>Ga0209631_10000395_pt1 | contig 58721 bp, 29 predicted proteins | sample COG_08_FD_184752 | JGI IMG/M metagenome (GOLD analysis project Ga0209631, IMG submission 184752) | Pelagic Microbial community sample from North Sea - COGITO 998_met_08 (SPAdes) (version 2) | ecosystem: Environmental > Aquatic > Marine > Neritic zone/Coastal water | place: Helgoland, sampling... | reverse complement strand
AATTTTAGAAGGTACATTTAACTTAGCTAAAAAAAATGAATTTGTAGAAGAAGTATCAGCATACAGAATGGCAATATGTAATACTTGTACTTATAAATCTGCATCAGAAGGATGTGGCATACCTGGTACAGGCCCTTGCTGCAGTGCATGTGGATGTAGTTTAAAAATAAAAACTAGATCTTTATCTTCAGCATGTGGAGCAATTGAAAAAGATGAACCTCCTAAATGGCTACCTGTAATGAGTCCAAAACAAGAAAATATTTTGGAACAAAAAGAAAAAGAAGAAAAATAACAAGTAAAAACCAACTCAAAAATCAACTCAAAAATGGAATTAATATTTAAAGCAGATACTCATAAGTATACTAGTGATGATGATCCAAAAAAACCGTGGTTAAGTACTACAGGAATCATATCCTTATTTAAAGCACCGTTTGATAAAGAAAAAGTAGCAACTAAAGCTTCAAAAAATAAAAAATCTAAATGGTATGGCATAGAACCTAAAAAGATCATAGATATATGGAGTAATGAAACTAACAGAGCTTTATCATTAGGTTCTTGGTATCATGACCAAAGAGAAGCAGAAGTAATAATGTGTGATACTTTACGTAGAGATGGTATAGACTTGCCTATTTATAGACCCATAGTAGATGGAGAATTAAAGAAAGCTCCAAGTCAGTCACTTGTACCAGGGATTTATCCTGAGCATATGGTATACCTAAAATCAGCACATATTTGTGGACAAGCAGACCGTGTAGAAGTTGTAGGTGATAGAATTGATATTTATGATTACAAAACCAATAAAGAAATTAAAACAGAGGCTTATACTAACTGGGAAGGTGTAACTAATAAGATGTCTGCTCCGTTAAGACATATTGATGATTGCAATTTTTTTCATTATGCATTACAACTCAGTATTTATATGTATATTATGTTAAAGCATAATCATTCATTAAAACCTGGTAAAATGCAAATACATCATATTAAATTTGAAGTTGAAGAAACAGATGAATATGGATATCCTATTATAGCAAAAGATGCAGCAGGAGATCCTATTATTAAAGAAGTTATTCCTTATGATGTTCCTTACTTAAAAAAAGAAGTAATAAGAATGATTAAACATTTAAAAACAAATCCAGAAGCTTATACTAAAAAGAAATGATAAAACTTTTAGAAATAGAAAATAGAACCGTAAAGCCTACCGAACATTGTCAAACTATTAAATGGCTCAGAGTAATTCAAGAAAAGTTTGATAATTATATTGATGTTTATGCTTATATATTCTTTATGGCTTGTCCTAGTGAAGAAAATCCTTTTTATAATATTCCTTTGGAAATGAGAGAAGAAACTATATTAAATGATTTAAATAGTGAAATAGATACTGAAGCAGATGAAATTGTTGAAGCTGTAGAAAAAGCTCAAATACTATATGAAACTCCAACAGTAAGAGCATACAAAGGTATTAAAACAGCATTAGATAATATTGCAGAGTATATGGCTAATACTACAATAACGGATGGTAAAGATGGTAACATAGCTCAGATAAGAGCTGTAGCAAAAGATTTTGATGCTATTAGACAATCTTATAAAGGAATTTGTAAAGATTTAGCTGCAGAACAAGAATCACACGTAAGAGGTGGTCAAAACTTAGGATATGATCAGTTATAATTATGTTAATAGCAAAATTTAATAAAGTAATACCCACTTATAATAATGGTACATGGACAGAAACTACATTTGATAATATAGAAGACTACAGAAGTTTTTTATTAAGTGTATTTAAAGAACCAGGTAAATATAATTTAGGGGAGTCTTCAAAATTATTTAATGAGCAAGCCCGGCTTTTTAGAAAACAAGGAGATGTTTATTGTATGGCTCCTTTTAGAAGTAAAGATTTTGTTACTTATTGGGATGCTGAAAAACATAAATCAACAGAAGGTTGTATATTTCATGATAATGGGAACAGTTGGTATCTTCCAAGGGATTATTATTTCTGGATAAACTTTCTTCCTATTTATGATAAAATAAAAAAGAAATTTGATTTTCCATTAGTATGGGATGTACAGCTTCATATGGCTCTTTATGAAGAACTGGCTGAAGTTCATTATAAACACAGTAGTATCCTTAAGAAACGTCAAATAGCATCTTCATATTTCCATATGGGTAAACTTCTTAATAGAATATGGTTTGATTCAGGAGCTATTCTTAAAATAGGAGCATCTTTAAAAGACTATATTAATTTAGCAGGATCTTGGAAATTTTTAGATGAATACCGTGCTTTTCTTAATAGTAATACTGCTTGGTACCGTCCAATGAATCCAGGTAAAGTTTTAGAGTGGCAACAAAAGATTGAAGTTACTCAAGGTGGTAGAAAAAAAGAAGTAGGTCTTAAAGGAATGATGACAGGTATGTCATTTGAGCAAAGTCAAACTAAAGGTGTAGGGGGACCATGTTCTTTATTTTTTTATGAGGAAGCTGGTGTAGCTCCAACTATGGATAAAACTTTTGAATACTTACGTCCTGCAATGCAAGCTGGAGATATCACAACAGGAATGTTTATAGCAGCAGGTTCTGTAGGAGATCTTAAAGATTGTGAACCTTTAAAAGAATTTACTTTACATCCTACTGATAATGATATCTATGCTGTAGAATCTGATCTTATAGATGACAAAGGCACAGTTGGTAGACATGGTTTATTTATTCCTGAGCAATGGGGAATGCCTCCTTATATTGATGAGTTTGGTAACTCTATGGTAGAAGAAGCTCTTAATGCTTTAGAAGAAAAGTTTGAGCATTGGAAAAAAACGTTACGTCCAGAACTATATCAACTTAGAATTTCACAGCATCCAAGAAATATTAAAGAAGCATTTGCATATAGAGAAGAATCTAAATTTCCATTAGATCTTGTTGAAATGCAAAAAAGAGCTATAGAAGATAAAGATTATCCATATGAGCTTATAGATTTAAAAGAAGATTATACTGAAACAATTTCTGTAAAAAGAACAAGTAAACCTCCTATTAGTACTTTTCCTATTAAACTTAATGAAGAGGATAAATCAGGCAGTATAGTAGTTTGGGAAAGACCTGATGAAAATCCTGAGTTTGGACAGTACATAGCATCAATAGATCCTGTATCAGAAGGTAAAACTACAACTTCTGATTCTTTATGTTCTATATATGTTTATAAATCTGCAACACAAGTAAAAAGATATACTGAAAATGAAGTAGAAAATTTTGTAGAAGGAGATAAAATAGTTGCTGCTTGGTGTGGAAGATATGATGATATAAATGAAACACATACTAGGTTAAGGTTAATTATAGAATGGTACAATGCTTGGACATTGGTTGAAAATAATATTTCTTTATTTATTCAATATATGATTAAAGAAAGAAAACAGAAATACCTTATACCTAAAAATCAAATGGTATTTCTTAAAGAAGCTCAAGCTAATAAAACTGTATATGCTGATTATGGCTGGAAAAATACAGGAACACTTTTTAAAAACCATATGTTAAACTATTTAATAGAATGGCTAAAAGAAGTTGTAGAAGAAGAATTAGATGATGAAGGAGTAATTAAAAAAAAGTATTACGGTATACGTAGATTACCTGACATTATGGCCATGAAAGAAATGGAAGCTTATAAAGACGGTGTCAACGTGGATAGATTAGTATCTTTAGCTGCTCTTATATCTTTTGTTAAGATTAGAGAATCCAATACTCAGGTCAATATAAGAGTTGAAAATCAGATAAACAATAACTTGGAAAAGTCCCAAAATTTGTATAAATTAAAGAGTGGTGCATTCCGTCACATGGGTAGGTCAAAAAACCAATCTAGTGTTAAAGGAAAAAGATCACCCTTCAAACGTATAAGGTAGATGAAAATATTAAATGCATTAGATCTCAAAAAAGGAGCAAAAGCTAAACATAATAAATTATGGAGCATTTCTCAACCACTTCAATTTGTATCAAATAAAGAAAAAAATGAAGAGTGGGCTGCTTGGAACATGGATTGGTTAGAATGGAATGGTCTTAAACAGCTTCGTCAAAATGCTAGAAAACTTATGAAAAATTATAAGTTGGCTAATGGCATAATAGATAAGACAGATTATATTGTAGAGGATAATCATGAAATGAAAGATGTTGTTGATCAGCTGGCATCTAATGATGAAATGGAAGCTTTAGAATTAAAGTTTTTTCCTATTATACCTAACGTAGTAAATACACTAGTTGCTGAATTTGCTAAAAGAAATAAAAGAGTTACTTTCCGTGCAGTAGATGAATATACTCATAATGAGATAATAGAACGTAAAAAAGCTGATATAGAAAACGTTATTGTAAAACAAGCTGAAGCTAGAATGTTAAGTCAAATGATTAATCAAGGTTTAGACCCTGAAGATCCAGAAACTCAACAAATGATGCAACAGCAAACTTCACCAGAGCATTTAAAAACATTACCTGAAATACAAGATTTTTATAATAAAGATTATGAAGTCTTAGCAGAAAAATGGGCTTCTAAACAATATGTTATAGATGAAGAAAGATTTAAAATGGATGAACTTGAAGAAAGAGCATTCCGTGATAAACTTACTACAGATAGAGAATTTTGGCATTTTAAAATGTATGAAGATGACTATGATGTTGAATTATGGAATCCTGCTCTTACTTTTTATCATAAGTCACCAGATGCAAGATATATCTCTCAAGGTAATTGGGTAGGTAAAATAGAAATGATGACTGTTGCTGATGTGATTGATAAGTACGGATGGGTAATGAATGAAAAACAGCTTTATAGTTTACAACAAGCATATCCTATTGGAGCTGCAGGTTATCCAATTGCAGGACTACAAAATGATGGTTCTTTTTATGATGCTACTAAATCACATGCTTGGAATACAGGATCACCATCATTAGCTTATAGACAATATACTTCTATGAGGGATAATTACCTTAATAACAGTAATGATGTTGTAGAATGGGTTTTAAATGAATCTGAAGATTATAATCCGGATGGACCTACTATGTTACGTGTAAGTACAGCATACTGGAAATCACAAAGAAAAATTGGACACCTGACTAAGATTTCAGAAAATGGTGAAGTTACTACTGATATAATAACTGAAGAATACAATATAACAGATAAGCCCCAATACAATACTTCTTTAATAAGAAACAAAACTCCACAAAATTTATTATTTGGAGAGCACATTGAATGGGTATGGATTAATCATGTTTGGGGTGGTGTTAAAATTGGACCCAATGCTCCAACATTTTTAGGAATAGAAAATACTCAAGGAGTTAATCCTATTTATTTAGGTATTAATCAAAACAGAATTAAACCTTTAAAGTTTCAATTTAAAGGTGATACTACTTTATATGGATCTAAACTTCCTGTAGAAGGAAGAATATTTACTGATAGAAATAGTAAATCTCATTCATTAGTAGATTCAATGAAACCTTTTCAAATTGGCTATAATATTGTAAATAATCAAATATCAGATATTTTAGTTGATGAGATTGGTACTGTATTATTATTAGATCAAAATGCTTTACCTCAACATTCATTAGGTGAAGATTGGGGTAAAGGTAATTTAGCTAAAGCTTATGTGGCAATGAAGGACTTTAGTATGTTACCTTTAGATACTACAATTACTAATACTGAAAATCCTTTAGCTTTTCAGCATTACCAACAGTTAGATCTTTCTCAAACGCAAAGATTAATGTCTAGAATTCAATTGGCTCAATTCTTTAAACAACAAGCTTATGAGCAAGTTGGTGTTAACCCTCAAAGAATGGGTTCTCCAGTTGGTCAAAACATGACTGCTACAGAAGTTGAACAAACTCAAATAGGTTCATATGCTCAAACAGAAATGCATTTTGTAGAACATTGTGATCACCTTATGCCTAGAGTTCATCAAATGAGAACTGATTTAGCTCAATGGTATCATTCTACTAATCCTTCAATTAGACTTCAACATATGACTTCTTTAGATGAAAGGATTAATTTTGAAATAAACGGTGAAGATTTAATGCTTAAAGATATTAATGTATTCTGTACTACTAAAGCTAATCATAGAAAGCTTTTAGAGCAAATGCAACAATTGGCTGCAAACAATAATACTACAGGAGGTTCTATTTATGATTTAGGTAAAGTAATGGAAGCAGATTCTCTTGGTACTCTTAATAGTGCTCTTAAAGCTTCAGAGAGTAAAATTCAAGCACAAGCACAACAACAACGTGCTCATGAAGAAAAGATGGCTCAAATGGCTCAACAACAAGCTGCACAAGAAAAACAAATGGAGTTAGATCATGAGGCACAAGAAAATGAAAAAGATAGACGTAAAGATTTACTTGTAGCTGAAATTAAAGCTGCTGGTTATGGAGCTATGCAAGATTTAAATCAAAATATGCAATCAGACTTTATAGACCAGGTGGATAAACTTAAAAAAACTGAGCAATATCAACAAACTATAGATATACAACAACAAAAAGCTGATGAGTCTAAAGCTCATAATGCATCTAAGCAACAAGTAAAAAGAGAAGAGATGGCTCTTAAAAGAGAATTAAAAGAAAAAGATGTACAAATAGCTATGGAAAATAAGAATCAATATGATTTTAAAAACCCTAAAGAAAAGAAAGATAAAAAATCATAGCTATATAGTTGTAAATTATTTTTAGTTTATCAATAATTTAAAAACTTTTAATGTTTAATTTTCATAAGTTTGTTGTATATTATAATAGTTAGTCATTAACAAAACCAACAATATGAGTAAAAAAGAAGAAACTACAAGTGTAGCTCAAGTTGATATAGACTTGGGGGACATTTTAGGAACAGGAGCAGATACAGTGATGCTGGCAAACGAGGCAGCAAATAAAAAACCAACGGTTTTTTCACGTTCTAAACCTGACACAAAGTTCCTTGACAAACCGGTAGAAGAGACTACTGGTACTGATGAGAAGCCTGCTGAAGAAGAAACATCTGAAGCTGCTACTGAAGCTACACCTGCTGCTGAAATTGAAACTTCAGTTGTAGAAGAAACTTTAGAACCTGTTATTAATGATGATCCTTTAGGGCAACCTGGAGAAGAACTTATTTCTGAAAGTGATAATAACAAAGGTGGTAGACCTACAGCTTTAGTTACTGCAACTAAAAAGCTTATTGAAAAAGGTCTTCTTACTCCTTTTGTAGATGAATCAGGAAATGAAGAAGATCTATCTAAATATACAGCTGAAGATTTTGAAGAACTGATTGCTGCTAATTTTAAAAACAGTGAAAGTAAAGTAGGAGAAAACATTGCTGGTCAATTTTTTCAATCTTTGCCTGAAGAACTTCAATATGCATACAAGTATGTATCTGATGGGGGACAAGACATAAAAGGAATGTTCCAAGCTTTGGCACAGTCACAAGAAGTTAAGCAAATTGATGTTACAAGTGAAGCAGGACAAAAATATGCTATTAGAGCTTATTTGAGTGCAACTAATTATGGAACACCTGAAGAAATAGAAGATGAAATTTATTCATTAGAAGATAGAGGAGAATTAGAGAAAAAAGCTAATCAGTTTAAGCCAAAGCTAGACAGGATGCAAGAAGAAGTTGTTAACCGTAGAGTAGCACAACAAGAGCAAGAGGCAAAACAAAGAGCACAGCAATCTCAACAGTACATAGATACAGTTTATTCTACTTTAGAAAAAGGAGATTTGAATGGATTAACATTAGACAATAAAACTCAGAATATGCTATATGCTGGTTTAGTTCAATCTAATTATCCATCAATGAGTGGAAAGCAAACAAATATGCTTGGACACTTGCTAGAGAAATATCAATGGCAAGAACCTAGACATGATTTAATTGCTGAAGCATTGTGGTTGCTTGCGGATCCTGATGGTTACAAAAACAATGTAGCAAAAGGGACTAAACAAGCAGAAGCACAAAAAACTTTACGTACATTGAAAACTGAACAAGCTACTAAGTCAGCTGGAAGTGTACGAGAAGAACCACAAACTCACCAAAGAAAAGTGAGTAGAGGTGTCCAAAGGCCTAAGAAAAATTTCTTTGGAAGATAAAAATGGCAATAAGTGCAAATAAATATAAATAATAATTAATAATTAAAACTGTTACAAAATGGCAACACCAGTATTTAACAACGGACTGTTTTTAAGAGATACCTCTTATCAAGCAAGTTCACACGTTGATTCTTACCATTTAGCTTCAATGCTTAAAGACGCAGAACCTACAGACATGGGACCCGTAGACATATGGGCTATGACTCAAAAAGTTGAAATGCCTCTTTATCAGATGTCAAGCTTTGGTGGGGAAAACGTTATTGAAGTAGATAATGTAAGAGGAGAGTGGAAATGGCAAACACCAATTTCACAAGACCTTCCTTATATTATGGAAGATGTAGAACCAGGTAACACCACTAAAGGTGTAGATGGAACTACTTTTAAAATTAAATTGAGCAAACGTGAATTTGGTCATGGAGATATCATTACTTATGATAAGTATAATGGTGTGGAAATGATTATCTCTGCTGAAGATGATATTCTTCCAATTGGAGATGGATTCATTTATACTGTTTCTTTAGTAAACAATGACTCATACAAATTTTTAGATAATCAATTTTTAAAATCAGGTACTAAGTTCTTCAGAAAAGGTTCTGCAAGAGGTGAGTATGGAGAAAGATTTTCAGATTTAACTACTAAATCAGGATACAGAGAATTTTATAACTATGTTGGTGGAGCTGAAGCTCACGTACATTACTCTATATCTTCACGTGCAGACATGCAGATTAAAGGTGGAATGAATGCTGACGGTACTGTACCTGTTACAGAAATCTGGAGAAACTTTGATTCTAATATGGCATCTGATCCTTCTATTAGTTCTATTGAGGACATGGTAGGTAAAATGGGTAAAGACTATGTTAAGAGAGCTGTTGCAAACGGTGATTTATCTAGAACATTCTTAACTTCATTAGAAGCTGCTCATTTAACTAAGATTGCTAATGATATTGAAACTTACTTAATGTGGGGTCATGGTGGTAGAGTTAGACAAGACGGTCCAGATGATGTAAGATTATCTGTTGGTCTTTGGAAACAATTGGATAACTCTTTCAAAAGAGTTTACAACAAATCTTCTTTTACTCTTGAGTTGTTTAGAGCTGAGCTTTATAACTTCTACAATGGTAGAGTTGAGTTTGATGGTCCAGATCCAAAACGTCAAATCATTGTTCAAACCGGAATGGGTGGAATGAGAATGGTTAATGAAGCTATCAAAAGAGAAGCTGCAGCTGATAACTTTATCACAGTTAACGGTGATAAATCAGGTATCAACGGTGTAACAGGACAAGGAATGGATTTAGGATTTGGATATGCTTTTACTAGCTATGTGATTCCTTTCTTAGCTAACGTTAAGTTTGTTATTAATCCAGCATTTGATAATGTTCATACTAATGATGTAGAAAATCCAATTATTGATGGTCATCCATTATCTTCTTATTCATTTATTATCTTTGATATCACTGATAATACAAATGACAACATTTACATGTTGAAGTTGAAATGGGATAACCAACTTAAATGGTGGTACCAAAATGGTACTATGGATTACATGGGAAGAAGCCAAGGCTTCCAATCAAGTGGTCAGTTTAATGGATATAGAGTATACATGACTCAATGTATGCCTGCTATCTGGGTTAAGGATCCAACTAAAGTCCTCAAAATTGTTATGAGAAACCCAATTACGGGAGGTTCATTCTAATTTAGTTAACCATATACATCAAAAGCAGCTACCAGAAACGGAGCTGCTTTTGGTGGTATAGACCTGTAGGTCTTTAAGTAATATAAACCAACATTATAAAATCAATGACAAAAAAAGATCCACAATTTATTGAAGGTGATACTGTAGAAGTAAAAGGAGTTCCGACAGGTTCTTTACCTATTGAACCTTCAATTCCAGAAACATTAACAGAAAAACCAACTAAAAAATTAAAAAAAGATCCTGAAGCTTTTATCAAAGCATTTGATAAAACTGGTAGAATCTCTGTTAAACCTTTTGTAGACCAAAATAAAGAAAACATGGGTTTAGAAGACTACGGTATGGTAGTATTTCCAGGAGCTCATCAAGAAGAACAACTAGCTGCTATTGAAAGAAATGGTGTAGTTAGGTACATTACAGGTTTAGATGAATTTGCTCCTGAAGTACAAAATCTTTCTGATCCTGAAGTTAAAGAATCTGTTATATTTAATATTAGATCAGTAGTTGCTTATTTAGAAAAAATGTTAGCAACTAATGTTATTAAAATTAATGATGAAGACTTTTGGAGCAAGGTTAAATTACTTAGACCAGATAATCATAAATTTTGGAGTAAAATATCAGTTAGATGTAGTAATGATGCTCTTAACTTAGAACCTGCAAAAGATCCTTATGACTTAATTAAGTTTATGGCTATTGAAGCAGGAGGTTTTGATTTAGTTGCAAAATCATTTGATGATGCTAATGCTAAACCAGTAGCTCCTAAATTTTTCTTAGATAAAGAAGTACACACTGTATCACACAGAACTTCATTTAAAAAAATCCGTAATAAAGCAATTGGTTTGCTTGATTCAATGTCTAATAAAAGCACTAAAAAACTTATGTATGTTACAAAAGTATTAGACAGCAATAGTATTACTTATAAAAACAGTACTCCTGCTGATATTCTTTATGATGTATGTGATGATTATATAAATGGACTAGGAGCTGAGTCTAATAAAACTAAAGCTGCAGAATCATTTATAACTACTGCTAATTTAGATATGGAAACATTAAAGTTAAAAGCTTTAGTTAAAGATGCTTCATTCTATAAAATAATTAGTTTAAAAGCTGACGGTATGTTATATCATACGGCTAGTGCAACAATGTTAGGTAGAAATGTATCAGATGTTGTTATATATATGAAAAGCCCACTTAATGAAGATATACTTGTTAAAATTATGGGTGAAGTAGAAGCTTATTGGAATTCATGATAAAAAAATTAAATAAAATATTAAAATGCAAAAAGGCTGGGACAACTAATCCCAGCCTTATGCGCTTTAATGCAAAATATAGTAAACCTTTTCCTATTTATTTTAGATATCTTATGTTATGAATAATACAGTAATACAACTTAAAATAAAACAAAGACTTAATAAATTAGCTAGTTCTGACTATGACAATATTGAATGCTGGCAAGTTGTTGAAGCTTTTAATAAAGGTCAAGTTAGTTGGTGTAGAAGAAACTTGCATGGTATGAACCAAAAACAAGAAGGTGATGAACAATCTAAACGGAGGATTGATGATTTGCAAATCCTTCTTACAGAAGAATTAATGACTTTATCTATTAAAGATACTTTTAATGAAACCAATACTTTACCAGAAAATTATTTAGAATGGAAAAGAATTTCTGGAGAAGGTATTAATGAATGTTGCAATGAACCTAAAAAAATGGTTATTTATTTAGCTGAAGAAGCTAATGTAGATTCTTTATTAAGAGATGACAATAAAAAACCTAATTTTGAATGGGGAGAAACATTCTGTACACTAAAAGGAAATAAAGCAAGAATTTTTACAAATAATGAATTTAATATAGAAAATGTTATTCTTAGTTATTATAGGCAACCAAGACATATTGAAATAGAAGGTTGTGTAGATCCTTATACACAAATTCTATCTACTGTAAATATAGAATGTGAATTTAAAGATGATATTATAGAGTTATTTATTGATGAAGCTGCTAAAATTTTAGCAGGTGATATTGAATCAATTAATCAACAGCAAACCGCTGCTAATCAAGTAGAAACAAATAATTAAAAAATAAGATTGTGAATAATAATAAAACAAACCCAGCTGATGTAATGAAATTTTTCAGAGAACAAAGGCAAGCAAGACAATTACAAGCAATGAATTATGGAGGAATTAGTGATCCTACAAAAAAAATAGTAGCCGGACCTGGTGTATCTACTAATGCTGTAGGTAAACCTGCAGGTTCTCAAAATCAACAAGTAACTAAGTACCCTAAACCAAAACGTGAAAGCTTTGGAGCAAGACAAGCAAGATTAACTGGTAGATTTTAATAAAAAGTAAATTATTTCTCCTAACCCTTTGTGAGTTAGTAAAAAATAGTTATATTATAGTATATATTTATTAATTAAAACAAAAACAAAATGGCTTATTTTAATCACGCTTTCAAAAAAGCGTTTGTAGCAACAAAAGCAACTCAATCTGAATCACCAGGATTTACTCCTGGTGGATCACCTGGTGAAAGTGCAGCTGTTGATTCAGGGATATTAACATCTGTTGATGTACATGTATCTAAACTAAAAAGTACTGCACCTGCAGAAGGAATGCAATTGGGACCTGGAGTAACAGGTTTTTTTAATGAAAAAACAGATACATCTATTATTCTTGGCAAAACTGATGATTGCTGTTCTTTTTATGTAGCAAGTGCTTCAATTAAATTAAATGACAAACAAGGTCCTTTTCACGGAGGTTACCAAGAGTCAAACAAATCAAAAGTAATTAATCCTAAGTTTTTAAGAAAAGCTTGGAAAGTTGATGCTAATGAGGCTTCTCAAGCAATTTTACAAGTTGGAGGAACTCCTGATAATATTGCTGCAAATGCAGATTGTCTTAAAGAATTTTTATGTGGAGAATCTTACTACTTAAGAGTAGAAGCTAAAGGAACTGCAGCATTAAGATTTGCTAATCATAACTTATATCAAACATTACAAGCTGATGGTGGATGTTGTGCTGATCCTTCTAATCCAGATATTTTATTAGAAAATGGTTTAGATATCTATAAGCAATGGGGAACAGCAATTGCTGAAAATCCATACTTATCAGATTTCATTAATCCAATTTTAGTTGTAGATGGTGATTCTTACGCATATAATGCAGAGTTAGCAGTTGCTGCTGGCTTAGTTGAAACTCAAGTTTATTCTGCAGTTACAACTTCTGCTACTAATGCTGGTTTAATTTTAATGGGAGCTTATGTAGATACTAAATTCCAAGATTGTACTTTCCAACCAATGGATTACTATGGTAAAGAACCAGTTCAATTGTTTGCTTCTGAAGTAGACTTGAATGGTGATCCTTGTACTTTTGGTGGAGTATGTGTTGTAGAAACTTGTCCTGGTATCCAAGCTAATGGTTTAGGAGAGCAAAAAGTAAGAGAATTAATCTTATCTGAATCTTATTTACAAAACTTCATGTCAACAGATTTAAGAATCCGTGAGATTACTCAAGGAACTAGAGCATATGAAGTTTTATCAAGAACAGGAAGTTATAGTTCTTTCTTTATGTTACACTCAGTACCTAGATATAGCAATCCATCTGGAACTTATGATAATGACCAATACTTATTGGAAATTATAGGTGATGAGGCTACAACTCAGCTTTTAGAAGATGCAGTAATTAATCTAGAGCGTGGATGTGGTTCAGATTGCGGAATTGTTGAGGATTACACAGCAATAAGCGAATGTGAGTTTGAACTACCAGTAGTATAAATCATAGTTTAACTTAATATAAAAGGAGAGTTGAGTTTTTACTCTTCTCTCCTTTTTTTATTTTTTAAAATTAACAACAATGGCTAGACATGTATTAAGCTTAGAAGTAGAAGATACATTAAACTGTACTATACTTAGAATTGAGGATACTTCAATATATGAAGCTACAATGCCTGTAGAGTGTCCTTTATTAGAAATAACTTTACCCGGATTTACTTCTGCGGTACAAATTGGTGAAACTATAATTGATCCAAGTTTTAGAATAAATTTAACTGCTTGTGAACTTGAGATACAGTCTTCTGGATGCGGTACTGAATTTGAAAATCTTCCTGATGGAATTTATGTAATTAAATATAGTGTCAGTCCTAATGATGAAGTCTATGTAGAGTATAATCATTTAAGAGTATCTAAATTAATGAATAATTATAAAAAGATTTTATGTGAATTAGATCTTGCTGATTGTGATCCTATTCAAGAAACTCAAGATAAATTAGAGGAACTTAACTTAATTAGAGGTTATATTGAAGCTGCTAAAGCTAAAGTAGAACTTTGCCATGAACCTAAAAAAGGTATAGAACTTTATACTTATGCTAAGAAACGTTTAAATAAATTTAAATGTTCTAGCTGTTACTAAATATTAAAAACTTTTAAAAACCAACAAAAATGAAATGCAATAATTGTAATGTTACTTTAAGTTGCGGATGTAAAAAAAGAGTTGCCAAAGATGGAACTTCTTGTTGTCAAACATGTGTAGCTAAATATAATAATTCTATAACAAACATTAAGCCTTCTAAATAAAAGTAAAAATGTCACAGCCCGCTATAACCATATCATCAAATGATTTAACATCAGCAGCTTTAATACCACCTGTTCATAAAGGATTTGCTTGCGGTCAACCAAATGAAAATCCTCAATTTTCATGGGCTTTATCTGGTACAAAACCAGGCAATGGACAACCCTTTACAGCAGCTGATGTAGAAGTTTTTGAAATATATGTTTATGATTTTGATGCTGTAGGAACAGCTCCTAGACCAACATACGTTCCTAATAATTTTTTACACTGGGGAGTACAAAATATACCTAATACTTTTACTCAGGTTACTCAAAATCAAGTTTGGACAACTGAATTTATTTATGCTACTGATTATGGTAGTGGAGATAATGTTAATGGCTGGAATGGTCCTTGTGCACCAGCTTTTCATACTTATAGAATTGATGTTTATGCTAGAATAAAACAATCAAAAGTACCAGATTTTTATGAAGGAGGTAATGGGCCTAAAGAAATAAATATTAAATCAGCTTCATTTAGATTTACAGATGATCCAACTAATTTATATAATGATCCTCCTACAGAAGATGTACCTTGCGGTGAGTTGTCTTGTCCTCCAGGTAGTGAATTAATTGGTGATAATTGCGTTGAAACTAATTATACTGATGTAACTTTATTTCCAACAATATATACTGTTCAACAAGGAATGATAAGCTCAACTGTATATGGAAATGCAGGAGCTAAATTTTTTGAAAATGCTGATCAATATAATTACCCTTTAAGACTTATTTCTGGAATAATAAAAACTAACAATAACAATGCCCCTACTATTAGTTTAACTCCAGATTATACCTCTACAACAGATGCATGGGCATCTAATGGCAGTAATACTAAAGGTAGATTAAATATTGCTAGTGTATGGGCTGATGATGGTTGTCCTGCAGGTGCTACTTGTGTAGGTACAGAATCATGCCCACCTTTTGGCGAATGGATTGGTTTTGCTGACTGTATTGAAGTACCCGTTACAGGTAAGTATTGTATAGGTATTGCTGCAGATAATTATGTTAAAATTAGCATTGATGGTACGTTGGTTTTCTATGCTGTTAATAATGAAACTCAAAATTTTAATAGTTGGTGGGTATTAGAAATTGATTTAGCAGAAGGTCCTCACGTAATTGAATTAGAAGGAAAAAATCAAAGTACTTGTGCTGCGTTTGCTGCTGAAATTTATCAAGCTACAGCAGCAACTCTTCAAACTTTTAGTACACAAGCTCAAGTAGATAATACACTTATTTTTAGTACACTTAATAGAGTGGGTACTACTTTTGACATTGGAGAAGATAGTGGTGCTAGTTGCCCTAACGGATTTGCTTTTGATACTTGTGATACGGGTGATTGTGTAGAATACATATATTCAACTGTAGAAGAAACTCCTTGTTATTACCGTATAATAAATTGTAAAGATGTAAATGATACTTACCTTGTATCTTTTGCTCCAACAGAAACAAATCCTCTTTACCAAAACTCAGTATTTGAACTTGCTGGTAATCAAACTTATTTTGCAGATAAATGTTTCAGATTAGTAGGACTTGAAGTTGCAGATTCAGCAGATGTTATTAATGTAACTGTAGTAACAGATTATGGTATTAATAATTGTAATGCTTGTAATCCTTCAGAACAAGTGGAGTCTTGTGAAAATCCTGGAACTTTTGAATACATATCTTTAGCAGAAGGTCAATCAGCATTAACTTTAAATAATATATATGAATTTGATCAACTAGAAGGTTGTTATAAATATACAGGACAAAAAGATAATCAACCTCCTGTATTACTTAATGTAGAAATCACTACAGATTATCAAAGTACTGATTGTATAGTATGTGAACCTTGTGTTATACTTAAAAATTGTGCTACAGATGAAGAAATAACTATTAGGTTTGATGATTCAGTTGAAATACCTGAAATTGGAGCTGTAATAAAAATAAGTATTTAATATAAATTATATTATGTGTCAAGCCGTATATAGAGTAAAAGAATGTAATGGAACAGAAAGTTTAATTTCACCTGATACTCCGCTATTAACTGTTGGAACTAAATATTCATTTGTATCAATCAATACACCAAATCCTTTGACAAAATGTTTTGAAGTATTAGAAATAGGTGTTGCTAATCTTGCGTGTGAAGAAATTACAGGTTTTCCTTTGTTAGTACCTTTTAGTGAAGATTGGGAATTAGTGAGTCTTGATCCTTGTAATTGCCCTCCTCTTCCTGATTTTGATGATTGTTGGCAATTAATTGGTTTTACTGACACTCCTTGTACTCCAGATTATATTGATGTAATTATTACAGAAGATAAAGAATGTGACGATTGTGAAGTTTGTAGAATTAAATATCAATTAACAGACTGTACTGATCCTACCAATACAATTATTGTAAATTGGGATATGTCAGAAAATGAAACTCCGCTTGATGAAACTCTTACTTATATTTTTGAAGAAGTAGAAGGGATAGATCCTTTAGTTTGCTGGACAGCAATTTCTTTAATACAACCTAATTGTGAAAATCTTATTGTTAGTGATATTACAATAAGTGATGCCGATATTACAATCACATATCCTGATTGTGATGAGTGCAATAAACTTTGTTATAGAATTAGAGATTGTGAAACTCTTTTAATAGTAGGTTATTCTTCAACTACTGATCTTAGTGCATATGTTGGACAAACTATTAAATGGCAAACGCAAGTAAATTTAGTTTATGATCCTATTGAATGGAACTGTGGTACAGTAGAACAATATATTTGCCGTCTTGAAACATATACTCCTATTATTGATGTGTATGTAGAAGATTGCTATAAGACTTGTGAAGAATGTGAATATGTAGCTCCAGAGCCACCAGAAGAAGAAATAGAAACAGGAAGAAAACAACAACCGGGTTATGATGTACCTGATTGTGAAACATGTTAAATATGGCAGATCAAGAACAAAAAAATTACTATTATAAAGTAAATGCAGAATATGCTGAAGCCATGTTTCAAAAGATGGCTAGTATACGTTATGGTATAGATTTCTGTTGTACTCCTGATTTAACCAAATGGTCTATTAAGAAAGAGCTATTGGATATGAATAATAACATGGACTCTGTATGTCCTGATCCTGATAATCCTGCTCAACCTGGAGATGAAAATTTTATTCCAGGTCCTTGTGCTAAAATAGATATTGCTACTAGTGAAGGTGGTGGTAGTATAACTTATGTTCCTTGTGGTTCTTATAAAGAAGTTACTGAAACTTATACCGGTAATGGAAATGTAATAATATGTTATGATACAAACGTTGGTTATATAGCAAATCCTAATTGTGCTTCTGGTTCTTGTTTCCAAATAACTGAAAGTTTAGAAGAATGTAATTCAACACCGTCATGTGTAAATGTAGTTTTTGGATTTCCTAAAGATGGTGGACAAATTACATATACTGATTGTGAAGGAGTTTATCATGCTTATTTTTTTGAAACTAATGAAGACCCTAGATTAATAAATTATACATGGGCTGCCTGTATTCAACAAGATAAGTTTACTACATCACATGGAGTATCTGTTAAAACTGAAGGAAGCTGCACAAGTGTATGTAAGTCATACATTTTTAATCAAAGTAGAGGTACTACTACTATTAATTATGTTGACTGCAACGGCATTAACCAAACTACCCAAGTAGAAGAATACGGTAGTGTTGGGCCTTTATGTGTTAAAAGTTTTAACCCAACAGGAGATGTTAATGAACTATCAATTGTTTTTATTGAAGAATGTATAACAGTTCCTAATAATACAGAATGCTAAAGTTAAATTGTTTAGATGAAAAATTTTACGTATATTATATATAATACTCTAAGAATATGAAGCCTATAAATTATAGTGGAGAAGGATGTGATCCAATATCAAGCAATTGTGTAATATGGAATGGTCCTGATATTGATTGCATTGAATTATGTAAAGGAGATAATGTAAGTACTGTAGTCTTTAAACTAGCTACTGAATTATGCACCTTATTAGAAACATTTAAGATAACTAATTTTGATCTTTCTTGTTTTGATTTACAAAAGTGTGCTCCAGATGATTTCATTGGTCTTATACAATTGTTAATTGATAAGATTTGTGAAAATGAAGGTATTACACCTGGTACACCAAGTACAGGAGGTTGTCCTGATTGTGAAGTGCCAATTTGTACAGATATTTTATTTAATCCTACTACCCCTGGTGGAGATCTTATTACATCAATGCAATTAAAAGATTATGTACTAGCAATAGGGCAAAGAGTATGTACTTTAATTGATCAAATAGGAACTATAAATGCTATATTAAATGATTATAATGTTAGAATTTCTGCATTAGAAAATGCAGCAACTCCTACATTTGAACTTCCAGAAATTACTCCAGTATGTGTTTTACCTGCAGTACCCACTTCTTTAGATGTGGTATTAAGTGCTTTAGAAGCAGAGTTTTGTACATTAAAACAAGCTACAGGTGATAATACAGCAATACTAACAGCATTACAAGCAGCATGTGCTGGAATTAACAATGCTCCTCAATTAAATGGTACTGGTGCTATGTCAGATATTAGTGGATGGTTTACAGCTCCTGCTAATTTATCTCAGTCTTTTAGCAATCTTTGGAAAGTTGTTTGTGACATGAGAAACGCAGTTAGCTTAATACAAAACAACTGTTGCGATACAGGATGTAATGGAATTGATTTAGATGTAACTGTAGTAGTAATAGATCCTCTTACTATTAGAATTCTTTTTGGAGGTACTATTCCAAATCAATTTATAGATGATAACCCTGCTTCTACTATTACTATTACAGATTCTGCAGGAGGAGGACCCCAGTCTGTTACTACTCCTATTAAATCTAATTATTATGATACTAATCAATATTATGAAATTACTCTTACTGGACCTAACGCAACTAATGACATATATGTATCAACTACGTATAGATTTATAGATCCTGTTACTTCAGAGCAATGTAGTAATACAATTCAATCAATAGCTCTTGGAGCAAATACTTGTCCGGATTTAATACTTACAGCTGATTATACTGGAGTTAACTATGCCTTTACTTGGAATGGTACAGTACCTTCATTAGTAAACTTAACTCTTTATAATGGAACTGGTACTAGTATAATAGCTACACAATCACTAAACATACTTAATACTAGCCCAAGTGGTACTTTTGGTGGATTAGTTGAAGGAACAGATTATCAAATTGCATTAACAATTAATGGACAAGAATGTCCTGCTGAATTATTTACAACTTTATCTTATGCATGTGTTCCACCTGGTTTAGAGCCACCAGTTATAAATTATGGTACTCCTGAAGGAATTCAAACAGGTACTACGATAGAACAATGGATTATTGATTATAATGCAAACAACCCTTAAAATATAAAAAATGGCAAAACAATGTGGACATAACGTACCTTGTGGATGTAAAGATAAAGCATTAACTACTGCACCTAGTTGTAATACTGCTCAAGAGTGTCAAGGGGAAAGATGTGCTGAAATTTTTAGCCAAGAATGTATTACTTATGCAGGAGAAACTATTTCTTTTGATTACACTGGAACAGACTTTATAGTAAAGCCTGGGATGAGATTAGATCAAATAGTACAAAAGCTAATGCTAACTTTATCAGGCAATGCTCAGCAACAAGCTGAAGCACCTATATATAGAGTTATTGCTAAAACATCTACTACTCTTACTATTGAATGGGAAGGAGTAAATGGTTTTCAATTTGATTTTAATGCTCAACAACAATCACCTGTTATAGATAACTTTTATATACATCCTGCTGCTGCAGTTGATGGCACATATACTCATACCTTTGTAGGATTGATAAGTGGTGCTGATTATATAATTACGGCAATAGAAAATGCTGGTAGTTGGGAAGGTGTAGAAACATTAGTAACATTACCATAAACCAATTAAAAAATAAATTAAGAGATGGCATCATTTGATATAAATTTCATAGCAAACACAACAGGATTACATACAGTATATTGGAGAAATTATGAAGATCCTGTTAATACTTATCCTAATTCAGAAAGTGTTAATGTAACAATACCTGGCTTACAGACAATAACTATTGATGTAGAGGGTAGTTTATATTGTGCACCTTATGGTATTACCTACGAAGGTTATGTAATTGCTGAGTGTCAAGATCCTTTACCTGCTACAAACGGTATACCTAATAGTGTTTTATCTTCAGGTACAACTTGGACTGTAGTTATGGATGAACAAACTGATCCTTGTCAAGACACTACTATTACTTGTGATAATGTTGGAATAGGTAATATTACAGTTGATAGTTTTGGAAGAAATTATACTGGAGTTAATGGTGATCCTGGTGCTGCAATGACTGTTACTATTGACGCACCAACTGCAGTAGGAGGAGTTCAAGCAACCGCTACAGCCAAACATGGAGATGGTATTCTTGACGGAGCTGTTCTTATTGCTGATTTTGGAGGTTTATTTGACATAGGAAATGCTAACACTACACAAACAGTACAATTCATTAGAGCAGGTCAACTTGCTACTACGGGAAATTCCGGTACTGTAGAAGTAACATTTAATGCATCAGCAAGAGTCAATACAGCAACCATAATAACCGGAGGCTTAAATTATACTACAACTGACAATGATTACTTAACAATTAATCATTCAGCACTTACTTTTCCAGGACCTCCTGCAGGAGGTTCAGGTACAGAACCTAAGTTTGAAATAACTCCTTCAACAGGTTATGCTGATCAAATTGATGTAACTAGTTTTCTAGTAACAGATTTTGGTTCTGGTTATCAAGTAGAGCCAGACATAATTTTTGGACCATCAATACCGGCTACAATTCCAGCTGAAACTACAACAACTTTAGAACCTTGTTCTTCTTTAAATCTTGCAGATTATGATTGTGGAACTGTAAATAACATTATAGGTACTCCTGAATATATATTACCATTAGCAAGTTCTATAGATCTTTGTACTACTTCAACAGCTTTAGCATCTTTACCTGATGAATTTTTAGCTACTAATAATGGAAATTGTCATTGTAAAGAATGTAAAAATGTAACAATAGATACTTCTCTTACTCCTCTTGGTACTGGACAAGTTAGTTACCAAACTTGTTGGGATGGATCTAACGGTTCTTATGACGCATTTGTATTAGTTACTAATACACTTAATGGCAGTGGAGGTATTACAGATTTAGGATGTATAATACCAGATACACTGTTTGTTGAAGATATTGGTGGAGTAGCACCTACTATAACGATTACACCTTGTTCTTAATAAAAAAGACCAAGTTAAAAATATGTCATGGTTTGTTGGTTTTACCTTGACTAGCAAAGGAGAGCCCTTGACATTTATGTCAGGGGCTTTTTGATTATATAAATTACAACTTATGAGAAGCAGAAAAAGAAATAGATTATTTTATGATATTGAAACTTCATTTTGTGAAGGTCACTTTTGGAGGCCTGGATATAACCAAAATATATTACCACATCAAATTATTAAATATGCTCAAATAATGACTGTCTCTTGGAAATGGGAAGGGTCAAAAAAAGTACAGCATTTAGATTGGGGTTTAAAAGAACAATGTGATAAAAAATTAGTAGAAAAGTTTATTAAAGTATTAGATAAAGCAGATGAGATTGTAGCACATAATGGAGATAGGTTTGACATCAAATGGATTAGAACAAGAGCTTTATATCATGGTATTGAAATGAGAGATACTTATACAACAATTGATACACTAAAAATGTGTAAGAAATACTTAAGCTTACCATCTAATAAATTAGCTGAAATAGCTAAGTATTTTGGATTAACATTAAAGCTAGATCCAGGTGGAATAGAAACTTGGATAAACATAATCTTTAAAAAAGATCCAAAAGCGTTAGCTCATATGCATAAGTATTGTGATGGTGATGTAATAACTTTAGAAGAAGTATATAATAAATTAAGACCATATGCTAGAAATAAATTTAATTATTCAGTAGCTAAAGGTGGAGGTAAATATGCATGTCCTGAATGCGGTTCTGTTTATGTAGGTATCAATAAAACATACACTACTGCTGCTGGAACAATACAACATTTTATGAAATGTAGAGAAAAAGATTGCCGTCAACCATACAAAATTAATAATAAAAGCTACATGGACTTATTGCAACATAGGATGTTAAATGGCTTAAATTAACTATCTTTGCTTAGATACACATTAAATATTTATTTGTAAAATACAGGAAATTTAGCTATATTATATTAGGAGTAATACTATGAGAACAATAAAAAAACCAGACTTAAATGCACCAAGATTTAGAAAGAGAAGAAAAAGTATTCTAACTTCTAAAACGCATAAGCAGTTTATAGAAAAATATCCTGAATATTCTTCTATAGATTTATCTTTGTTTAAAACTATTGTAATGAGTTTTAATGCTAATCTTGTTAATGGAATAATAGATAACAGAAATGGTGTAGAACTTCCTGATGGATTAGGTTTTATTTTTATTGGCACATGCCCTCCAAGTAAAAAAAAGAATATTGATTATAAAAGATCTTTTGAATATGGTGTAGAAGCTACTCATAGAAATTGGGATTCTGATAATAAGTTAATGAAAATATTTTATACTAACCTTCCTAGTAAATATCCGTTTAGTAATAAACAAATATGGAATTTTAAGGCAGTAAAACAGTTTAGAAAACAAGCATCAGATATTTATAAAACAGATTGGGCTAAGTATATTGAAGTATCACCAAATAGAAAAATTTCAGCAATATTTGATAGGCACCGTAAAAAAGAATATGCTAGAAACTTAACACCTGTTATACCAGAAGGTTATGATGAATTTAAAATATAAATAATGGCAGCAACTAAAAAATTTAAAGCACACCCAATGTATAGTAAAGCTGGTAAAAAAGTAATAGCTAAAACTATGAAAGAACATCTTTCTTTAAAAAAGAAAGGTTATACCCACACTAAAAAGAAAAAATAATGTCAACTACAGTAGGAGAATCTATATCAAGAGTACGTAATGTACTTAAAGCTGTAAAGGAAGATCCGTTTATGACGGACCGTTTTATTTATAGCATGGTTATGAAATTTGCCAAGACTTTGATTAAAAGAGAATCTAGAATGGAAAATATTTATAAGCATGAAAGTCTATTTAAAGAACTTCCTTGTGTTGAACTTGTTGATGTAGATAAAGTTGATGCTTGCTGTATGTCAATTAAAACAGGATGTACTTTTAAAAGAACTAAAGAAAAACTTCCAGAATTGCTTAATGTAGATTCAGGACCAATTATTAGATCTATTAGTACATTAGATTATTCTAAAAGAGCTAAAGAGACTCAAGCTAATCTTTACACTAATATGACTAAAACTTCTGGTTTTAAATATAATAAACAAAATTATTTTTGGTTTTTAGAAGGGCATATTTACATTCCTAATGTAATGTGGGAAGCAATTAGAATTCAAGCAATATTTGATGAAGACATATCAACTGATTTATGTAATGTAGATCCAAGAGATTGTGTTAATGAACAAGATAGAGTTCTTAATATACCTGAACATTTGTTTTCTGAAATAGAACAAATGGTATTAAAAGAAATATTAACCCCTGTTCAACTACCTTCTGATGGAGCAGATGACAGCCAAAATGTTTTAAGATAATGGCAAAGAAAAAGAAAAAAGGATTGTATGCTAATATTCATGCTAAAAAAAAAAGAATAAAAGCAGGAAGTGGTGAAAAGATGAGAAAAAAAGGAAGCAAAGGTGCTCCTAAAAATTCAGATTTCAAAAAAGCTAAAAGAACAGCTAAAAAAAGATAAAAAGATGAGTCATAACAGTGCCCTAAGATATAGAACGTTTGATGAGCTTTTTGCTGATGCATCAGGTGATTTTAAAAAGTATCAGTTACAAGACATTATGGATCCTAATGACTTAATTAAAGTTGCTAGACGTTGCAATAAGATGTTAGGATTAAGATTAAATCAAACTAAAGAAAAAGTTTTAGAAATTGAAAAAGGTAAAGTAAAGCTTCCTAATGACTTTTATGCTTTTAACTTTGGGTTAGGATTAGGCAAATATGAAACAAAACAGTATATGCCACAAGGCACTCACATTGAAGAGAAAATTATTGGTAAAGTTGCACCAGAGTATCAAGAAGTTCCACCGGAAAGTATTGACACCTGTACTGACGTTGTGCTTGAAGAAGGGACTACTGAATGCGATTCTTGTGCTCAGTGTGGTGACTGTAATCCTTGCAATGTTTGTTGTAGTGATCCTAGTTCATGCTCTATTAATTGTGATAATGAAGTTGTGCAAGTTGTTCAGCAACTTAAGTACCAAACAAGAAACTGGGTAGAAACCTTTCCTATAAGATTAGTTACAGCAACAGAAAAATTTGCTGAATGGTGTCCAAACAGACAATGGGATGGTCCTCATTCTATGGAACTTAAAGATGGATGGATATATACAAGCTTTCAATCTGGTAATTTGTATTTTAATTACCAAGGTCAAATGGAAGATGATGAAGGAAATTTATTAGTGCCTGATCATGAAATTTTAAATGATTACTATGAGTATGCTCTTAAGCAACGTATTATAGAAAATCTTATTATGAATGATGAAGAAGTTAATCCTAATAAACTTCAACTTATAGAACAAAGATTTAGAGCTGCTAGAAATAATGCTTACAGTGTTGTAAGAACTCCAAACTTTACAGAAATTAAAGAATTGTATCAAGCAAATAGAAATGCACAGTACTCAAAATATTATGATATGTTTGCATCTTACAGTAGAAAAAATATTAGATAATGGCTAAGCAAAAACCTAATCAAACTTCATCAGCATCTACCGGCACCTTCACTAAAGGAATGCAATCAGATGTTGATGGTTTAATACAACAACCTAATCAATGGGAAAGTGCTAGAAATGCTGTTAATAATACTATTTTAGGTGATATAGGAGAACTTAGTAATGAATCTTCAAATTATTTATGTTCTCAAGCTCCTTACACAATAATTGGTGCTATTCATCTTGGTGCTGATGAATGGGCTATATTTTCAACAGATGATACTGATTCTGAAATAGGACTATTTAAAGAAGATTCTTGTTCATATAAAACAATAGTAAATAATGAATGTTTAAACTTTAATAAAAATAATCTTATTATAGGTGTAGGAAGAACAGCATATGATTGTGGAAAAAGAGTTTATTGGGATGATGCTGTTAATCCAACACGTGTATTAGATATTGATGATGTTCCTTGGATACAAGATTGTGTAGATGACAATGGGGCAGCTCCTGGAGGATGTCAAATTTGTACGGATACAGATCAATTAGATTGTAATAAAATAAGATTAGCACCTATAGTACAAGATCTTGCTTTTAAAGTAGAACAAGGGGGTTCATCAGGACAATTATTAAATGGTTCTTATTTTGTAGTAGGAGCTTATTTAATAGAAGGACAAAGAGTTACAGATTATTCTTTGCCTTCTAATATACAACCTTTGTTTACACATGCTAATCTATCTTCATCATTAGATATATTTGTTACTGAAGCAGATCCAGAATTTGATGAATTTGAATTAATTATTGTACAAGTATCTAATTATAATACTGTAGCTAAAAGACTTGGTGTATATTCTACTAGGCAAAATAAAATTACAATAGATGCTTTAAATGAAAATTTGCCTACAATAGATCCAGGACTTATTTATGTTAGAAGTACTATTCCTGATGTATCTGATGGTGTATTTAAAAACGGTAAATATTTAATCCGTGTAGGACCATCTGATAAATTTGATTTTAATTATCAACCTTTAGCAAATCAAATTACTTCTAAATGGGTATCTATAGAATATGATGCATCTTATTATAGAGAAGGGGGTAATGTTGTAGGATATATGAGAGATGAAGTTTATCCATTTTTTATTAGATGGGTATTTAATACTGGAGATAAAAGTGCTTCATATCATATTCCAGGTAGAGTAGCTACTACTGCAGAATTAGGTCCTATTTCTGGAGATGATTTATTACCTGATCAAGTAGTAGGAACAGGAGATCCTGCAAATGCTGTTTTGTGGAAAACATATAATACAGCTAATGTTGATCCTGCTTTTCCAAACATAGGAGATACTACACCTGATGGTGGTATTATACTAGGTGGTGGTAACATGTCTTATTGGCAATCTTCAGAATTTTATGATGATGACACACCTGAAGTATGGAATGCTAATACTGGTAATTTAGCCTATGACTTATGTGGTAAACCTATAAGACATCATAAATTTCCTGATAATGCTACAGATGATCCTAGTAATCCTTATAATTCTTTTAGTACAGGGAATATGATTACTAATCATTATGATCCCAATGATGGTGTTAAAATCCGTATACTTTCTGTACAGTTTGATAACATACAAGCTCCTTTAGATAATGATGGTTTACCTATTAATAATATAGTAGGTTATGAAATATTAAGAGGATCACGTGAAGGAAATAAAAGTATTTTAGCTAAAGGAATGATTAATAACTTGAGAGAGTATATTCCTGCTGTTAAAGGAGGAACTAACAAAACTTATCTATATCCTAATTATCCTTATAATCCTACTACACCAATACCTTCTACTTGGGATGGATATGCTACATATCCTAATGCTGTTGTAGATCATTTTTTAAGTGGATATACTGCTCCAAACGGAGATGGAACATCTTACGCTACATCCGGTTCATTATTTTCTGCTACTCAAGATGCATTTAATGAATATAACGCAGTTTTACAAGATGATGTTCCTTTGGGTATAGTTATACCATCTCATCCTATTACAGGAGAAAGTTATTTTAATGGTTTAAACGGTTCTGAATATAATACTAATATAAGAAAAGATTTGCTTACTTTTCATTCTCCTGAAACTAATTTCAGAGAACCTTTTTTATCCAGTAAAGAACTTAAAATATATGGTGAGCTTATAGGTGATATGGAAGGAAGATTTCAATATCCTAAAAATCACCCAAGACATAAATTTGTTACTAATAGTGCTTTTTTAGTATCTGCTATTATTGGTATAGGGTATGGAATGCTTAGTTCTGAAGGTAAAAAGACAACTAGACATAAAGGTCCTACTATGGATTTTGGTGGTACATATAATCAAGTAGGTGTATCAACAGGTAGTACTGGTTTATTAGGTACTTCTGCTTTAGCTGCTGCTGCTCAAGTTGCTGCTGTATCTGCAGCCCAAGCTTCAGATGGTGTAACTAACCAGGTTCTTTCTCATTCTATGTTAACTTTACTACAAAGTTCTATTGGTGTTAATCCTAATGATTCTAGAGAATTATCATTACAAACAGCTGGTAGTATTGCAGCTGGTACAACGGGTCAGGGTCATGAAAAAGAATGGGAAACTGAAACAACTCCTTGGGCAGCAACACCTAATCTTTTAAGAATTACACAAGGAGTACCTAGTTTTTTAAGTTTTTGGGCTGAAGGTATTGATAAAACTCTTAATATAATATATGCTTTTACTCCTTATAGACAATATGCACTGCAGCAAATATCACATTGCTTTTATGATAGATTTGCTGCACCTGATCAAGGTGATATAAGAAGATCTGTTGAAAATCAAACTTACTTGGCTCCTGTTTTACAAAATTTTGCTTTAGACTATAAAATTAATAATTTATTTAGATCAAGAACAGTAGCTCTTAAAATAGGAAAAGATATAGAGTTTCCTTATAAACATCCTGATGGGAGAGATGATACTCAAGCATTATTTTCAGATGTATGGGATAGAGATGCTAATGAAGTAATTTGGAGTCAAGATCAAAACATTAATACATCTTTTAATAAACCTGCTACATCACATTATGTAGCATTAAAACAAAGATTAGATAATCAGTATGGGCAGATTCCAAGCATTGTTCAAATTCCAGTTTCAACAGATGCCACACCTATAAATGAAACCATGTCACCTGTTTTAAATAATGGTGATACTTACGTGGGACGTTATACTGAAAAAAACACAATGTTTTTCTTTTATGATTGGCTTAATGGCCAACCTGATGGAGCTACTTATAATTATAAATTACGTAAATATATTTCACATCCAAGATTTTGGATGGATACAGATCCTTTTGATATAGGTGAATTTACTGCTAGTTTAGCTAGTGTATTTCAAAGTTCAGCTCCCCCACCTGGTTTTGATCCTTTAATGATTGAACCTGAAGCTGCAGCTTTATGGGAAGAAGCAAATCAATTATATTTACAAGATCCTATTGCTAATCCTCCTCCAGGCCCAATTCCTGTATGTGAATGTGTTGCAATATCTCAAGGTTTTGAGTATACAAATAGTGCAGGTATAGAGGTTGTTAGTGCTTGTTATTTAGCAAATTTTCCATGTGGAGATGCAGGAGATCAAAATGAAGCTAGTTTAGTAGAAGACTACTGTGAAAAAATAGCAGAAGCAGAGCAGTTACAAATTTACTTTGACTTTATTGAAGATTGTGCATGTTTTAGAGCTGATGGTGATGATCAATGTAATGAGGATAACTTAGCATGGGTTAATGAACAAGCTGTAATAGATGAATATTCAGCTCCTGAAGCAGACCCTCCATGTAATGCTAGTTTAGTAAGTGGTTCATATAACTTTCCTTATCAAAGTGAAACAGGAAATACATGTAGTGAATGTCCTACTTGGTCTGGATTGATAACAAGTACACAAGAAAGTGCAGCTGAATACCAAGATGAGGATGACTCACCTAAAGGAAAATGGTGGAGAAAGAACAGAAGAATAAACAAAAAAATAAAAAAAGCTTTGAAAAAAGCAGAGAAAAAAAGAAAAAAATTATTTAAAAAATATAATGATTGTCTTGACGGAGATCAAGGAGGTTTTTGGGAAGAATTAACATCTGGTATAGTAACACCTAGTGATAAGTTTGGTTTTGATATGAGAACTCCAGGTAAGCTTAGATTTGGAGTTAAAGAAGCATTTATGTATCTGTTTAATTCAGGTGTACGTGATTTTTATTGTGAGACTGAAGTCAATATAGATTTAAGAGATTGGGGAGAAAAGTTAGAAGAGAGACATTATGATTATGATAGATATACGGATTTAGCTGAAATGTTTAATATAGATAATATCAAAGTTGGTAATTATATGAAATATGATTACAGTTTAAGTGCTTCTAAAATTTTTATTAATAGAAATCTTACATGGGGTTCTGTACAAGCTAGAGATTACGATCCCAGTATAGCTGAAACATGTTATATTTATCGTCCTAAAAGAATGTTATATTCTTTACCACAAGATGTAGAAAATAAAAAAGATAATTGGAGAGTATTTCTTACTAACAATTACAAAGACTTTAATAGTATTCCTGTTAGTATTAAACCAATATCTAATAATGGAGCTATGATATTATTTGATAAAGAAAGTCCTGTAAAGTTCTTAGGAGTAGATAATTTAAAATTAGATGCAGGAACTAAAATTACTATTGGAGATGGAGAATTATTTAATCAACCTCTTCAAAATGTTGCTAATGCAGATCAACCTCATGAGTATGGTTCTTGTCAAAATAGATTATCTGTAATTAATACTCCTGCTGGTTTATTTTATATAAGTCAAAATCAAGGTAAAGTATTTACTTATGGTGGAAAAGGATTACAAGAGATTTCTAATGAAGGTGTTAAGTGGTGGTTTGCTAAATATTTACCATATCAATTAACACAACATCCTACTGCATTTTTAGATCCTGTTACTGGAGAACAAAGACCTTTTGATCTTGATGATAATTCTGTAATAGGTATAGGTTGTCAAGCAGTATTTGACAATGAAAACCAAGTGATATACTTTACTAAAAAAGATTGGGTTATTAGAGAAGATATTTCTGACATTGTTACTTATGATAAAGGAAGATATTTTAAAATAAATGGTGTTTTAACTGTAGAACTTGGTGACCCTGCTTATTTTAAACCAGCATCATGGACTAGATCATTTGATCCTAAAAGTAAACAATGGATTAGTTTTCATGATTGGCATCCTGATCTTACTTTAGCTAGTAAGAAAACATTTATGACAACTAAAGAAGATGGTCTTTGGGTTCATAATGATACATGTCAAAGTTTCTGTAATTTTTATGGAGATGATTATCCATTTGAAGTAGAGTATTCATTGCATACATCAGGACAAGTAAATACATTACGTAATGTTATGTATTTAATGGAAGTATATACTTATGCTGAAAATTGTTATGATAGATATCATGTTTTAGATTTTAATTTTGATGAAGCTATTATATATAACTCTGAACAAGTTTCAGGGTTATTAAAATTAAATCTTACTCCTAAAAATGATGCACCAAAAATTGTAAATTATCCAATTGTTAATATTAATAATATTGAAATTCTTTATGCAAAAGAAGAACAAAAATATAGATTTAATCAATTTTGGGATATAACTGATGACAGAGGAGAATTTACAACTTTAGAAAGAACTATATTTGATACAGAAGCTAATGGTTATATTAGACCTTTAAATGATAATAATTTAAATTATGATAAATTTCAATTAGAGAGAAAGAAATTCAGACATTACAAAAACAATGTAATATTAAGAAGATTGGTGTCAGGAAACAAAAATATGATTGTTGCAATGGCTGTACAAATGAACTTAAATTCTCCAAGATAATGAGCTTTAATAAAAAACAACTTAAAAAAGATAGCCCTAAAAAAAATGCTATAGATCTTAAATTAAAACCAATTAAGAAAAACCCTAATTATAAATATGGGTTTTCACAATTTCAACCTGGAGAAGGAAATCTTATGTTAGGTGCTGGTTTTGGAAATAGTAAAATAGGAATGGGTGCTATGGGAATGACACCTTTAGATGCAGAGAATAGGAAATACTTTAAAGGTTTAGTAGACGCTAATATTAATTATAATGTAAATCCTAATTTAAATTTTAGACTAGGTGTAAATGATGTTATAGGGGGAGGATTTAATCCAGGCATTAATGCTGGAATTAAACTTAAATTTGGAGCAGGTGGAGGCTTGCTGAGTAAAACTATGAAATGTAATAGTTGTGGTTGGTCATGGAAAGCTGTTGATGGAGGTAATGATATATATAACTGCCATAAATGTAGTGGTAAAGCTTTACCTCAAAATTTTAAAGAGGGTGGAGAATATGTAGATTTAGAGCTTGATGAAAATGATATTGAATACTATAAAAATCAAGGTTATCTTGTTGAATATTTAGAAGGTGGTGCTAATCCAAATGATCCTCCTAAAAAAAGTGATGATGGTGCAATACATGTGACAGACCCTAATGACCCAGATTATTTAAAATATTTAGAACATAATAAACTCTACCGTAAACTAAAAGACAATCTTAGAGCAAAAGAAGCAAAAAACGCAGAGGGTAATTTAAAAAGAGCTAAAGACTGGCTAGATATGGTAAAAAATGATTGGGGTGAAACTTATGATGACCTTAATGATAAAGAAAAAAAGTATTATAACGAACAGCAAAAAGTAATTGCTGAAAAAGGTATAGATAAAGATTTTTTTTCATATTCAAAATGGGATGTAGATAAAGAGAGAAATAAAGGTATAAAGGTGGTGTTAAGTGACGAAGATAAAAGTTATTTAGAACAGGCTAAAGCTCTTGGATTAGATATTAGATTTAAGGGAGGAACTGATTCTACTTTCAATAACCCTATTGTACCTAGACCTAAGCAAAAATATATTCTTGATAAAGCAACTACACATAAAGACAAAATTAAAAATTATAAAACTGGTTTAGAAGAGTATAGTAAAGAAGCTAAAGCTTTTGAAGAATATGATAAGGGTTATAATCAAAGAAAAGAGGATTGGAAAAATAATTACAATTCTTATAAAGAAAAGTTAAATAAAGATTGGGGAGAAGCACGAGGAGTTGAAGATTGGAAAGTAGGTTTAAATAATGCTGATGGTAGAGGTGTTGACTACTTAATTAACCAAGGGTTTGACATAGATGATATTACTTGGAATGACCTACATTGGGTGCAACAAAATATTATAAAAGAAGGAGAAGGATTTAATTCAAGCAGTTCTTTTATAAAACCAGTTTTAAATAAATTTACTGAAAAGTATACTGGAATTAACCCTACTGAGCCTACTAAACCTAAAGTAACTTTACCGCCAGGATATTCATATAGACAAGATGATACTAGAGATGGTGATATGAATGACTATCTAAAAGGAAATAAGAGAATATCTAGAGAAGAGTTTATTGAAGCTACAGGCTATGCTCCTACACAGTTTAGAGAAAGACATATCAAAACACCTAAGTTTAAAGAAGGTGGCTTAACAGAACCTGAAGTAGATGGTGGTAACATTCCTCCTGAACAAGAAGCTTACCAAAAGAAAATGAAAGAAGGAGAACCAAATATGGTGCATAGAGATGCTAATTGGGCTGCTAAAATAAGATCTGGTTTACCTGTTGAATATGCAAACTATAATGATGAACAAATTAGAGAGTTATATGATAAACAAAACATTGTAGGTGCTGAACGTTATGGTGATGAGATGATACCTTCTTATAACTTTAAAAAGGATGTTGAAATATATTCAAGTGGAGTAGAAAAAAAGTATCCTTATTGGAATCAATTACCTGAACATACCAAAAAAACAATACTTGATGCTAATAAACCTACACCTCCTGAAATAATAGCAGAATATGGTTATGATCCTTGGAGTGCTAAAAATAATCCTATGCTTAGATCAGCATTATCAACTGCAAAACATGGTGATGGGTTAATAAATGTAAATACAGGAACACGAAATAAAAGTTATGCTGAAGGTGTAACTGATGACATAGTTAAGCCAGGTATGGCTTTAGCAGCGTTACCATTAGTAATGCAAGCAGCACCAACTGTTTGGGCGGCAGCTAATACAAACCTACTAGGACTTGCAGGAACAAGTTTAATGGATGCAGCAGGAATATATGGAGCATATGAAGGTGGTAAAGCTTTACCTGGACATGTATCAGAATTTGCAGAAGACCCTAGTTGGAAAGGTGCAGGTAAAATAGGATTAGATGCATTGGGTATTGCTGGTGGTGCTTATTCTGCTGGTAAATTGTTAAAAAATTTACCAGGGGCTCAATTCTTAGGTAAAACAACAGCAGGATCAGCAGGATCAGGAAATTTAAATTCTGGGTTTAATCCAGAAAAAATAAGTAGGTATACTAATAGAACAAATCAATCTGTAGATGAATTTGGTCAAGCTAGAAATTTTACTAAAGACTTTAATGAACTTCCCAACTATCCGGCTGGTACTAATTATGAAGAAATTTTAAGTTTAGCAGGAAAAAGAGCTAATGAGCTTGATGAATTTGCAAAAGCAAATCCTAATTGGATGCCTACAAAAGAAAGTTTTAAATACTTAGGTACAAACAGTGAAAGACCTTTTATACAAATGAATACTCCTGCTGGTAATCAAACATTTTATAGATCTTCAGGTTTAGGTAATAAAGCAGGTACACAGGGAAACTGGGTTCCGTTTGAAGCATACATGCCTAACGGAAGGCAACCTAACTGGTTTATGAAACAAGGAAGCCGTGGTAATTATCAAGGTCAACCTATGAATACTATATTCCGACCTAATAGAGTAACTGGAAAAGAGGAAAGTGTTGATCTTGCAACACAATTAAAAGAACAAGGTATTGATGGTATAGAAGCTTTAAGAAGTGGTAAATTAAAATTAGATTTCCCAGGTTATGATTTTAATTATACAGCAAACCCAGAAAGCATGATTCATTCAATTGCAAATAGTGGTATGTTAGATGACGCATATAATGCAGCTACAGCTTTTAAACAATACGGTGGCTCAACAGAACCTGAATACATGTATTTAGACCTAGATGATGATGCTATACAACAGTATAAAAATGGTGGATGGGTAGTTGAAGATGTAGAAGCTATTCCAAAATATCCAGATGGTGGTACAGTATCTCAAATGTGGGAAAAAGAAACAGGGACACCCTGGAGTGAAGCTAAAGCACAAGGTCTTGCAGATGGTTCATACGACAGTAATATGGCATTACGTAAAAGACTTGCTGCAGGAGAGTTTTCAAATACACCTGCTGTAACACCTGCTATAACACCTCCTGTAGCTGTTCCTACAAATACTCCTATGGAACTTGTACCAGAATCAGTAAGTGTTGAACCTATTATTGAAAATAATAGTAATTTTGAAATACCTAATGAAATTGTACCAAGTGCTAAACAAGTAGCTGCTCTTAGTAATGATAAAGGTGCAGAAGGACTTGCATCAGATCCTAATTTTGCTAAAGTTTATAATCCACGTACAATTAAAAATCCTTTTGAAGATAAAGTACCTAATGATGATGCAGAATATGATATTCAAAATGCAGCATCATTTAGTGAGGCTTTTGGTATAGCTAGAGAAACCTATGGTCCTAATTATATATTTGAATATAAAGGGAGAAGTTTTGGAACTAATAAAAAAGGAGAAGATTTTAAACCTACTAATAAAGTTTTAAAAAAACATAAGTTAGATACTCCTGAAGTTAAGAAAAGAATTGAACAAGAAACTAAAGAAGTAGAATCACCATTCTTCAGTAAAGAAACTATAAAGTTAGAAGCAGATGGTTACGAATCATGGGAAGATGCTAAGCTCAGAAAAGAAGAATTTAATAAACAAGACAATGCTGATAAGATTATAGATTATCATAAAAATGCTCCTAGTAAAGAAAACTTTGTTATTGTAGATAAAGCAAAAGGTTTGATGCATATATACAAACCAAATGGAGAACTTTTATATAGTGAGGCTTTTGATGTAAACACTGGAAAAAATGAAGGTGACAATCAAACTGTAACTAAGCCTAAAGATCTTGATGGTGATGGGAGAATTACAAATGATGGAGATAAAGTCAATGGTAAGTTTCAACCTGATTGGAGTGCAGGTAATAAAAGCACAGGTGCTGGAAAGTATTATATTTCAAATATTGATCCTACGGGATACAAAGGTTTACCTATCTTGAATATGATGAATGAAGGTCAGTATGATAAATTTAAAGAAACTGGTCAGGTTGATAATGTTGCTACATCTTTTCATAAAGGCTATATAAGTAGTGATGATACAAGAAGATCTAATGGATGTGTTCGCTGTACTAAACCTACTTTAGAAGCATTGACTACTTCTTTAAAAAATTTATCTGAAGTTTATATACTACCAGACAATGATGAAAATAAGTTTGTATATGAAAATGGACAACTAAATTTTAGACCAAAGCTTGATGCGGGTGCCCCAATGACTGAAGATGGCCTTAGTTACTTAAATCCAAAAACCGGTGAAAAATCCAATATACCTTATTATAAAGATGAAAGAGGGGATTGGCAAAAAGGTCAAGGAGTTAATAAGACAAATAAAACTCTTAACTATATACCTATTAAAGTTAATACTAATAAAGAAGCTTTAAGAAGTTGGGGAGATAAAAACATGAGTGGTGGTTATGAAGATTATGGAGGCCTTTTCGTTACAACAGCTAATGATGGAAATCCTAAGTTTGAAAACGATATTGAACCATTTACAAATTCTCTTGCAGAAAATAAGCAAAAAATAATGCAAGTTGTTGGAATTAACGGAGATGTTTATAATGAAATTGCTCAGATGACTATGGGTATATATGGGGCTGAAAGTTCTTTTGGTGACACAAATAATGATGGATATAACTTGATGAAAGCTGCAAGAAAATGGTGGAATCCAGCAAACAGTTCTCCAGATTATTATTCAAAATATAATGACTATGGTGCTTCAGATAATGACAATAGTGTAGGACTCACACAGTATAGATGGAAATGGGCATTAGAAGATGCAGAAAAAGGAGGCAAAGAATTAGAAATATTAAATGCGGTTGGTATAACTAAAAACAGTGATTTTATGGATCCTGAAAAAGCTGCTTTAGGTACAGCAGCTATACTGGCTTATAGATATAACACACAATTAAGTCCGGATCAAAAGAAAGACATGTGGAACAATCTTCCTGGAAAATGGAATACTGCTGGTTATTATGGAGATAGAGTAAAAGAAGGAGCTGCTTTATTCTCAATTAGTCAAATGACTGAAGAAGCAAATAATGAAAGACTTAGTGAAAGAGATAAAATAAACAAAAGAAGAGAAGAAGATGCATTACCTGCAAATGTACAAGCAAGGCATGAGGCAAGTTTAAAACGTAAAGCAGAATTAGAAAGAATTGAAGCAGCAAAAAGTCCTGAACAAAAAGCTGCTGAAGAGAAAATGAGAAGTTATGAGTATATACCAGAAGCTGATACAAGAGCTAATAACAAACCTCAATTTGAACAATATCCTCAGATTGATTTAACACGTCCACGTATCAGAGGTCAAAGAGATGCAAGGTCAGGTGAAGAACAAAGTACAGTAAGAGGTTCAGGATCAAATGCAAGAAGTGTTTATACACCTACTTTACAACCAACAGCAGGAAGACCCGTTTCTAACTTACACCTAAGAAATTATAGAAAATACGGTGGTGAAATAAAAGCAAAAGATATATTTATAGAATATTTAAAAAGAAAAAAGAACATATAAACCTTTGAGATTTAAAGGATATGTCATAGAAATTTCTTATATTTAGTACAAGAACTATTACCATATGAAAAAAAAAGTAAGATTATCACGACCAGGTTATAAAAAAGGAGGAGCCCCATCTATTGCAGAACAAAATGAAACAATAGATAGTATCAGTTCTGGAAAAAGAAATGTCTTTTTAGACAGAATATCTAATGCAGCACAAGAACAAATGATGAATCAAGCAATGATGGAAGCAGAAGAACAATTTGTACCACCTGGATTATATAATTATGGTGGAGTTCCAATTTATAATGTTGGTGGAAGTTTTGGTTTTGCTATGAATCCACAAGCTATGGCAAATCAATCAATCTATGCTAATGCATTAACTGATGCTAATACTAATCTTAATAACACTAGTTGGTTAGGTGATTTTGCTAATGTTGATCTTGGTAAATCAACACAAATGCATATTGATCCAACAAATAAAGAGGCTAAGGATTGGTATAAAGATTATTCAAAAGGTTTTAGAGAAGAAGAAAGAAAGAAAAACAAAGAAGCAAGAGAAGCTTATTGGAATAATGCTTATGGGGGAACACCTAATTATTATAATCATGGAGGCCCTCACGGTACTCAAGGTGTTGATGATTATGAAAAATGGGCAAATAATTCAGATGTAAATGCAGCATTTTCACCTTTTTACAAATCTGCTTTGAATGATATGTTGGGAATTGATAAGAGTATGTCAAGAAGAGCTCAAGATATACGCAATACTCCAGGAGCTAATGTTGCTGCTAATATTGGAGGTAATGGTTCTACTGAAGGATTAACAATGTGGGAAGCAGATAAATTAAAAAGAATAGCAGCTGCAACTGGAGCAGCCGCAGCTGAAGTACCTGCTCCAAATGTAGCACCTGGAACTAAACCATGGGATATGTTTGATTTTAATACATCTAACGGTGATGTAGATCCTGCTGATTCTGAATCTACACAAGATATCCTTAACAATACACAAAGCATGATTGAAGGAGTTGATCCACGTGCTGCTGCACAACTTACTGCACAAAATATAGCTAATAGTGCTAGAGATATTGCAGGTAGAAGTAGAGACAGAACTGCAGCATTAAATGTTGAAACTACAACAACTAATGTAGATGATGCTTTAAAAGGAAAGACTAAAAAAACTAAAACTGCATCTACTGCATCTACTGATGATGATGGATCTACTACTGCTGCTGCTGATGAAACTGCTGATGAAAGAGATTTAGAAGGAAGCATAGGAGCTGATGATGTTAACGGTACTAGTAATACTGGAACTGATGCTCAAGGTATACAAGGTAACTGGTTAAAAGCTAAAGGATTTAGAGGAGCTCCTGTATTCATGCCAATTCCAAGTATGAATGGTCAAGCAGGATTAACACCTGGTTGGGATTATGAAGAAACAAAAGGAGGTTTTATGACTCCTTTTAAAAAGCAACGAAGATGGTCATACAATCCTCAAACTGGACAAAATGAACCTGTAAGTGAAGCAGGAGATAATAACATTCAATCCGGTCCAAACTTTAATGGAAGTAGTTCTAGTAGTGATGGTGCTTCTAATGATCAAAACGTTGATTATTTTGGTGAAAAACGTACTTTAGGAGAACGTGTTAGAAACATGAGAAATAGATTTAGAAGAAATGAAGAATTAGAAGGATTTGCAGGAAATCCAGAAACAGATGCTATGTTACCAGGAGGTATGGGTGCATCAAGTGAACAAGGAAACATGCAGTTTACAAACCGTGAACCAAGTGCTCAATATGAAAATCCTGTTCCTGATTATAACACAGGTTATAATCAAAAACAAGATGATCCAAACTATATTCCAGAAGGAGGAGTTTCTGGTCCAAATAATGAATATGGTGAAGGTTGGACTCAAGCTGAAATAGATGACTTCAGAAAAATAGAAACAGAACAAAGATACGGTGGTGTTCCTAACTACTTTCATGGTGGAGTGCCTCATGATCCACCACCTGGTTTTTGGAACCAAATGAAACAAGGTTTTAAGAGTGCAGTGCCTGGTGGCAATAAGCTTAAAGGAGGAAGAGGATTTGAAGACTTTAATATGGTATATGATGATCCTACTAGTGTAGCTGCTAAACCATTTACTAATAATCAATGGATAGCTAATAATAGATTATCTGTAGATGCTAAAGCAATAGCTGCAGCTCAACAAGCTAAAAAACTATTTGATCAACAGCAAATAGCAAATCAACTAAAAACAGAGGAAGCTTTAAATAATGCTTATAGCCTACGTAAACAATACGGTGGAGTTGTGCAAGAATTAACTCAACCTGAGATAGATCAAATTTTAGCAATGGGTGGAAAAGTTGAATACTTAGATTAATATATACATATTATGAAGAAAAGAAAAGTTAAAATAACTCAGCTGCCTAAAGCTAAAAATGGAGGTGACAGAACTTTTGGTTTACAAACACCTCCTAATGATGCAACAGTTTCTCCAGGACCAGGATCATACCATGGTGGAAATGATCCTGAAATTAAAGTTAACCGTACTCTTAAACCAACGTCTAAAGAAAATGCTACTTTAGAAGCTGAGTTAGGAGAAACAGTTATAACCAATTTACAAGGAGAAGGTATTCCTGAGTTTTATAAAATTGCTGGTAAACCTCATTCTAAAGGAGGTACTCCATTAAACTTACCGGCTAATTCATTTATATTTTCTAAAGACAGATCTCTTAAAATAAAAGATGAAGATTTACAAAAGCAATTTGGAAAAACATTTAATAAATCAGGATACACTCCTGCAGATATTTCTTTAGCTTTTGACTTAAACAAATACAGAGAAATTTTAGTAGACCCTTCTTCAGATAAAAAACAAAGAAATACTGCTGAGTTAATGATTAAGAATTACAATCTTAAGCTAGGAGCTTTAGCTTTAACTCAAGAATCTATGAAAGGTTTTGAAGATGGTATTCCTGCTGTTGCTTTACCTTATATGGAACACATGGGTATCCAATCTTCTGATTTATTAGGTACAGGTGGTGAATCACAACAACCTATGCCTCAAATGAAAATGGGTGGTCAATCTGGAAAGAAAAGAAAATGTAAAGTTACAATGCCTCAAATGAATTATGGTGGTGCACCTAAGTATTTTCCAGGTGGTCCTACTATGGGTCCTCCTACAGAAGATCAATGGCAAAAACAAATGCAAGCACAAAATGCAGAAAATAATAACTTTTGGAGTGCTAATCCTGCAATGACTCAAGATCAAGCTGCAAAAAATATGGCTGAGAATTTTGATATTACAGCAGAATCAAAATTTAATTTAAATCCTTTTAAACAAAAAGCAACATGGGATGGTGCTTTTGGAGCTGCTACACAACTAGGTAACTTAATGAATACAGATAAAGCAGGTATGCAAAGAGATCTTGTTGGAAGTACTGGAGTAGAAAATATAGCTCAATCTTATGAAGGAACTAGAGGTATTATTCCTTTTAATCCATCAGGAGCTGGAACAGAAACTGCTAGAGATCTGGATATGACTCCAGTAGCTTTTGGGGGTTATGCTAAGATGGGTGGTACTCAAGGTAAGCGTAAGGTAAAAGTTACATTACCTAAAGCTAGAAGAGGTATTTCTAGACTTGCTGTAAATCCTTCTGTATATAATCAACCATCAGCACCAATACAATCTATGAGATATGATCTTCCTGAAGATGCTGTAATATGGCCTGCTGATAAAATTGACAAAGCTCAAGCAGGTGACTATGTAATGATAGACGGAGTTCCTAAAAAACTTACAGGAAAAGCTTTAGCAAAATATGATGATAAGTATAAAGATGAGAGTTTAGGTTTATCTGGTAAATTTCAAGATGCTTATGGTCTAATGAGAAGTAAGATTGAGGCTAGTCCTAAGTTACAAGCAGCTATTGTTACTCAATATAAAGAAGATCTTAAAAAGCTTACTCCAGGAAAAAACTTAAAAAGAGAAGACCTTGTTGCAATGCAGAATATGGATTCTGATCAAATCATTAAAAATTTTTATGACTTTCAATTAAGAAATTATAAAGTTGCTGATAAGGTTAAAGACTTAACAGGAGATGATAAAAAAGCATGGGACAGAGCTGCTGGTAAAGGACAAGTATCTAAAGTATTAAAAGAACTTGGGTATAGTGATGAAGAAATTGCTAATACTGGAAGCACTGCTGCCTTCCAAAATACTTATGCTGCATTACAAAAAGTTGCTAATTCAGGAGAATTTGATGAAGAACTTAAAGGTTTAAATGTAGGACAAGTTGGTATGGCTGATGAAGCTGGTGCAGGAACAGGATTGCAAACTATTTCTGATGTTGATGGTTGGTATGGTAATACTACAGCAGGTGAAATAGTTCTTCCTTTAGAAACTGAAAATGTTTATGAAGATGTAAAAGAATTTAAAGAAGATCTTGGAGTAGAAGCACCTGAAGACTATCAACCTAAAATAGAAGTACCTGATGCTCAAGCATGGTTACAAGATCAAAGAAACTTAGCAGCTGCTACAAGTGATTACTTGGGAGCTAAGAAATATGATCCTTGGCAAGCCCCTCTTTTATATAATGAAGCTACCCCTACTTTTCAAGACTTTAGAGGAACTGCTGCAAGAGTAACTTCTTTAGGTACTGGCATGGGAGATTCTATGGCCACATTTGCTGGACCACAATCTTTTAATTCAAGAATGTCTGATATATCACGTAAAGGTACTCAAGGTATTCTTCAAGCACAAGAAGCAGAACAAAGAGCTAATGTAAATGTTGATAACCAGTTTAGTCTACGTAATGCAGCAATGAGAAATGAGTGGAATATGAGAAAAGCTAATTTAGCTACAGGATTATATGATAAACAAATTGCAGCTAACCAAGCATTTGATAATGAGAAAAGAGCTCTTAAATGGAACATGTTAGGTATGGCAAATAACTTAACTACTAATAAATGGAAAACAGATACTATGAATAGATTATATCCACAGTATTCTATTAATCCAGGAGTTGGTGGAGCTATGTATTTTGATCCTAGTCAAACTACAGAACTTGCTGCTACTAATGCAGGTGCAACTCCAGTTGAAACCTTTCAATCTCTTAAAAGTCAAATGCCTGATGTTAAAGATAACATACTTTGGGAAATGGCTTCAGGTCAAAAAACTAAAGCTATTCCTGGTAATACTCAAGATGAAAAAGCTTATCAACCTCAATATCCTAACTTTGCAGTAGGACCAAACAGTAATCAAACCACATAATAAACTTATGAGGTTTGATAAACTTATATTATTTTTGAAGAGTAAATAAATAGATATGTCAACATACTTACAAGGCTTTCAAGCATACATACCACAAATACAACCTTTTACACCTGATTATAATTTTTATCAGGGGGCATTAGAAATGAAGCAAGGTACATATGATGCTGCTAAAAAGCAACTATCTTCTATGTATGGTTCATTATTAAATGCACCTTTATCAAGAGAAGATAACATAGAAACAAGAGATAAATTTTTTAAAGCTGTTGATCAAGATATTAAAAAGATGGCTGGAATGGATTTATCTTTAGCTCAAAATAGTGAAGCAGCTATGGATGTTTTTAATCAGCTTACTGATAATAAGAATGTAGCTCATGATATGGTATTTACTAAACAATACCAACAACAGCAAAGAAAAGGACAATACTTAAAAAATTGTGTAGATCCTGAAAAGTGTGGTGGTGCTTGGTGGGAAGGTGGTGACCGTCTAATGCAATATGGAATGGAATCTTACAGAAGAGCAAACAAACAAGATGCTCTAAACATGAGTGCTCCTTCTTATGTGGGTCATCAGAACGTAATGACTAAAGCTATGAAAATAGCTAAAGACTTAAACCTTAACATAACTCAAGATACAATACAAGGTGGTTACATTGTAACTACTAAAAATGGTGCTTTAGCTGAACCTCATATGCAAAACATGTTGTTTGGTACATTAGGTAATGATCCTAAAGTAGCTGAGTATTATAAAGCTTCTGCTAAGTTAGCAAGACAAGATTTTATGTATGGCAATGAATCACAGTATGGTTCTTTAGAAGCAGCTGAACAAGCATACATACAATCTGTATTGACCCAATCAAATCCTGCAGAAGAACAAATGCAGTTAGAAAAAACTTTAGATGAAAAAGTTAGCAATACTCAAAAGAAATCTAAACAACTTGAAGATAAAGCTAAAAATTCATTACCAGAAGATAGAAGTGCTATTGAAAAAATGTTAGATGATTTACAAGCATCAGCCGTTGGTTATGAAACATCATTAGAAAAAGTAAAAGAAGTTAATCATCAAACTAAGATGGCTACTACACAAGCATCTATGACTGGTGCTCAAATAGATAATTTAATAGCTGCAAATTCATTACAAACAGATCTTACTCAAGCTGCACAAACTTTAGCTTATAAAAATTATGAGCAAACGCTTAAAGAAGATCCGTATTCAATGGAGGCTGTTAAGCATAGTAATAGAATGACTGAAATGAAAGCTCAGCATCTTTTAGCTAAAGATTTAGCACTTTTTAAAAATGAGCTAGTAGAAAAATTAGAAGCAACAACACTTAAAGGAGGTGCTGAACATAATGTTCCTGTAATAATGCAAGAAGGTGTAGTTGGTGGAAGTGCACCAACAGATGAAGCTTCACAAGATATGCTTGAACGTGGCTTTACACAATATGAAGAAATTTTTGAAAACTTAGAAAATGATGTAAGTAAAAATGAAAAAGTAATTCTTTCACAAGTATTAGATAGAGCACAAGCAGAAGCTGAAGGAGGTAATGCTATAGCTCAAGAAGATTTTGTTACTCTTGTTGCAAACCTGGCAATGGCTAAGTTTGAAAGTGATGGTGATATAGGTAAAGATCCGGCTAGTGCAATACAACTATCAAGAGATATAATGACAAATCCAGCAATGTTAGCAGAAATGGCTAGTAAAAAAGCAATTGCTGAAAAATTAAATAGTAACATACCAATGTCTGAAAAATATGCATTGGCTAGACAATACGCTAACAATAATAGTGTTAATGATATTGAAGGATATCAAGTAGATTTAGTTTATGATGCTATAATGCCTGGGCTAACTTCATTAAAAGATGGTAATCAATATACACGTGATTATTTAGCTCCTATATGGATAAATGATACTGTAATGTCAGCTAGACAAGATATTGAAGCTAAAGATGCTCATCTTAAGAAGATGAAAGATTGGTATAAAAAATCTGCCAATAATGCTGCTGCAGCTGTTAGAGCTGAAAAAGATAAATGGAGCATTAAAGGTATTGTTAATCCTGAATTAACTTGGGATGAAATAGATTTTTTTACTACAGGTTCAAGTGAAATACCAGGTACTACTCTTGCTGATGGTATTGAATCTTATTATGATGCTAATGGTAATGTAAATACAGAAGAAGCTTTTATTAAAAAAATGACTTCTAAAGGACATAGTAAAACTTTAGCTAAAAACTTATGGGGTGGAACACATTCAGATCCAGGTTTTGGAAGTTACATGTTATCTTGGGGTAATGCCGTTGGTACTTTAGGTGTAGGTATATTTGGTGATATACTAGGAGCTATTGGTACAGGCATTGATTATGCACAAGGTGGTATTCCTGAAGTTATAAGAGAACGAGCTATGGGTAACCAATGGGGTAAAGATATGGGATATGATTATGATGGTGCTACGGCTATGGCTAACTGGTGGGACGATGCTCCTGATGCTAAACAAAGACATGGTGGTGGCTCCATTCATACTATAGTTAAACAAGCTGTAAGTAAATATGTTAAACCGGATGGTGATATGGCTTGGACTGGTGTTACTGGTGCAGGTAATGTTGCAGCTAAAGGTCAAAAGTATAGAGTGATAGATCCTTCTTCTGCTAACTCTGTAGGTGCTATGGCTATGAAAGGAATATTTGAAGATTATGCAAAAACAAATTCTGTTGCTCAAGTAGGAGGATTTGCTATAGAAGCACCAGATGAAAGCCAAGAAGCAGCTGCTGCTATTATGAATGCTTATGAAACTGATTTTTATAGCATGAGTGTTAAAGATAAAAACAGACCTATTACATCAATGGTTTATTCTGATGTAGCAGGAGGTGATGCTAATAAGATGGGGGTTAATATAAAATTTAATCAAAATTGGATGAAAAAATTAAAAGGTACAGCTAAGCAACAAGGAGTACTTGGTGATTCTTATAATGATATTTTAGCTAATGGGGTTACTTTATATATGGATAGAGATGGTGCTCAAAATATTATTACTTCAGCATCTGGTAAAACTTCATTAGAACATCTAATGAATATTACTGGAGTAATACCAATGGATCAAGCTGGAGGTGGTTATACTGAAGACTTTATAATCAAAGCAGAAAATGGTATGTACAAAGCAGGTGGAAGAGTACAAGCAGGTGTTGACCCTACTACAGGAGAAAAGCAATGGGAATACTTTCAAACTTTACATCCCGGAGATATAGATATAAATGATCTTACTAAAAAAATAAATGGTATTTTAAGTGAAGTAAGAAGTATGAATATAGAAAATGCTAATTTATATTTAAAACAACAAATGTCTAAATTATAAACTTATGCCTGAAAATGATTCTACACCAAGATCTACACCACAATATGATGATTTAGAATTTAATATGGCAGGTGGTGATAATTATGATCCAATTAATGAGGACATAACTAAACCAGCACCTTCTAAAATTAACATGGGATTACCAAAAGGTATGAGCATGAAAGGACTTGAAGGTTTAAGTGGAGTAGTAGATCCTAGGATTATGCCTGAAAATAATCCTAATACAGCACAACTAAAACATTTATTAAAAGGAGGTCCTGAAGATATAAATCCTATAAGTCATCAAGGGATAAAGAATTTTCTTATAAATACTCAAGCTCAAGGAATGGACGTAAAGTCTGATCCTTTTAAAGGAGGTAAAAGAGTTATGTTGGATTTGCATGATGCAAACAACATGAATCAGTTCTATGATAGATATGCTGCACATTCTGATTTTGAAAAGCTTGGCTTTAGCCCATTCCGTGATAATGAAAAATTATATAATCAGAATACAAGTTTTTGGGAAGAAATAGGAAGAGCTTCTGGAGAATGGTCTAGTCTTATGTGGACTGGTTTTAAAGATGCTGCAGGTTTTGGAGAAATGACTGATTTAAAAGCTGCTGAAGAATTTGAAAGAGCAATGGCTGTTGGTCAATCAACTGTAGGTGGTGCTACAGGGTTTACAACTAATTTATTTCTTAACTCAGGATATACTGTAGGTATTATGGCTGAATTAGCAGCTGAAGAAATAGCTATGGCTCTTGGTGAAATAGGATTAGGTATAGCAACCGTTGGTTCAGTCGGTACAGCATCTGGAGCAACTCTTCCAGGTATGGCTCTTTTGGCTGGACGCATGGGTTATAAAGCAACTAGTGCTTTTAGTAAAATTAGCAAAGCTTGGAAAGCAGGTGGCAAAATGATGAAGGCTTTTGATAATATGAAAGATATTAATAAAGCTAGACAATATTTTAATAGTTCAGTGAAAGGATTTGCTAATGTTATAAATCCTTTAGACAACACTATGGATTTTTTCAGAGGTGTTGAAAAAATGGATGATGTTAATAATTGGGTTAAAACTTATAGAGGATTTGGTTCTTTCTATAAGGATGTTAGGAACGTACGTTTAGCATATGGTGAAGGTGCTCTTGAAGGAGGTATGGTCTATAATGAGATGACTAGAGATATGCTTTCAGAGTTTAAAGCTGAACATGGAAGAATGCCTAATGAAGAAGAAGCTAATAAGATACATAGTACAGCTAAAACAGCTTCTGTTAATACTGCTTTTTGGAACATGCCTTTAATTATGTTTTCTAATAAATTAACTTTTGATGGTTTAGTTAGAGGAAGATTTTCAAATCTTAGTAAGGATCTTGTTGAGGTAGCAGGAAGAAAAGCAATTTTTAATCCTAAAAAAGGAGTTAAAGAAGCATTTCAATTACAACCTAAAAATTGGTTTAAAGCTAAATGGAATTATTTAAAAACACCAAGCACTTGGTTAAAAGAAGGAGCTTTATATAGTAAAGCTAATATAGCAGAAGGTTTGCAAGAACTTGGACAAGAAACTTTATCTGCAAGTTTTAAAAATTATGAATTAGCTAAACACAAAGGAGATCCATTAAGAGGTGGTTATTATAGTTTTCTTGGAGATGCTATGAATGAGCAGGTTAGCTGGCAGGGTCTTGAAACATTTGCTTCAGGTTTTTTAATGGGTGGTATGATTGCACCTATAAGTAATACTGTAGCAGCAACTACTCAAGGTGGAGAAACAACTAAAAATCTTTATAAGAGAGTATTTAAAAATGAGGAGTGGACCAAGCTTAGAGATGAAAAAGATGCTAAAGCTGCAGAAACAATAAATAAACTTAATAAGTTTTATGAAGATCCAAGACAATATCTTAGTGGAGATTTAGAAAACTTACAAGCCCAAGCTGAATATCAAAAAGCTGCTAATGTAGCTTCTGAAAATGGTGACAGAAAATTATATGAAGATGTAATGGATGCTTCTATGGTTGATCATGTTAAGACTGCTATTGGTGCAGGAAGATTTGATACATTTATTGAAAGAATGGAAGAAATGAAAGGTCTTTCTAAAGAAGAAGCTGTTGAATATATGCAGGGAAAATCTTATCAGGATTATCAAAACAACCTTGATGCTAATATTAGAAAAGCAAAAAACATACAAAAAAGACATAAGTACTTTGCTTCTAAAAGACAAAATCCATTTAACCCTTCTAAGTATAAAAAAGTAGTTAATGGGCAAACGAATCCTCAATATGTAGCAGAAGTAACACAACACAATGCTTGGAATAATGCTATAGATGAAGCTGTATTTCATCAATCAACTTTTGATAGAGCTTTAGAAAGACAGACTGAAGTACTTGGAGCAGCTAAAGAAAATTCAGGATTAAGTGAAGCAGCATATGGTGAATACAATGTATTGTTTGATTTTAAAAATATTCAAAGTGAAATAGATTTACTTAAAATTGAGCTTGAAGGTTTAAATGAAAAAAGTAAAGATAAAATTGTAAGGGATAGTGTTAAAGACAGAAGTAAAAAATTAAAGGCTCTTGAAGATTATGCTGATGCTCTTCAAGACATGTTGAGTAATCCAGGAGAAAATGAATCTATTCCAGAAGCTCAATATAAAAAAATGCAAAAAGCATATAATGGGTTTGTAAAATATCTTGCTGAAAAGAATGGAGATTTTCCTAATTATGATCAAAAAGATCAGTCTTTAGATTTACTATTAAATTGGTATACATTAGAAGGTAGAAAAAAACCAGCAATGGATGCTGTAAATATGTTATTAGATCCTAAAGGTTTTAACCAAGGTTATGAAAGACATAAAGAAGTTCAGGATCTTAAAATGGCTGATAAGAAAGCAGAGATTGCTGAATCATTAAAACAATATAGAGCTAAGCAGGAAACTAATCAGATGCTTAATGCTCTTGCTGATGAAGGAATGTTCTTTGATGTAAATGAATTAGAAAAATTAGAAAAAGAAGGAGTTGCTCCAACTAAATTTTATTATACTAATGATCAAGGAAATAATGATCAAGTAGTTAGAAATACTGATGACTACATGAAAGCTATTAATATCATTAGTAAGTACAATGCTATTACACATAATATAGACATTACTAATGAAGATGGTGTACATCCTTATCAAGGAATGTCAAGAGCAAAAAATAAAAATGACAAAAGAACATATGAAGATTTAGCTAAGCAGTTTGGATTTGATCCTAAAAAGCCTAGTACAAGAGTTCCTTTAAGGCAAGTGCTAGAATCTATTGCTGATCCTGAAAATAAATATACTACTGAAGCTGAAAAAGAATTAGCTAAAGAACTTTTAAAAGATGCTACTGATCAAGAATTTGTTACTTTTTCAAATAGAGAAACTGTACCAGGAGCTTTTACTGATATGGCTCAAACAGTAATTGATGCTAGATATTCTTCAGAAAATTATAAGTATGGTAAAGAAGGACATCCTTTAGAACATATTATACTTAAAGAAGAAGTAGGAAGAAGAATACAAGATAAAATTGAAAAAGATAAAGAGTTTGCTGACCAACTTGATTTATTAAGAAATGAAGCATTAGAAGCATATCAAAAACTTAGTCAAGAAGACAAGGATAAATTTTTTGTTGGGCCATTGGCATATCAATTTAATTTAATTGATGCTAAGGAATTTGCTAAAGCTGCAATGACCAATGAAAGATTTCAGACTTTTCTTGGAAGGGTTACTAGTAAAATGGAAACTAAAACTGTGTGGGAAAGATTTGTAGATGCGGTATTGAAAGGTTTAGAAAAAGGTTTTGGAGTTAGAGTGAGTGGCACTGTTCTTAATGCTGCTATGGATTTAATTACATCTAAAATTAGTTCTACTCCTATGAGTCCTTCAGTTACTCCAACATCTACTAAAACTACTACTACTGAAAAAGCACAAAAAGCTGGAGAGAGAGCAGGAGGTGCTCCGCCTGTTGATCTTGGAGGAGAGATTCCTGAAGCTGTTCTTGCAGCACAAAATCCAAAAAAACTTAGAAAAAGTGTAGGTGGAAAAATGATTGATGCGTTGAGAGAACTAGGATATAGTGAAACTCAAATTGCAGAATTTAAAAGAAAAGGTGCTGTAGTTGAAGCACAAAGAATTATTGATAATGTAATAACAGTAACAGATTATAATCAAGAAAAAACTCCTGCACCTGATACTGCTAGAGAACAAGCAGCATTAGATACAAAAGAAGAAATTGCAAATCTTATTCAGATGGTTATTGATACTCAAGACTATACTGTATGGAGAGCATCTAATACAAGGATTGAAGAATTGATAAGAGAAGATGCAATGTTAGTTGAAGAATCTTATAAAACAGATGAGCTTAGTCAAATAATGTTAGATTTAAAAGCTGAAATTGCTAATAAAGATGTTACCTTTGATGAGTTGATTGTTGGAGAACATGTTATATTAAATTACGGTAATGAGCCTGTTGCTAAAGTTATTAGTAAAAATAGTGAGTTAGGTATTATAACATTACAGTATATAACTGGAGCAGGAAAAGAATTTGAAATATCAGCAGAAGAAGTATCAGAAAAAATTAAGTTTAGAGATAGAGATATGGATTTATCAACAGAAGAAAAAGTTCCAGAAGCAACACCAGAACAACAAGAAAATATAGAAGCCTCTTCAAAAATTGCAGAAACTCCCGCAGAAAAAACTAAAGAACTAGTAGAAAAAGCTAAAGAGATTAGTGCTGATGATGCTTTAAACAATTTAATAAATAATACTTGTAAATAATATGAGTGCTAATTGTACATTAACTCCAGAAGCTAGGGAAGACTTAGTTGTCCTTGTAGCAAAAAATATGATGGATATGGCTGATGCTGCAGCTAATCTAAATATAAAAAATTACATGACTGAAATGTATAATAAACTTGAACCAGCTCTTGGAGAGGTTCAAGCTCTTGTTTATGCTAGTTACGTTCCTAAAGTTCTTACAGAAGTTATTCCTTTTGATTCAAGAATTCTTAATCTAGTTTTAGATTCTGAAGTAAATATGAATGAGTTGTATAGTTTATCTAAACGCTTATCAGATCCTACAACAGTATTAGAACTTACTAAAAAAGAATTACAATTAAAGGATGTAAAAAAAAAGAAAGTTAAAAGATTAAATCAAGCCTCTAAATCTAAAAAGAAAGCTTCTACTCAATTTGAATTAGATTTTGAAAATGGAGATTATGTTTATAAAAGAGGAACCAAAGTAAAAATTTTAAGAGGTAATAACAAAGGAGAAATCTGGACAGTTGTTGCTGATGAAACTTTATTAAATGGTTCTAACAGAGTTACTCTAAAAAGTCTTGACGGCAAATCTTTTAAAAACTTTTCTAAAAAAAGTATTGAATTTGTTGAAGGTGTAACACCAGAATTATCAGCAACTGCATTAAGTCTTGAAAATTTAAGAAAAGAATTAGAATATGAAGAAAAATCTCCATATAGAAGTGAAGAAGTAATTAATGCTCTTAAAGATGGTATTGCAGAACTAGAATACATGCTTGCTAATAACAGCAAAAAACCATTAACTCCACAAGAAAAACAAAAAGGCAACAAGCCTGTTCCTAAAAAGAGAACATCTAATGATGATCTTTTAGAAATGAGGCATCATGAAAGAAGAGAAGGTTTAGATAGTTGGACTGCAAGAACTAGAGCTGAAAGAGATGAAGAAGAGTTAAGAGTTTCTAAATCAGGTTCTCCACAAGCAGAAGTTGAAGAAACAGAAGCCACTTATACTAAAGAAGAATTAGAAGGAATGGCTGAAGAACTTAGACAACTTCAAGCAGAAGTTGAGGAAGCAAGATGGAGATTTTCTGAAGAGGTTAGAGATACAATTCCTCATGCTGTTGTTATTGATTATTGGGAAAAAATAACTCCGGCTTCTGCAATAAAAGAAACTGGAACTAAAGTTGGTACACGTGGTGATATTCATATATCACTAGTATCTAATGAAGGAAAGTCTGTTGAAAGAGCTGCTGAAAGCATGGCAGCAGATCATGGTGAAAGATTAGGTTTGGATGATACTGACTTTAGAGACTTGATTATTGATGTCTTAATTGCCGGTACTTTAAAAAACGCTAATGAAACACTTATTGGAACAGAAGATAATAATTACAAGCTTGAAAGAATTGCAGAGATTGAAGCAATTCTAGATAGGTTTATGTCATCTGACCCAAATACAAATCAACCTAAACAAGATAATAAAGGTGCTGTACCAATAGCTCCTATAACTGGTACGAAACAAAAAGCAGTTGAACCTAATGTTATTCCTATTAACAAGGTTGAACCTCAAGTAAGAATAAATGCAGTAGCTGAATCTAAAGGAGTATTCCAAGCTAATGCTCCAAGTGTATTGGTTACTACAGGTAGGGAAGCTGAATATAAAGACCGTAGTTCAGAAGATTATAGAGTACCTTATGATAAAACTCAGCTGATGTATAAAATACAACGTAATATATTAGCTAAAATTGGGAAGAGTAAAAACAATAGAGGATCTGATATTACTTTAGGTAAGTATAGAGATGGAGTATATCTAACTGTAATGCATAAGAATAATCCTGCATTGGATAGTGATTTAGCCACACTAGATTATGATGCTGATAGATTAGGTGTATTTTTAGTAGTTACTGATAAAACAGGTACACCTTTAAGATTTAATTCTGTTACAGGAGGTGTAGCTAATGAAGGTGAGCAAGCTATATATCCTATGCATCCCACTAAAAATATTATTGGTGCAGATGGAGAAACAGTTCTTAGTTCTAAAGAGTTAAGAACTGCAGCTAAAGCTTTAGCTGTTGCAAGAGGTGATAAAAATAATGTTGCCAAGTATGAAGCTCAAATAATATCTGAAGCTAAAGAATTGCATAAATTAAAAATGCATGCTTTACAAAATCAAAATGATTCTTCACGTATATTACAAATTAGTGGTGGCTCAATGGGTTTTATACAACAATCTAATTTTGATAGAACTCTTCTTAAAGGAAATGTTGATACAAAAGATTTAACGCTTTCATTAGATAAAGGTATTGGTGTAATAGGTTATAGAAGCGGTTCAGTAGATGAATTACATGGTTCAAAGTTACAGCTTGAAAAACCAACTGTAAAAGAAAGTGGGGTAGCTGAAACAATTAAATCATTACTATTTGATGACTTAGTTGATATAGATGACAATCAAATTAGCTATGAACAAAGAAGAAATATGCTAAGATTATATTTACCTGTTAATACTGAATTTATTCAACTTTGGAGAACTAAAAATGAAGATGGTAATGAAAGTCTTGATGATGGTGTATTTGGTGAGTATAATTTAGAAATTGGTACTGTAGATAATATTGAATCTTTTGATGTAGATTTTAATAATCCAGCAGAGATTGAAAAAGGTAAACAACTATTTGATAGATTAGTTAATGAAGTTAGAGAAAAAGATAAAAATAAAAAATATAATACCCAATACAATCAGTTTAAATTACATGTAAGTAAAGAGGACCTTAGAAAAATTGATGATACGGTATCAATGCCTGTTATAAATGGTAATGTGGTTAAAATAGAAAAAGTAAAGTACATGGATCTTATTGTTAATAACAATTTCCAAGTAAATACTAAAGAAATTGGAGCTGATAAAAAACTAAGAAGAACTAATTCTTATTTCCAATTCTCTATAAACCCTGCTGATTTTATTGAACAACCAACACAAACTAGTGAAGTTGAAGAAATTGGTGCTGAACAACCACCACAACAAACTAGTGAGGTTGAAGCTAAAAAACCTAGATTTAAAGATGCCAAAGTTCCTGTAGGCAGAAAAACATTTACTGTAACACAAGAAGGTACTACAAGAACATATGCAGTTACAGAATATTTAGATGGTAGTGAAGGAAACTTTAGAGAAATTTTAGAAGATGGTGAGTATGAAAATACTGATATTTTTGGTAAAAGAACTTATGAACAAATAAAAGAGGTATTAGAAAAAGATGAAGAAGTATCAGTAGAAATAACAAAAGAGGAAAATTACAAAGCAGTAATGAATCCTAAAATGTTTGACAAATTAACTACTGACCAACAACAAAGAGTTGATGCTGAAAGAGCTGAATCAGCACAGCAAACTAATGAGGTTGAGATTGAAGCTATAGAAAATCAAATGGAGTCTGATGAATTAGACATTACTTCAGATGAAGATTTTAATATAGATGATTCTATTAAGGAAGCTAAAAAGAAAAAAGGTAATAATTTATTTACTGCTTTAGATGTTAAACAAAAATCTTTAAAAGCTACTCAAGCACAAATTGAAGCTGCTAAAGAGTGGTATAACAACAGTCCTATAAGTAAATATATTTCTTTTACAGAAATGTTTAAAACAATTAATAGTGATGCTGTTGCTCAATGGAGTGCAGACGGTATTGTATTGTTTAATGGTTCTGATTATTCTGATTTATATCATGAAGCTTTTCACGGATTTAGTCAAACTTTCCTTAACAAAAAACAAAGAAAAGAGTTATATGATGAAGTAAGAAAGAAAGAAGGTACGTTTAAAGATTATAAAGGTCAATATGCTACATTTAAAAAAGCTACAGATAAACAGATTGAGGAGCATTTGGCTGAAGGTTTTAGAGAGTATATGCTTAAAGGTAAAAAAGCTACTAAAGGTTCTCCTAAACAAAATAGTTTTTTCCGTAGAATATGGAATGCACTTAAAGCTTTGTTTACAGGTACTACCGCAAGAGATGTTGCCACTAATAATGCATCTGATAAATATATTAAAGAGTTGTATGAAAAATTAAGAGTTGGTAATTTACATGAATATTCTCATGATGTACGCAATGCTCAATTTGGTAATCTAAATTCTGGTATTGTAAGTTCTAAAAAGCAACTTGATTTATTTAAACCTAATGAACTTACTGTTTTAAATTATCAAAATTCTAAGACAATAATAGACATGGTGGATTATTTCATGTCTGATTATGTAGATTTAATGAACTCTGAGCTTTCAACTGACCAAAGAAATGAAAGAAATGCTTTATATGATGAGCTTCATGATCCCAATATTCAAATGGGAATTGAAGAAAGAAAAGAAAAAGAAGCTAAGTATAAAGCTCTTAAAGATAAAGCTACATATCAATGGACTTCTTCTGTTACTAATGATAAAAATGTTCGTGCTGGAGCTTTAGCTTTTGCTAAAAAAAGATTAAATGATTTAAAAAATATAAAAGCAAAAGCTTATGCATCAGAAAAAAATGCTACAGAAAAAGTAAGATTACGTAATGATTATTACATGCTTAAATTTGCTGTAGATAATTTTGGAAATTTAAAAGATTTAGATGCAAATGATCCTGTTGATGGAGCAGATGTAGATACTGTTATAGGATATCATAAACTTAAAACTAAAGTATTTGATACTGAATTTAAGATTCAAGATGAGCAAGCTCAAGGGGATGAAGCTTTTATTGCAGCTCTTCAAGGATTTACAAGAACTGGTAATGAAAATTCTTTAAAAGAACTTGCTAAAGGTGAAATTGTATACTTACTTAAGACGTTACCAAAGTTTGAAAAAGATAAAAAAACAGGAAAGTGGGAACCAAAGTTAAATAGATTTGGTATTCCTGAGTTAAATGATTATCAAGCTACTTGGAATAGATTGGCTAGAGGATTAGAAAATTCACAAGATTTTGATTTGATGTACAAAAGGCTTCAAGGAGTAGCAGATAAATATCCTCCTGCTCAAGAGCTTATTAATAGAATGGGTAACCCATATGAAAACATGACCTCAAAAAATGAGCATGGTTTATGGACTAACTTCTGGCAAACATTTAATAAAGCTAGAGTGCCATTAATTCAAATGATGGTAGAAGAAGAAGCAGATTTAAGTACTGGAGAATTAATGCGTTTAGCAAAGATAGGTGAAGCATTTAATGCTGATAAAGCTATACAAAGAAGATGGCAAAATCAAATGTCTGAAGCTTTTCCTGATCCACAAACTAATTATTTATTAAAGGATAAAGAAGGTAACTATTTAAATATGGAAGCTGTATTGCAAGATTATCCTACTGCAGCAGATGCTTCAGCAGATGCTATAGGTTTTTATAGAGCTATTGGATTTGATTTTACAGAAACTGATGAAATATATGAAGCTTTATCTAATGATGAATTAAAAGAAAGATATGACCCTCAATACTTTCATACTGATTTAGTAAGATTAAATAATTCTACAGATGATAAAGGAAAGCCAATTATTGTTAGAGATCTAAGTCAACTAACACAAGGAAAGTCTACAAGAATGAAAGACTTGCTTGCTTTAGAAGCAGCTTATTCTGATAGTGGTTCTAACTTTATGGTAACTAATGCTGAAGGTAATACTCAATTTGAACATACTTTAAATAATAGTATGACAATGATGGTTAGTTCAATTAATAATGCAGAAACCTATCAACAGCTTATTGATATGCCTCATATGGAAGATTTAAATATTGAAACTAATCCATTTGCAGCTTCATCTATTTGGTTACAATCTATTTTTGATTTAGATCCAACCAGTCCTAGGTTTGGTGAAAAAAGAAAACATAGAGGAGTGCCTGTTACTTTAAAGCTTACTAACTTAAGTGGTGTAATCTATCAAGATATTACAATTAATGAAGAAACAGGTTTCATAGAAAAAGGTATAGGAGAAGGAGTTTCTTCAGCTGCTGCAGATGAGTTTAGTAAATTGATTTTAGATTTGCATTTAAATGCTGCAGGTATTCCTGAATTAATGAGGCATGCTGATAAAGGTACTTCATATTCTATAAGTATTTCCGGTAGAATAATAGGTAATTCAGATGCTAAAGATAATTATATACCAATGGAGGATTTTACTGGTTCTTTATATAAGCTAACAGCTTATGAAAGATTAATGCCTCAAATTACTGCTGAAATCAGTAGAAGTAATACTCTTATTTCATATAATGAAATGAATAATGGTAAAGGCATTAAAAATTATGATTATAATTATATAAAGAAAATTACTGATCCAGAAAAAGGTAAATTCTTTTATCAGTTTGATGCAGTTCTTACTCCAGAAACTAAAGCTTTATTAAAAAAAGAAACAGCAGGGCTAACTTCACAAGTTGAGATATCAGAAAAAATTAAAAGTCTTGGTTTAGAAAAGACTATACGTAAAGAAATGAATGATTATTTCCAGAAACAATTTTTGGAAATTCAAGGTAAGTTTAATGAAGCAAGATTTGTTGGTACAAACACTAGGCAATCTATGATAAATGCAGGTATTGCTCCACATAATATTAATGATACGTTTGTTAGATCTGCTGTTTATAATTCATTTATACATAATATAGAATCTTTAAATCTAATTTATGGTGATTTAGCTCAATTTAATGAGAACAAAGATGGCTTTCATAAAAGAAATGCTGGTGCTGGTTCTACTGGTACTATTCTACGTACAGATCAAGTAATGCAGAATTATATTAATAATTCTTTATGGGAAAATTCTTATGCTTATGCTCAAGGTCACACACAACATCTTTATACAGGTAGAGCTAAAACAGCTATAGTAGAAAATATGGATGTGGATTCCATCTATAAAGACGATTATGCAAAAGCATATGCTAAAGATGCTAAGAAAGCTGATAAATATAATGGACAAGATGAAGCAGATGCTCAAGGGTTAATATCTTTTGATGCTTACCGTCAATTTAAAGTTGCTGAAGGAAGTTGGTCTGATGCTCATGATGCTTTATATGATGCTATTGTATCTGGTAATGGAGATAAAATAAATCCTGCAAAAGTAACTAAGTTTTTTCCAGTAATTAAAGGACAATACTGGGGTAGATTAAATGATTCAAGAGGCTTGCTTCCTGTAACAGGTATGCATAAGTATTCTTTATTTCCTTTAATACCTACTGTAATTAAAAATAAAAAAGCACAAGTACTTCATGAGAAAATGTCACAAGAAGGTATTGCTTATGTAACTTTTGAATCTGGTTCTAAAGTTGGAATAATGCAGAAAGATAAAAATTCAGGTTTAGATAAACTATTTGTTGACCAAGTAGATAGAAATTTAACTGAAGGTTTAATGACTGCAGATGGACAAGTTACTCCTTATGATCCAAGTAATCCATACTTTACCCCTAACGTTATTAATCTTGAGTTCTTTAAAAATCAATTAGAAATACATGATGAAAGCAAAGGTAATGTAATATTCTCTACACAGTTACGTAAGTTAATTGAAGACGGTTTGTTCAAGAATGGTGTACCTGTTGATTTTGCTTCAAAAGGCACTAAAGAAACAAGAATAAAAAAATGGGAAGCTTTAACTGAAGATCAAAAAGAAGAGGCTTCTCCATATTATGTTTTAGCTAAAGTTTATGAGTCTAACGTAGCAGCACTTACTGAGCATGCTAAAGAAAAACTATTAGAAGAAATAGGATGGACATCTAAGAAAGAAGCAGATGGTACGGAAACTTTGAGTGGTAGTATGGAGAGCTTAATGAAAATGGTTAAAGCTGAACTTACTAGACAAGACTTAGGAGATCATAGTATTGACTATATACAGATAGATGCTGACGGTAATCTTAAACATGATTTATCAGGTTCTTTCTTTGTAGAAAAACTTGAAAAAGTTCTTAATGCTCTTATGGTTAAAAGACTTGTTAATCAAAAAGTAAATGGAGAAGGTCTAATTCAAGTAGCTTCAACATTATTTGAAGATGCCGGTATCACTGAAAAATTTAGAGATGCTACACCAGAAGAGCTTAAAAAATATAAAGGAACTAATGATTTACCTAACTATATACAAGGTGAAGGACCTAATGGTGAAACAAGTGCTTGTAAAGTAAAAGTAGCTTTACGTGGTGACTTTGTTAAGTTATTGAATGCTACTCATAATGATGGAAAAAGAATTGGGACAATAGAACGTCTAAATCAAATGATTCAAAATGATCAGTGGTTAAATACAGGAGAAAACCGTAGAATGATTACAATGACAGGTGTTAGAATCCCAGTACAAGGAATGAACTCTATGGAGTTTATGGAAGTGTATGAGTTTCTTCCTGCTGAAGCTGGGTCTGTTATTATTCCTCCAACGGAAATTGTTACTAAATCAGGAGCAGATTTTGATGTAGATAAGATGACGGTAATGATGCCTAACTTAGCTGTTATTAATGGTAAAACTGAAGTAATTAAG
>Ga0209631_10000389_pt1 | contig 58925 bp, 45 predicted proteins | sample COG_08_FD_184752 | JGI IMG/M metagenome (GOLD analysis project Ga0209631, IMG submission 184752) | Pelagic Microbial community sample from North Sea - COGITO 998_met_08 (SPAdes) (version 2) | ecosystem: Environmental > Aquatic > Marine > Neritic zone/Coastal water | place: Helgoland, sampling... | reverse complement strand
ATTTTCTCACTCCACTCGGCAATCCTGAGATTGGAGTACAAGTCGACAGTTAGTGTTACACTCACAACGGGGGGCGATGTCGGGCTACGACCGGACGCCGGGCCCGACCTCACCGAGGCCGTCGAGTCGGCGTAGAGAGTCTCGGCGGGGGTATGACTCGAGGGCATCAGATGTGGCTCCAACCCCGAGGCGTGATAACCACTCGGTGCGCTCCCAACGGGGATCGTTGCGCTCGCAGGGTAGGTCCGAGGCTGACAGGATGCCGCAGACGCCGACGACAGTGGACCGTGCGTACGATGCGAGGTCGGCGAGGAGCGGGGGTTCGGCCAAGTCGGGCAAGTCCGCGGCTTTCAGGAGGGATAGCTCCCTCTCCGGGTTCATGAAAAGATTGAGGGACATCGAGATCCTATCCGACGTCGCTCTCGGGAAGATTAGGGCGAGTGGACACAAGATGCCGGGCGATTTGGAGGCGTTCCTAAAACGGAAGGACGAGGTGCTGCGTTGCATGGACGAGATGAAAGGTGAGCTTCGCTGCTACGAGTGCACACACGCACGTTGTTTCTGACCCGTACGCACCCTCTCTCGCGCGATTCGCAGGTTTGCCAGGAGCAGAGCAGATCCTGAGTGGGAAAGTTTCAGACGAAATGTTCAGGGAGTTGAGGTACACGAGCAGGTACATCGACGAGTTCAACAAGATGTCGTTGATACCCATGAACACCCTCCTGGGAAGCTCGCTGTCTAGTTGGCTGGTGTCGGACGAGACTCTGGACAAGAACCCGGCGGTGATGAATCTCAGGCAACTCAGGGAGACGTGCGAGAGCCTGCAGACGATCGAGGAAATCCTCACGGTGCGACCCAACTGTATTTTCATCTCTCACCCGCGGCTGACGAATCTCATCCACGATACATAGAGTCAATTATCCGTATTAAACTGGGACGTGGGCGAGGCAATGACGCCTCCACCGGCGGAAATCATAGTGAACCCAAAGGATGTGGCGGTCGGATTGAGCAGCGAGCCGAGCGGATCGCCCGAGGAAAGCACGTGCTGCTTCTGCTGCTCATCCGCGCCGATAGAGGCACCGCCACCGCCGCCACCTCGGGGGAAAAGCTCGTCGAGGGGGCGCGACTCTCCCGCTAGTGGGCGGAGTAGTGTGCGGCGATGAACATCACGTGAACTTATTAGCTTTAGATCATCATAGAAACATGGCGAAATAGCCGACGCAGGAGGACGTGACTTTTCAACGTTTCACGCGCTTCGACCCGATAATTTTCGCGCGAGTTTTAGACGTACACGTCACTCTTCGCCGCACCTCGATAGCGTGTCGATATATCGTCACACGACCTGTTGTGCTCTAAGATGAGGACTTCCAGGTGCACGATATCATGCGCCTACCTCCTCACTCTCGTCCTGGTGACGAGGGGTGCCCAGTCGGACGCCCAAGCGGACTCGTTCTCCCCGTTCGCGAAATGTTCCGGGTGGGAGAACCCATACAGCATTTACAGCGGCGACGTCAAGTCTTTCGACGCCGAGCTTCTGATGGACGCGAAAATTGACTCTGAGTTTGGCGATCATTACAATTACGTCGCGGAAGGCACCGGTAGAACAGTTAGGTGGACCGACGGGAGATCAATGTTGAACTTCACATTCAGATTTGGCCTCTCCGCTGGCCAGACCGTCGACACGGGCCAATCGTGGAAGGCTCACATCCACGCCAGTAGATGTGACGTGTCCTCGGGCGGCACCCACTACTTGCAGAATACTAATGGGTTAGATCTTGGTGACAATATTTTCGAGGTCGTCTTCGATGCGAAGCAATATGGTGACGACATACTGGGTTCAGGGAACGTCACGCGGGAATATCTCGCAGACTACGACAGAGCTGCGTCAGTCGTCGTGCACATTCCCGGCGGTACGAGGGCACTCTGCTGCAACTTGGCGCCTGCGTTACCGAAACTACCAGATACGTGGAGTGCGACCATCGAGGCAAACATCAACAACTTCGACGCCGGCTCCAACCTGAGCTACACGATGCTTCGGAAGGAATGGTACCACGCGGAGACCAACAGCCTGCGTATCGATGAACACAGCGCATATTCCCGTCAAACTCGCCTGATGAACACGGCAGAGGAACGTCTAGTCACGATGCATAGAAACGATACCTTTCCAGACGGCATTTGCCGCGACCACCCTCTGCAGAGTCGGATGTCCAGCTTCCTGACCAGAGGCTCATCCCACACGATTAAATCAACCGCGGAGATGTTCTCATTCGAGGGAGATGCTCCGGATGAATACCACGGAATCACGGCGTCTCATGAGTACGTCCGAGGCGTGCCGTGCGAGAAGTGGACCCGTAATGTGACGATGGGCACCAAGAAATATACTTACGAATTCTTTTTCCCCGTTTCAAGTTGGATGATCAGGCGTGAATCATACCACCGAATGTTGTGGCGCGTTGTCGTCAAGAGTGACAATGGCTTCAGAGGCCAACCCGTGCTGCACTTCTACGATTTTGTTGACATGGTACCCTACGTCGAGGACATGGAGGTATTCAACCCCTGCAACGTGTACAACACCGGGAAGCCTTTTGCAGGTAACTGCACGTGTGGGCGCATTGGTTCACCCGCACCTGCACCGGCTTCTTGGGGCGGCGGCGGCGGCTCGGGTGAGGAGGGAATGAAGGCAGGCGAGGTTGCGGGACTGTCAATCTTCTTTCTCGTCTTTGGATCGGCTGTTTCCTTTATCGGCACGTACGTGTACTTCACTCAGCACGCCAACAGGGTACCGTTGTTCCCGGAGACGGAGATGATGGGTCACGCTTAATGTTTGATGTCATACTATTCATACGGTACCACTAGTCGCGCGCGTTTGTAATCTAGAGAACAAAATCTAAGAGCCACGTAAATATCGCGCCCGGCTTCCAAATGAGCTCCACGAAGGCGAACGCGTTCCACAGGCTGTGCAGGATGATGGGCGCGAGAATGTTCCTCGAGCGGATGTACACGACGCACATGAGCATCCCGAGGAAGGTGAGGGGGATGAGACGCTCCATGCTGAAATGCGCCAGCGCGAATATCAAGGAGCTCAGCAACACCGCGACATCGACTCGGAAATACCTGGTGATGGACGGCAGGAGGAATCCCCTGAAGATCATCTCCTCCCAGATGGGCGCCACCAGGGACACAACCGCGACGTAGAACAGGATGGACACCAGATCGTTTGACATCAGCGACTGCTCCCAGGGCGACACGGGCAGGGTGTTGCTCGGGATCGGCATCATGTTGCTGTTCAGGTTGTTCAGCGTACTCACCACAGGGAACAGCGCGCATCCCAGCAGGATCTCCTTCACCCATCCGCCGCGGAGAGACGCCGGGAACCAACGCTTCGGCAGAGGGAAGTACGGCCGAAGGCACTGGAACAGCACGAACAGACCGACGAACATCTCCACGACGTCCGCACTGAGGCTGTAGAGCGCGAGGCCTCGCGCGGATAGCTCCTGACAGTTGAATCCCAGCCATCGCACCGCGGATGGCAACCCGATGTGCCCGACGAGCAGGAACGACGCAAACCAAAGAATCATCACCTGTGCCACCACCACCCCGTTCCATGGCACTTGGCAGAACCCTTCATCCGGCACCTTCAGCCACTTATCTGCCCAACACGGATGCCACCGCGACGGTGTCGTCTCCATGGCGTCCCCGCCACTCTCCTCGACCGGTGCGTCCTGCGAGCCTCCATCGGCGTCCCCATCGGATAGCGGCGCGACCGCTCCTCCGTTACTCGCGAACGTGCCCTGGGTGCGGGAGACGGCGCGTCCAGCCTCGCCACCCATCGCGAGCCGCGTATGACCGCCGTGTCTTGTCCTCACGCCGAAGGACACCCCAATCGCAGCTCTTCGCTGCGTCTCCGAGGAAGAAGAAGGAGCCGATCCTCCCTTTCTCCCGTTACCCATCTTCACCCCAACCGCGTGGCATCCTCCCAGCGACGCCAAACTGAGGGACCGCATGCCGCCAACCCTCGCCACCGCGGGGCTACACCACTACAGAAGTGCGGTGTGAGGCACCAGAGCTCGCCCGATCTACTCGAGCTCGCCCAATCCTTGTGTCAGAGGCGCTCTTCGCCTGCCAAAGTGGCTGCTCAGAACTTGTGGCTGCGGAGACGTCGTTCAAGATACGGTGGAAAGTTTTTTGTCCTGTGGCGGACCTATGTATGATAAACTGACCCAACTCGGTGTTCCTGAAGCGCAAGGTTGGCCAACCGGCCTGGACATAAAAGACACAGTAACCATTGAGTGCCTGAAGCGAATTATCATTCCACTGCGACCGGTGTTCGGGGGCTCGTGCAAAGTTGAATCGAATGATGTTTCATTTTACAAGTACAGGAAAGGTCAGAGTCTGTCGAGACCACCCACGCGATGCTGCTCATCGGTACAAACTCTCAGAAGCCAGGTTCTTGCTGATCTCGCGCTCCCATTTATCTCCATTCGCGAGGAGTTTTTCCTTGTCGTACAGCAGCTCCTCGTGCGTGTACGTCGCGTACTCAAAGTTGGGACCCTCGACGATGGCATCCACGGGGCACGCCTCCTGGCAGAACCCGCAGTAGATGCACTTTGTCATGTCAATGTCGTACCTAGTGGTACGCCTGCTGCCGTCCTCGCGCTCCTCCGCCTCGATGGTGATGGCCTGCGCGGGGCAGATGGCCTCGCACAGCTTGCAAGCGATGCAGCGCTCCTCACCCGTGGGGTAGCGACGCAGGACGTGCTCACCGCGGAAACGCGGGCTCAGCGGACCCTTCTCGAACGGGTAGTTGATCTGCGAGACGGGAGGTGGGTAGATGGGCGAGGGTGGAATCAGGGGTCCGAAAGTGTTGGGCGAGTTTTGGTAATCCGTGAGCCAGGGCAGAGGTCCGAGGCAGGGTTCGTCAGCGGGGATCTGGGGTGCACTCACCGTAACCTTGGGCTCCCAGAAGTACTTCATCGCCAGGGACATGCCGCGGAACATCTCCGTCAGGAACAGGGTCTGCGCGGAAGCGTCGAGAACTGCGATCGAGGGAAGGGGAATGTCACTCGTGAGGACGGACGTCGACGGGGCGGGGGGGCTAAAACTCGTTTCTCGTGGAAAATAAATGATTGGGGCGAAAGATTTGCTTACCCCCGTTCAGGTCCGCGGGCATCGGCGTCGACGAGCCAGCCTTGACATTGTCGCCAACCTGGGTAGTACCTGGGAGATGAGGTGAACGGAACGTTAATAAGGTTGATCGCGGGTGATCCACGACGCGGGGGCGCGCGGCGGGGCTCAACGTACCCAACTTCCTGGGCAAATTAGACCCGTGGTTCGACTCCGGAGTCATGCCTGACTGGCTACGGTTGAAGGTCTGCAGGCTGCCCCAGTTCGCGGCAGCCCTCAAGGGGAGCCCGGCACTGAGCTTTTTGGTCGCCTGGCGCAGCATGGTCGCTTACTGTGGGTCCCGACCCGCGACTCTTGCGGTCAAACCCAGCGATCTGCCTGGATCCGCGCGGCGACGTCTGCTGGGCGCCCCTGCCTCCTGGAAACCCTATCGTTCCTCCAACGGGCCCGCGACTGATTTTTGCAGTTTGCAGTGGGCTCTCAGAGACGTTTTAATTGGAACCGTCTGGCGACCAGAGGGTAAGGCGCCTCGAAGATGCAGTCCGACAGGTATGGGGACCCTTCCACGGTCGGATTCGGTGTCCCCGCGCACCTGAGGGAACACCTGCACGCTCCAGACAGGGAGATATTCGAGGTCAAGGCGAAGCTTCAGGCTCTCACGAAGAGACTTCAACAGGTGGAAAAGGACAGGGATGACGCTCTCATGGTCGCCGCTGCTGCCGACGCCAGGAGCAAGGCGACTAACGAGCACGCTTCACAGAAGCTCGAGAAGGTTCGGACACGTGCCGAGGCGGCGGAGCGAGCGGCCGAGTCCAGCGAGTTACTGGCGGACGCGACCAGCGCTGCTCTGAGAGATATGGAGGATCGGGCCCAACAGGCGGAGGCTGAGCTTCATCGACAAAAAGAGAGAGTCACGAGACTAGAGGATGAGTTGGAGAAACAGAGGGCAATAGGCATGACCCTAGAGGACGATGTCGATATCCTCAGGCGTCGAGTGCGGAATCTGGAGCGAGGAATATCGTCGTTCTCAAAGGCGTCACAGACGACGCCGGAGGACTTTGTTGACTCAAGTTCGCAACCAGAAGACCACAGCTTTGGAGTCAGGGCGGCGGAGTTGCTACGCGAGCTCGAGGACGTGGGAACTGATGCGCACGTAGACGATACGGGAGCGGTACGTCGCGCCTCAGTGAGGGATACACTCGAGCCGGATGGGCTGGGTGCCGAGATCATGCCGCCGCGGTCGGAGGTGCCTGTCGCTGTGCCCGAAGACGACTGGGGACCAGATGCGTCGGACGACGAAGAGGCGGAGCAGCGGAGAGTGGAGGAGCATGAACACCCCGATACGAGTGAAGAAACTGCGCTCACGGCGAGTGGAGAGGGTGTTGAATACCCGGAGCATGAGCGAGAGGAACACGACACCCGTGAACTTGAAGCAGTCGAAGGACATGTCACAGAGAGCGTGGGAGTGGGTGATATGGAAGACGATGGATGGGCCGGCGACGACCCTTCTTGGACCGCGGACAAAAGACAATAGAAGGATGTAGACTTAGCAGCTTTTTTAAGACGTCGCAAGCGCGGCAGAAATTCTTTTGTTCACGCCGCGGGTTCCGCGGCAGCAGCGACTGCACCAGGCACAACAATGACGGGACACGGCGCGAATGCAAGGCAGTAGGAACTCACGCTGCCGAGCAACGCACGCTTGAGGGTACCTTTGATACCACGTGTTCCCAGAATGAGAAGGTCGAGTGCGCCGCCCATCGCCTCGACGTGGTCGACAATAAGATCACGGACGTCGCCGCCCGCGTCGAGGAGAACTGAGTCAACCGTCCCGGTCTCGTTCGTCTTCTGGAAATCGGTGATGACCGAGATGCACGTCTGTCTGTTGGCTGTCGCAACGAGGGTCTGCTCCGGAGTCTCGTGCGCTGCGGAGTGGAGAAGGTGCACCTGATCGGATGTGATCAGAGCGTACTTGGTCGCCCATGTGACGAGCTGCACCGCGGCGTCAGAACCGTCGAAGGCGATGGCGATCTTGCGCTGCTTGCCGATGGCGGTCATGCCGAGGTATGCTTGGCCGATGGTGTCAGATGTGAGATCAGGTATGTCGCGGTACTTTCGAGAACGAACGACGAGCACGGGCAGCGTAGAGTGCTGCGTGACGTTGGCGCTGACGGACCCGAGCAAAGTCTTGCGCCAGCCCTGCCTCCCACGGCTTCCCATGACGAGAATGGCGTCTTTGGGGCACTCGAGCTCGGCGAACTTCGCGAGCGCATCGCCCGCATCGTGTGTCGTTTCAATGACGATCAGCTTGTGCTCCATGCGGCTCACGGTGTGCGCTATCTCGCCCGGGAGCCAGTCCTTGGCGAGGCTCGCGTCACTCAACGTCTTGACGGTGTCCATGGGTATCCATCCGGAACTCTTCTGCTTGCAGCGAATGAGTGTCACCTCATCGCTCGGTAGCAAAAAGTTGTCACGGCACCATCGCCACGAGAGCTTCGTCTCGATAGAGTCCTTATCGCCGACTGTGAACACCGAGTGGTTGAAGATAAGATAGCTGTTCCGATACGAAGGAGCAAGAAAGGTGTCGTCGCACCGGCAAAGAGAATGGTTCGGGGCTCGGTGAATGTCATCTCCTCGATGGAGTGACGTGGCGAGCGCGAGCGTGGGGAGGAGGACATCCGACGGCGCAAGATAGCGCGCTCGAGAATGGCTCCTTTCAGAAGCCACGACGCAGTTGCCGAGAAAAACTTTTCATCGGAAGGGGCGATAGAAAGAGGCTGCTTGTTTTAGAACAGAAGTCCTATCTCCGAGACTGACAAAGACCAGCCTTGGTCGGGTACTAAAGACTACTCGTGCGACACTCAGCGTCGTCCACCGCGGCCGCCACGTCCTCCCTGACCGCGGGAGTCACCCCGGCCGCCGCGGAAGTCACCCCGACCCGCACCGCGACCACCCGGACCGCCGCGGCCGCCGCGACCTCCTTGGTTTAAGCCGTGGTCGGTCCTGCGGGCACCGCCGGCGGCGCCGAAGGTCTCCATGTCGTGCCTGCGCATCTGGGCGAAGCGCGCGCGACCGCCCTGCTGCTGCATCTCCTGCTGCTTCTCGAGCGCCTCGCAGCTCATGGTATCGAAGAAATCGTCCTTGACGTACGTGGGACCCGCGTTGACGTCGGGCAGCGCCTTCTTCATCTCCGCCTTGTTGAAGAGCTCCTCCTTGTTGAACTTGCTGAACGCGGCGTTGAAGTCGAAGTCCTCCTGGGGCACGGCCATGCGCGTGGGGAGGTAGCCGTCGCCCATGGCGGGCGCGGGCCCGCCGCGGGGCGCGGGAACCCTCGGGCCGCCGCGACCACCCGCCTGCCCGTTGCGGGGCGCGGGGGGAGCGCGACCGCCGCCGACGGCGCCGGCCACCCTCGCAACCTGACCCTTGGGCTGGACACCGCCGCCGCCGCCGCCGATGGCAGCCGCGAAGCTGGAGGGCTTGGCCTTGGGGGGCGCGGGGGCGGGCTTCGGCGCCGCGGGAGCCTGGCGGCGCTGCTGTTGTTGTTGTTGCTGCTGCTGCCTCGGCTGCTGCTGCATCACGGGAGCCGGCTGGGCGACGGGCGCGCGGTTCCATGGGTTGGCGGGAGGCGCGGCAGGCGCGGGTGCGGGCGCGGGCTGCTGGAACTGCTGGCGAGGGGGCTGCTGGTACTGCAGCTGCTGGTAGTTCTGCGGGGGAGGCGCCTGCGATGCGTCGGGGAGGGAGGGAGGGTCAGTCCGAGGCGATTTGGGAAAATTAAGCATCACACGTGCGCCTAGGTTTCTCGGGGTCGGGGAGGGCGGCGGGAGCCCGATCGCCGCGCTTCCACGACGGGTGGGTCCCGTGTGCCGTTTGTTTGTGTTTGGTGGTTGATTCGACTTCAGACGGGTCGCTTACCTGGCGCTGGGGCGCGGGCGCGGGCGCGGGTGCGGGCGCCTGCTGCTGGGGAGGGCGCTGCGCGGGGGCACCGGACTGCGGAGAAGGAGGGACGATCGAGTCAGCACTCGACGCGAGATTGGGACGCGATCGCGTGTATGGTCGGTTCGAGGGCGGGAACGAGCGGTGGAATCGCCTCGGTATAGACAAGGGGATGTCCGGGGCGGCGGTGGAACGCACTTGATCGATCTGGATGTCCTTGATGTCGGTGCCTTTGAACATGATGTAATCGTAGATCTCCGCGCTGGGCGGGATCTGCGGGCCAATCTGCTTGCGACCCTCGGTGCCGTAGGACTTGACGTTCTGGAGCGTCAGGGAGGAGTCAACGTTGTTGATGCTGTGAAGGATGCCCTCATACCTGATCTCACTCCTGGAGATCAGGCTGATCTTGGATCCGATGTAGTCTCCCGGGTCTCCCATGGTTCGCGACGCGTGACGCGTGGGGATTCTTTGAATGTCAAGGAGCTGGGCTTGGTCTTATTTGCTCTTTTCGAACGCGATTCTGACAGGTCCCTCAGTGTTCAGGGGCGATGGAACGAACGCGAGATGAGGTCAGGATACCGTCACCCGCGACCGCCGAGCTCGTCGCCCACACTCTCAGGGAGGTCATCAAGTTCCTCCTCTTCGTCAGGCAGCAGCTCCCATGCTCCTACGACGATCTGAAGGGCGGGTTGGTTGAGTCTTTGGGCGCCGAAGTGTTGGGGGAGGGGGAGGGGCAGCAGACGGCTGGTGTCCAGCCCGGCTCGAAGCGAAAGCGCGCGACATCCGACGAGAGGCGATCCCTGAAACTCTTCAAGGAACTCGAGGCCATGCTTGCCCGAGTCACGGCGAAGATGCTGCGGGAAACGCGCGCCACGGAGCTGGCAATTCTCCTTGGGTCCACGCCGTTGAGACCCAAGGAGATGTACAGCTTCGTTCTGAGCGACGCGTCGAGCTGTTACGCGTCGTACGAACACACGTCGGGTATTGAAAAAACGATGGACAACGCCGCGCGACGGGTAATCAGAGAATGCCTTCCGGCCGTGGCGGGCTGTCCACCGGCGGCGACGCCGATGAAAGTGTTCCTGTTGGTGAAAGTGCCGACGCTGGAGACGGTTGGTGGCGAGACCGAAGGTTTTCTGCCCAAGAGGGGATTCGCACCGCTTCTCAGGCAGACCAAGGTTGCGGTGGATTTCGTGATGAAGGTGAAGCGAGCAGATGGTGGGGTGGGTGAAGGGTTGGGCGGCACGGAGGACCCGCCCGAGCACATGTGGTTTCAGTGCGACCAAGCTATGAAGGGCGTGAAAGGCCCGGGATAATGAACGCATGCCAAATAATATAACGAAACTAGCTTCTAGAGTGCGCGAGTAATAGTCCAATCGGCCATTCTCAGTCCGACTTGCTCACCTTCTTCCTCATGGTGCGCGCAAAGGGCCCCATGTTCGGGTCCGCGATGTAGTCGACAATGACCTTGGTCCAGGAGGTGTGGTACTTGAGGTTGTTGTAGTACTCAGGCGCAATCTCGCGAACCTTGGGCAGCCTGCTCCCAGCCACCTTGGGGAAATCGTGGTGCTCGTTGTGGTACCCGACGTTGTACACGAACACGTTGAGGGGGCCGTAGTACGAGTACGTCTCCTGTCCGGGGTGGAACACGTAGTGCTCGGAGATGAAGTGACCGGCCATGGGGTGAAGACCGCCGCCGAGGAACACCGAGGCGAGCAGGTAGACGAAGGCCCGGGGACCCGCGAAATGAATGAACGCCATGTCGAAAGAAGCCTGCGTGATCAGGTTGAGGGCGTCCCACTTGCCCATCGGCTTCGGGCGCACAAAGAGCGGCCTGATGGCGTAGAAGAAGAGCTGACCAATCACCCACACGATCTTGAGCAGGGATCCACCCAGAGAGAAGAGCCTCGCCTCGCCGGCGGTGGGAATATCCGTGTCGATGGCATCGTGGCCCTGGAACATGTGGTGCTCGAGGTGGTACTTCTTGAACGCCACGGAGAAGGGGATGCCGATGGGAAGGTTCACCACGAGGCCCAGCGCGCGGTTCGCGCCGGCGCTCTTGAACGCGAGGTTGTGGCTCAGCTCGTGGTTCGCCAGGAACAGGTTAGCGGTGACGAAACCCCCAAAGGCATACGCGGTGAGCAGCAGCACGGGCCACGACGCGTTGTTCCCCAGCCACCAGGCCACCGCGAGCTGGAGGCTCACGACGGCGAAGATCTGCGGGCAGGTGGTCCAGTCCGGGCCATACAGGTCCTTGATCTGCGGGTACTTCTCGAGGATCTCCCTCCTTCGCTTCGCGTGAGGCTCCTGTGGGGTCGCGGGTTAGGTGTGGGAGAGAGATCGGCGTCAGCGGACGTGCGTATACGGGATTCGGGCGTCACGGCCACGCGGCGACGGATTCGGATGGCGGAGAGGTGGAAACACAGAAACAGCGACGTGGCCGCCCGCGCGCCGTCGGTAGCGATGCGGTCGGGCGGACGACGCGACGCGGACGTGCGCGAGTGGGAACGCGGGACGGATGAGGGCACGTACATCATCCTTGCTCCAGTAGAAGTCACCAGACTTCTTCGTCTCGAGTTGGCCGCTCGACATGGTGGTCGCTCCTTTGGTCCACGCGCGTCCTACGACGTCACTCGGAAACTTGATGGGCGTCGGCGAACGGCCGCGAGGCGTTCTGACTCGCGAGGCTTCTGCGCTCGACGAGACGGATGCGATACGACTGACGGTAGCTCCGAAGTCGTACAGATGCGGGTGAGCGGGAACGAGCCTCGCGTCACGCGTTCTGGCCGCCGTTGGTGACCCCGTTCGTTGGTCCTCAAACGGCACTGAGGCGGCTCGAATCAGATCTCCTTGAAACACATTCACGATCCGCCGGTTGGCTCGGAAACAGCTGAACAGTCACAAACTTCTGAGTCCTATTTGGAGCTCCTATTTGGCTAAATATATGACTAGTAGTGCTATACGATCGAAATGTGCTAATTGTCAACTCGTTTCTTCGCTCCTTCTTCCATCGCCCGTCATCCACGGCGCTTCTTCTTTCTCTTGTTGTCCTTCTGGTCACCGTCCAGCGGGTCGTGTATGTGTTTCATGTCCTCGTACTCCTCCGCGAAGTCCCACATCTCCAGGTCCGTGTCCGTGACCGCCTTGAGCCCGCGCATTTTCTTAATGATTTGGAGGCACTTGAGGAACGGGGGCGTGGCGAAGAGTATCGCCCCGAAGATAACCTGATGGTTGGGTTGGTGGTCGGGTAACGGATGTGAGTTGGGAGGTCAGACGACGACGTCGTGGATGTCGCTGAAAGTCTGGGAACTCGAAGGGAGGTTCGAGTCGCGGAGTTCTCTCCTCACCATGAACAGGTACACCTGGTTTTCCTCCGCGGTGAGGTCGAAGGCACCGCCGAGTAGCCTCCTGCCCGGGCCGACGGTCGGGTGCTCGTCGCCGAAGTCGACTAGCTCATCCCATATCGCCGCGTCCTCCCAGACGTCCATGCTCGCGGGTCGCTGCCGCGCGCGCTGCGGACTGGTCCAGTGGAACGTGCGAGGGGCGAAACAGAATTATATTTGGCTCTGGGTTGGTGCCCAAATAGTTGGCTTTGCCGACACCAGAGATCCGCCGCGCCGAGGCGACGGCGCTGGTGGGGAGCGATGATGTTCTCGTCGCGGATGGGTGCCAGTGACCGCCGGTTCGACCTCGAGAGCGGCGCGCTGCTCGACGACAACTCTAAATCCCGTCGCAAGGGGCAATCGTTTCTCACCCGCCAGTTCGTGCGACTGCTCTGGTCGATCCTCGGGGCTGCCAGGAAGCGTTGGTTCACCTCCACTCTGCTCGTCTGGGTACTTTTCCGGGAGATGTTTCCTCGCGGGCCCTCGTCCCAAACGCCTCGGGCGCCTTGGAAGATGACCGCGGGCGCGCCCGTGCCAATCCCAAGGGCGGGTACGGGCCCGGAGACGTATCCATACCCATCGGCGTTGGACCTGGTGGTGGTGTGCGGTCACGCTGTGTATAGGTCAGGGGACTACTCGCGGGCGGGTGAAGAGTCCAGCTGGTACCTGGAGGACTACCAGAAGGTACAAGGCCGCGCGGAGACGTTCTTGGAGCACGCTAAGGTTGGGGTGATGGAGGCGGCGAACAACCCAAAGGCGCTGCTCGTGTTCAGCGGTGGCAAGACTCGAAAGAGCGCGGGAAGCCTCGGGGAAGGGACGAGCTATTGGGAGGTTGCGAGGGCCAACTCCTGGTTCGGCAAGGCGGACACCGTGGCGACGAGGGCGTTTACCGAGGACTTCGCCCGCGACAGCCTGGAGAACGTCATGTTCTCAATCACCAGGTTCCACGAGCTGACCGGTAAGGTGCCGAGGAAGCTCACGGTGGTGGGGTACGAGTTCAAGCGGGAGAGGTTCGTGGACCTGCACAGAGCGGCTCTGAGGTTCCCACGCGACCGGTTCGTTTACGTCGGCACCGGCGCGGCGGGTACCGAGGAGAGGAGCTCGGCGAGTGAGGTGGACGTGAGAGCGCAGTTCAGGGCTGATCCGTACGGGTGTTCCGGGGAGCTTAGACGGAAACGAAGGGCGAGGGACCCTTTCAACGTAGGTCAGCCTTACTCCAGGACGAACCCGGAGCTCGAGCCACTTCTCTCGCACTGCGGCCCCGAACTGTTCGACGGGGAACTGCCGTGGCCGAAGACGAAGGAACGACCGGGGGCTGTGCCGAGTGGTGATGGCGGTGCGTCGTCGGAGGGTAAAGGAGATGAAGACGCGGAGAAGGGCGAGGACGAGGGAGCCGATGGAGAATCCTCCAAACAACACCACTCGGGCGACGACGTCTAATAACTTAAGAGGTTGGAACGCATAGCTAGCGCACAAGCTTAGGGCTAATACAAGGTCGCTATGACTACACCGTCACCCGCCTCGGAACCACGGGAACCACCGCTTGTTGGACTTGATGTCGGGCGTGCTCCGCAGCTCGCTCTCGACGGACGAGATCACGTCGGCGATGTGATCTCGACTAGCTCGCTCCCTTCCCTTGTCCACCGCGACCTCCTTCGTGGGCCCGAGTGGAATCGGCACCGCGTGCTTCTCCAATTCCTGTAGTAGGTACCCGAGCGGCAGACATAAACCTCCCCCAACCACCAGCCCGAGCGCCAGTCCCTGCAGTCGCATCGCGATCCCGCCCGGGAGCGCCAATCCGGTCGCTCCCGCCGTGATCGTCCCCGCCGCGACCGTGTTCCACATGTCTCTGACATCCCCCCTGTAGCTCTGAGCCCCGAGCTGTACCGCGCTGAACACCGCCACGAAGCTCCCGAACCTCACGCCCCCCATCGTGGCCTCGTGCACGCTCCTCATCCACAGGTTTCGGCGTCGCACGATGTCCGCCAACTCCGGATCAAACGCCCTCGCCTCCGCCGCCCTCGCGCGTATCACCCCGTACACCATCCCCGCCATCGTGCCAGTCGCCGTGTTGGCGGCCCAGTCATCCAGCTCCCTGGGCCGTGGTGGCACCTCCTCGCCGGGTTTGACCCGCCTGAACGCCACGTCCATGTCGACGGACCAAGGACGGCGCTTCGCGAATGATTCCTATCCTGCTCGTGCCCATCCATTATAATCAGTCTTTGGGGGCAGGAGCGGCAGCATGACCTCCCGCCAAATATGCATGACATGCGGGACCCGGGGACACGGTGCGGCGCAGTGTCCTGAGAGGAGCAGGCTGCACCGCGAGTCCGTGCTCGGCACGTCAAAAGTGCCCGACGTGACCGCGGCGTCATTGCCCGGGGCAGGTACCCATACCGTGGCTCCGCTGTCCTACGCGAGGGATCACACCGCGATGCTGTTCCAGCAGGCGAAGCTGCGGGAGGAGAGGTTGCGTGAGGAGAAGGCGAGCAAGAGGGACCAAGAGTCGGTCCCAACCGCGAGGGCTGAGCCGGCGAAACCCGGAATGTCGTTGGTGCGCGTGGTGAAGCGTAAGGGCGGCGGCGTTGTAGTAGAGCCCAGCAAGAGGGCAAAGCAGATGGTCGCGGAGGACCAGGCCAAGGATGACGAAGAGGACGAAGACGAAGGGCTTGGAGGGTTGCTGGGAGATTACGACAGTGCCGACGATGAAGAAGAGGAAGAGGAGGCACAAGTGAAGCAGGTGCAGAAGGAGAAGAAGGAGGAGAAGACGGTAGTAAAGCCGAAGGTGGTGCTTCCGGCGCCGTCTGAGCTGGGGGTTCTGGATTTACCCGACTGGTCCGAGAAGGAAGGCGGGAACGTCGACGAGCCGAAACAGGAGGCGAAGCCAAGGGCGAAGGTGCCTTGCAAAGATTTCCTGAAAGGTCGATGCGATCGGGGGAAACGGTGCAAGTTTGCGCACGACATGTAGGTCATAGGTAATACATCGACTAAATTTTCTTATTAGGTCGAACCGGTAGTCTAATAGCAGTTCAGTTCAACTGGCGCTCACCTCGCCTTGAGAAAGTCAAATCGCCTCATGGTGAAGTTGCCACCGGAGCGCACGAAGGTACCTGAACGGGTCTCAAGGGCGATCTCCTGCTGAGCGTTCTCTCGGAAGTTCATCTTGCGGAGGGTGAAGTTGCCGCCACGTTTGAAGGACTGGCCCTCCTGCGCCTTTGCCTTGGCGGCGACAAAATCAAACTTGCGCAAGGTGAACTGTCCAGACTTGCGCGTGAAGCCGGCATCACCCGCGGGCTTGGCGGGCCTCACCGTGAACTTCATCTTGCGCAGGCTGAAGACGCCGGAGCGCTTGAAAGCCTTGGCCGGGGCAGTTTTGGCCCTGACTGCGGCAAAGTCAAACTTGCGCAGGGTAAACGCACCCGAGCGCTTGAACGTGGATGTCGTTCGCCCGGAGGCCGCGACCTTCGCCCCTTCGAACGACAGCTTGCGCTTCGTGAACGTACCGGGAGTACGCTTGAACCCACCCTTCTTCTGCTCGAAGTTGAACACCACGGGCTCCTCCACGCTCCTCTCGTCCCTCTTCGTGGGAGCAGCGCTTGTCGCAGATGCCTTGGGCGCAAACTTCATCTTCCGCAGGCTGAAAGTGCCGGAGCGCTTGAAAGCCTTGGCGGGCGTCGTCTTCGCCTTCACCGCGGCGAAGTCGAACTTGCGCAGCGTGAACTGACCAGCCCTGCGCTTGAACGCGCCACCCTTACGGGGCACCGCGGGTGCGACGGTGAGGTTCTCACCCTCGTCGTAGGACATACCCGCCATCTCAGCCTCGAGCGCCCTCACGCGGGCCCTGAGGCGATCCGCCTCGACCTCGAGAGCCGCCGCCCTCGCCTCCATCTGCGTCGCCCTCGCCTCCGCCGCCTCGAGCTCCTCGGCGTCCACCATGTCCGCCATCACAATCTCGAGGCTCCTGATCTTGGCCAGCGCAGCGTCGAGCTCTTCGGGCTCAAGCATGTCAGCCATGACGATCTCGAGCTCTCTGATCCTCGCCTCGAGCACGTTAGCCTCCTCCGCGGTGAGCATCTCGGACATGAGCACCTCGAGCTCGCGTACACGCGCGAGGTGACCAGTTCCAGCTCCAGCGGAGGAGTTGGCGAGCTGCTCCTTGAGCGAGGCAACCTCACGCGCGGCGGCGGCGGCGGCAGCCTCGGCCGCCATGAGTTCGTCGCCCCTTCTCTTAGCGAGCGCGGAGAGCTTCTCGATGGTGACACGGGCCGCCTCGAGCTCGGCGCCGGCCGTGGCGGCGCCGCCGATGACCATGGCGCCGACTTCCGCAGCCTCCTCCGCCTCGCTCTCAGCCTCCGCGAGATCAATCTCCAGGGTCCTGATGCGCGCGATGAGGTCGGATCGCTCAGCCGCGGCCCGCGCCTCCGCGGTGGCCAGCGCGTTCTTGGCGGAGTCCGCCTCCATGCGCAGCGCCGCGAGGTCGTGGTCCACGTGGGTGGCGGTGGACGCCGCCATTTCGTCGTTGCCAACCATGGCGGCGAGTTGGTCCGCCGCCTGCACGAGCTTGACGTTGAGTTCCTTGAGAGCCTCAGCCTCCCTCTCGAGCTCCTCCATTCGTATGGACATGAACGTTAGTTCCTCGGCGTCCTTCAGTAGCTCCTGCGCCGCCCTCTCGTTCTGGTCCTCGAGCTTCTGCAACTCCTCGGTGAGCTTCTCGTTCTCCTGCTCCGCGGCGGCGAGCCTCATGGACAGGTCATCGCCGTGGTCCTGGTTCTTGGAGAGGCTCTCGTACTTGGCGTTGCGGATGACGTCCAGAACCTCGGCGAGCCTGGTACCGGGTTCCTTCTTCTCCAGGGGCTTGCGGTCCTTCCAGGCTGAGCCCGAGTTGGGGGGCCACTCGTGATGGTCGATCTCGACGTCTTCCTCGTCGCCGTGGGAGTGACCGTGGCCGTGCGCGCGAACCCCCGCGGGGGTTTGGCGACGCGCGGTTCGCAGCGTCGCGCGACGAAGGGCGGTTCCGGTGAACACCTGCGGCGGGGAGGGTTGGAGACGTGAGAATGCGAATGAAACGTTGGTGTTTGTTTCGGGAGTTGAAGTTCAAACGCGTGCGGTGAACACGCGTCCTCGACGAGACTCGGAGCACGCGACCGTCGCCGGTACGACCGTCGTGCGGATCGAGTGAATCGCGGTCTTTGGGTCCGAAAGGGTTCGGCGCGGCGAGACATGGGCGCGCACCTTCTTGAGACGGAGGGAATCGGCTCCTCCAGCCCTAGTCCCGGAAGCGACGGGGTTGATCCTGGACCTGGACGCCACGTTCATGGACGCCACGTTCATCGTCGCGGCGGAAAGGGCGGGCATGCTCCTCACGCGCGTAATACACCTCGCGAACCCACCAGAGACACAATCCGGGGCCTGTCGCGTGTCTCGCAATGAACAGTCCCGTAAGGATTCACCAAATATCCAACGGGACTTTGTCGAGGCGAGGAACGGACAAACCGTCAGTTGCTGGTCTGCTGGTATCGGCGCCCGAGTTCAAATCGGCCCGAGTTCAAAAAAGCGCTGTTTTCATCGATCGAGACGAGGACGCCACCATCACTCGCGCCAGACGCGGACGAGCCTCGCGCACGTTCGTCTCCGTCGAATCGCAAGCCCGGTACTTAGAGGTAGAGATGGCGCCGCCCGAGTGGAACTTCGGCCACGTCGCGGGCATCTGCGATGTCTCCTTCGTCGGCAGCGGCGACGATGCGCTGCTCGTCACGTGCGGAGCGGACAACGCGGTGACCGTGAGGAACCCCGAGACCGCGGAGATCGAGGAGAGCTTCACCGAGGAGCACGATGACGCCGTCAACGTGCTCGCCGTGAGCCCCGACGGCGCTAAGTTCGCCACCGGGTCCGACGACAACTCCGTGAAGCTCTTCAACTTCGCGGGCGCCAGCCGCGAGTTTGAATCCAACGTGGTGCGCTTCACCCTCCCCGTTCGCGCGCTGGCGTGGAGCGCCGATGGCGCCTTCCTCGCCGCGGGTGGCGAGGACAACGCGGTGAAGGTGGTCAAGATGGACGACAAGTCTGTGGCCCTCGACCTCTCCACCAGGTCCAAGTGCGTCAAGTCCCTCACCTTCGATCCCAAGGGAGATTTTCTCACCGCGGTTGACGACGCCGGCGTCCTCACCGTGTGGGCGCTCAAGGCGATCGCCGCAGGTGACGACGACGACGCGGACATGTCCGACGACGGGGATGACGACGCCAAGAACGCGTCCACGGAGGCTGGCGAGATCGTCCTCTCCGCCACCGTCGCGCCCGTCACCGAGCCGGACTCGTGCGAGGTGAACCGCGCGTGCTGGCGGCCGGATGGCGCCGTGCTCGCGGTGCCAGGCCGTGAGCACGACGTCACCTTCTTCGCGCGCGGTACGTGGACCGAACTCGAGAACCACAGGCTCATCGCCGAGGACGGAAGCGAGGGCAAGGGCCACGGCGAGAACGTCGTGCTCGCGCAGTGGTCCCCCAACGGCAAGTACCTGCTCACCTCCGCCAAGGATCACACCGTGTGCGTATGGGACGTCAAGGAGAAGAAGGTCATCAACTTCCTCAAGCACGAGTCCACCGTGTGCGGCGCGTGCTGGCGCCAGACTGGCAACGCGGTGGCGCTCGTGGACGGTGACGGGCAATGGACCCTGTGGAAGAACCCCGTGCCCCCCTCCGGTTTCACCGGACCCACCGTGCAGGTTGATGCCGCGGAGCTCAACTTTTTCCAGACCGAGGAGCCCCTCGCGCCCCTCGCGGGAGCCGTGGACGGCGAGATGGACGGCGATGATATCATCGCGTCCGAGGATGAGGAAGGTATGGGTGACATGGACGAGGAGACGTACTACTCCGAGCTCGAGCGAAGGAAGAGGATGAAGAAGAAACTCGCCAAGGGCGGCCAGGGTGCCACCGTCGCCGCCGCGCCTACGCCGCAGCCTGCGTTCCAGGTCGGGTCGGTTCCCGCCAAGGCTACCGGGGACGATGCCGGTAACGACGCGAACGGCCCGAGCCGCCGTTTCCTCTGCTACAACATGATTGGCTCCGTGGTGAGCACCGGTGAGCCCGGCGGTGATTTCAACTCGGTCGAGATGGCCTTCCACGACACCAGCCGCGGCGGTCGTATCCCCACCATCACCGACTACCACGGGTACTCCATCGGTTGCCTGGGTGAGCGGGGCTGCGCGCTCGCCTCTCCCGCCAAGCAGAGCGGCGGTTCTTCCGTCCTCTTCTACCGCCCCTACGAGTCCTGGACGCATAAGAGTGACTGGTCCGTCACCCTCCCCGTCGGCGAGGACGCCGTGTCCGTCGCGACCGGCAAGGACTGGGTCGCGGCGCTCACTTCCGGACGCATGCTTCGCGTTTTCTCGCACGCGGGCGCGCAGAGGCAGATGGTGCAGCTCGACGGCGCGCCCGTCACCGCCGCCGGCAAGGGTGACTCCCTCGTGGTCGCCTGGCACACCTCGGCGCCGGCGCTCGTCCCCGACGCCGCCGACCCCAAGACGCTGCAGGTGGAGCAGCGCATCGAGTTCGCCGAGTACGACATGGCGAACGGCGGTAAGGTGCTGAGCAAGGGCAGGATCCCCATGCCCCCGGGCGCGACCCTGACGTGGCTCGGTCACGTCGAGGACGGAAACGGCGCCATCGCGTTTGGCGCGAGCGACGGATGCGTCCGAGTCAGGACCTCCGAGTTTGGCGGCTCCTGGACCCCCGTGTTCAGGTCCATGGACGCGAGGCAACAGGAGGGCGAGCACCACTGGACCGTCGCCGCGTCCGTGGCGGAGAGCGCCCTTTACTGCGTCGTGTGTGGCAACGCCAACGGCCCGGCGGTTCACCCCCGACCCGTGCTCACGCCCCTGCCGCTCGGCATGCCCGTGGCGCTGCCGGACACCTCGTCCGGCGACCTGGAGGATGCCGCGGCGCGCGCACAGCTGTCCGTCGCCCTCGCCTCCGCCGCCGCTGCCGGGGATACCGCCGGGTTCAGGGATGACGTCGATCCCGCCGGCGCCGCGCAGGACGCTCTCCGCGCCGCGCAGACCGAGGCGGACAAGTCCCTGCTCCGACTCTTCCACGCCGCGTGCAAGGGTGAGAGGCCCGCGCGCGCCGCGGACGTCGCCGCCGCGCTTAACCTCACCACCTCCATGCACGGTGCCCTCAAGCTCGCCAACGCCATGTCTCAGAACGTTCTCGCCGAGCGCGTGACCAACCTCATCGAGGCGAGCATGGCCGCCGCCGCAGCCGCCGCCGAGGTGGAGGCGGCGAGGGCCTACGGGGGCTCCATCGAGCTGGACACGCCGGGACAGGCTCCCCAGCAGCACTACTCGCAGCCCGCCGCGTACGTCGCGCCATCGCAGGCGACTCAGCCGGAGAAGGACTCGAACCCGCTCGGCCGCCGCAAGTCCGTGACGCCGGCGACTGACGAAAACGCCGAAGCCCCGAAGGTTGGCGCCAAGGTCAAGGCTGGATACGAGGCGAACGCCGCGCCGGCGAAGAAGGGCAGGGTCGCGAACCCCTTTGCGCGCGCTCGATGAGTCGGGGAGAGAGTTGACGAATCATCATTCAATGAGATATAACAGTCTATGGTTACACGACGTCGACGAAGCATCGGCTAATACACACCGCATCGACGGAAACCCACCCCCTAGCTTACTCCGAGGAACCTTCCTCCTGCTTCGCCGTCGCCTCGGCGAAGGTGGACTTCTTCGCCTCGGACACCTTGGGCATCACGGCCCCGGCGTCCTTGCCGTCGGGTTCGTCGTATTTCTTCTCAAGGTAGTATTCGATGCCGAGCCAGTAGCCCGCGGTGAGCACGATGAACTGCCACACCTCGATATCGCCGAACACGGGATCCGTGATGCTGAGAGCCGCGGCGGGCCCGGGCGCGAGGACCTGCGCCAGGCCGAGCGCAGCGACACCGCCGAGCACCGGCGCGACCTTCTTCGCAGCCTCGTTGTGAGATTTCCTCTCGGGCGCCTGGCGAGCGGGCTTGGCGGCGGCGCACTTGACCGCGCGAGACCTGACGGAAGCGCGGGGAGCGGTCGTGCGCGCGAGCATCGCGGTGGAGCACATCATGGCGGCCATTTTCCTCTTGGTTTATGCGTGAGTGTCGCGACAAGTTGTGGGCAGTCGAAGGATGCCGACGATGAATGGGCATTTTGGACGAGATCGCCGATCGTTCGGCCTTCTGATTGGCCGAGGCGATCTGCCGCGCGATTCATCGAGATCCAACGAAAAGCAGTCTGAAAATGCCCGAAAAGTGATTTTGCCGTTGAAGAATGGCGTTCTTGGTACCTGTCGATGGCAGTTCGAACGAGCACCGCTCGCCGGGGCCGTATCGGGACCGCACAGGGACCCGCGCAACCTCGTACGCGATGGGTTTCTCGCCGGATACCAAGCAACCCAACAGGGTGATGCGGGAGTGGGACGAGACGCACGCGAGGAAGGCGCACGATTCTCGAATCTCGTCGGCCAAATCTACGCTCTCGGCGACGTTCAGCGGCGCCTCCGGTGGGATGTCGCGACGCTCGCCCCCGGCAAAGCCGTGGCAGAACGCTGCTGCGTCTCCCGACCGTTTCGACCCTTCCACGCCGCTCGAGACGGCGCGGGCGGCGTACGGGGCGCGACCGGCCTCATCCGTCAGGAGCGCGAGGCCCACGGGCTCGACCCCCTCGCCGAGCGGCCGGGCGGGAACCCGACCCGCGTCCGCGCTCGAGCGAGGCACCGCGTCGTCCGCGGGGAGGACCCCGCCGTCCACCGGCGGTACGTCAACGTCCTCTGAAGGCGACCGCGGGGGCAGGTCCACCGGGCGGTCCATCGCCGCGTACCTGAAGCGGCGCCAGGCGATTCGGCAGAGGCAGAGGGAGGAGACGGAGGGAGGAGCCGGCGGTGAGTACGCGCGCTCGACGGAGGAGCACGCGGAGGCGGTGAACGTGACGACGCCGGTGTCGCACGGGCGATACGATGACGACGAGGAGGAGGACGGCGTGAGGCGTCACATCATCTCCGACGTGTGCCGCGGCGGCGACCTCGCGGGTGAGCTTTCTAGGCTCTCGCTGGATGCGGGCGGCGCTCCTAAGGACGACGACGCCATGCTCACCGGGGTGTCGTCCTATCTCGCACCCTCCCCCATCGGCGTCCAGTCCCCGGCGGTTGACGACGCCTTCGAGGAGTACGCCGCGTCCCTCTCCGACCCGGACTCCCCCGCCGATAAATCCCCAGCCGAGGCTGACACGCCGTCGCCGCTTCGAGCGTTCGGCGCCGCGTCCACGACTCGAGGCGCCGGCGTATCCCGGGGCCCCTTCGCCGGGTCGTACGTGCCGGATGAGTACGCGGCGGACATCGACGACGACGGGGAGGAGGTGTTCGGGCTGCTGGAGGAGGACCTGTCGCCGTTTAAGATGATTGCGCCGAGTGTCCTGCAAGCCGCGGCGGCGAATCACGCAAAGTCGCTGTCGCTGTCCCGCGGGGGGTTCGGTGAGCTGGGCGCCATCACCGGACCGATCGAGTCGCGCCGGTACGGCTGAGGCGCTTCGCCTCCTCATTCTTTCTCCAGACCATAGCTCAAGACGTGGGTTACGCCGGTTAACCAATCTAATAGTAAACTTTTCAACGCGTGTAAGCGTTTTCAGTCACGCCTCGAACGCGCATCATCAAATTCTCCCGACCCGTTTACAAGTTCGTTACGAGACGCCGCCGGAGTTCAAAGTGCCCGACGCGATGAACGCGCTCGTGTGCTCGTCCGTGTCCCGCGCCGGCATCCCGCTGCCGGTCGCGACCTCGATTGGATCGCAGCGTCGCACGCTGGTCGCTGTGCCCCTCCCGCCGGTATCGCGCCGCGTCGTCACCTCGACGCGTCGCGTCGGCATCGCCGCCGCCCTCGGTCGCGACGACGCGCTTTCCTCTGGACCTCTGTCGCGCCTCCACCGCCGCGTTGCTTCGGTCATCGCACGCGCCACGGGTGATGGCGAGGAGAAAATCAGTGAGTCTTCGGCGGTGACCGTGGACACGGCCGGTGCTCCCGGGTTGTGGTACGGCAGGGCGCTGCTCATCTTCGTGGCTGCGGCGTACGGATCACTCTCCGTCGCGTTCAAGTACGTGTACAGCCTGCCAGGCCCTCCCTCGGCGGGTACCATCGGCGCCGTCAGGGGTGTCATCGCGGCGCTTTGCTTCATCCCGATGATCATGAACGCCAAGAAGGGCGGGATGGAGGAGGGTTCGATGAACATCAACACGGAGGAGGGCAAGAAGAAGTTCTGGCTCGCCGCGGGTGAGCTGGCGCTGTGGAACCTGCTGGCGCAGGGATGCTGCAACGTCGCGCTGCTGTTCACCGACGCCACCCGGGTCTCCTTCCTCACCCAGGCGTCCATCGCGTTCACCCCCGTGCTGTGCGTGATGACCGGTGACAGGGTCGCGGGTATCACCTGGGTCGGGTGCCTCCTCGCGCTCGCGGGTGTCGTCGCCCTCGGCTTTGACGGAGGCGGGTCCGCGGCTGCGGCGGCGTCCTCCGTGGGTCTCAACCTCGGCGATATCATCGCCCTCATCGGCGCGGCGGCGTACTCCCTCTACATCTTCCGCATCGGAGCCTTCGCCAAGGATGGTCTCCCGGGTAACATGACGCAGGCGTGGAAGACGGTCATCCTCGCCGTGCTCTACTGCGTGTGGGCTTTCTTTGACGTGGCTAAGTTTCTCACCGCCGCGCCCGGCACCGTCGCCGCGCCGTGGGCCGGGTGGACTAACCCCCTGGCGTGGGGCGTGCTCGCGTTCACCGCGATCGTGCCGGGCTACCTGGCGGACGTGTGCCAGGCTAAGGGTCAGGAGAGCGTGAGTGCGAGCGAGTCGCAGGTGCTGCTGGCTGGCGAGCCCTTGTTCGCCGCCGTGTTTGGGTTGGTTCTCCTCGGGGAGACTCTGGGTTTCATGGGCCTCGTCGGCGGAGCCGGCTTGGTGGTTGGTGCGATTCTGTGCGGTGTTGACGACGGGTCGGAGAAGTCGGACTAACGCGGTGGAAGGGGTGCGGGGGTAGCTATTATCTATGGAGCGCGTTGTGGCCTTCGGGCGTTTGTATCAGTAGCGATAGACGTGGACTTGAATAAGACTTGAGTGTCTGAAAATATGTTGACATCACTTACGATGGCGTCGAAGGTGGTCATGTGGTCCCCCGGCAATCTGGCGGAGCTGGTGGTGTGGTTCGCGTGGTTGTTATACAGCGAGTGTATCGCCGTATTTCAAAGGCGGCGACCTATCGAAGAGCGCGTGCCCGCGTGGCTGGCCGCGAGTGACGGCGAGCCTCGACCCGCGGTCCTCGTCACGGGAGCCGGCTCGGGCATCGGACGCGCCGTGGCCATCCAGCTCGCGCGCATGGGAGCCGGCGCGGTGGTCATCGCGTGCCGCACACTCACGGAGGCGCGCGTCGTCGCGGATGGGATCCGCCCTCTCGTGCCCAGGAGGAGACCCGTCGTTCTCAAGCCCGTGGGCGTCGACCTCAGGGACCCGGCGCAGATCGCCTCGATGTGCGAGTACGTGAGGGGCGACGAGGACATTCGCGTGAAGCTCGTGGTGCACTGCGCGGGCGTGTTCTGCGCGACGTGGAGGAGGACAGAGTGGGGGGAGGAGGAGACGGCGGCGGTGAACGCGCTGGCTGGGCCGAGGATACTCCGGGGACTCGGGGCGAAAGGCATCAGGTTCGTCGCCGTGGGTTCCTTTACGCACCGAGCGACGTCGTCCGCCAGGCTCAAACGATGGCCCGCCGCGGTGGTGGGGGAGCCGCCACTCACTCCCGCGGGCGCGTACTCGTGCTCGAAGGCTGCCGTGGCGGTGTACGTGGCGTGGGCGCGTCGAAGGTGGGGCGGCGACGGATTCACGGCGTGTGTCGCCGACCCCGGGCTGGTGGACACGGACATCAACCGCGAGTGGCCGCCGGCGCTGAGAGGGCTTTACGTGACCGTCGCGAGGATCACGGGTCTGTTGACCGCGCCGTCAACGGGCGCGAAGGCGGTGTTGCACGCGTGTTTCGATGAAGGCGCGATGTACGTATACGGCGCGAGGGGTGCGCGCATTCAACCGGCAGCCGTTAAACCGGCGGTGTTGTGCGAGGAGGTTTTCGACTTCCTGGAAAATAGAACCTACTCGTAGCTGCTAGCCAAACAGACACTGCTTGTAGTTCCAGCACGATGTAGACGCTCGACAGTTCGAGTCGAATGGTCGATCGAAGCACGCGCGGGCGAGCGGAGCCAGTGGAATCGTGACTCCAACCTCGTCCAAGAGGTCAAATTGGATCGGGTCGTCGTCGGGGCCAATTCTGGCCACCGGCGCGGGACCGAGCTGGCCGAGCGTCGGATCTCCCCAGCACCAGATATCGCCGCTGTCGGTCATCAGCACCGTGTGATTGTTACCCGCGGCGACGGAGACGACTTTCGGATATTTCTCCCCCCCCGCCGGTGCCAGTCGCGAGTCAATGGACTCCCACATCCGTCCGGTTCGCATCAAGGACATGCCCTCCCGGTGTATCGCCGGGTCGCCGCCGTCGTTTTGATACAGCATCCGCGGGTCCCCGGCGCCGTCGCCCGTGCCCGCGATCCACACGCGCCCCTCCGAGTCGCACGCCACCGAGTGGGACTGTCCCCCGGCTGCCGACACGAACTTGATGTCGGGAGGGTCGGCCACGGGCGTATCGAAGTAACCGTCAGCGACGACCGACGGGTCCAACAGGTGCCAGTCAACCTGCACACGGCCGGGATGGCACGCTCGCTGCCTCCACGTCCGTTCGTCTCCCTCCCTGAACCGACCGAGCTGATCCCCGCTGTCGTCACCCCACGTCCAAAGGTCCCCGCGCGCGGTGATCGCTAAACCATGCGCGGCGCCGAACCAGACCCCGACCACCTTGCCGTAGTTTGGATCGGAAGCCGGAGACCCGTCGCTGTCGTCGGACGAACTGTCCGAGCCGGCGCCGTCATCCTCGTCGTCGGTGTCGCTCATCGCACCCGGGAACACGAACGGCGACACCGACCTAGACTGCGGCGTGCTCGGCACCGATACGGACCCCGATACGGTACTGGATGATTGGTGGATGGGCACCAGCGCGACCCTCGTGGGCACGTCCCTGTTCATGCAGTCGCCAAGTCCCAACTTACCGAACCTGCCGCATCCCCAGGTGTACATCGAGCCACTCGCGGTGAACGCCGCGGACGTGTCCCCGGACGCCGCCACGCCGACCACCCTATGCCCGAACAGCTCGCTCACCTCCCTCGGCTTCGACCACTGCTCGCGCTCATCCGCGGCGGCTGCTGCGCCAATCGCCGGTGAGCCCGACCTCGGCGAACCCCCTCCCCGCGGACTTTCACTTCGACGCCTATCCCTCCTGAGCCTGCCCCCTGGGGAGCTACCTCCCGGGGACCCGCCGAGTGATAGCCTGGACAGCGCGACGCTGTCACGGATGGATCCGTGACCGAGCTGCCCCTTGGCGTCCCCGCCCCACGTGTACACCCTCCCGCTCTCCGTCGCCGCGATGGCGTGAAGCGATCCAACCGCGACTGACACCACGCGCTGCCCCCCGAACGCGCCACGCCTCGGTGCGGTCATCAGTCGCACCAAGCCCGGTGTGTCGAACCGTTCGGGGAACGACGTGCGACTCAGCGGTGGTCGACCCGCGGACCCCGGTGAGTCCCCGTCGCCGCCGCGGTTGTACCACGCAAATTCCATCTCGATACCGTCCTTGTTCCTCAACACGGTCAGGGGCGACGAACCCACCCCGGCGGCGACGTTGAAGCACCGTCCCGCCGCCGCGGTGAGCGCGCGCCCGGTGCACACGGGCCACAACTCTCCCAGTTTCGTCAGTTCCGTCGTGGCCTCCACGTCGCGCTCCGTCGGCTCGCTCGACTCCCCGTCGACCACGGGTCCCCACACATGCACCGCCCCTCGCGCGTCCACGATGACGGTGGTGTCCTGTGCCGCCGTCAACGATGGCAGGCCCACGCGTTCGGCGTGCTCGGCAAAGCGTAGAAGCGACAGCCACGTCTCCTTCTCCCGCGGGGATCCCAGCCACGGGTAGCGCGCCGCGACCGCCTCCGCCGCGCCCGCCTCCACCAAGCTCAACCCTTCGTGGTGCATTCGCTCGCGGAACGCACGGCAGGTCGCGCCGAGCGCACGTAGGTCGCACGAGTCGAGGCGAGACAGAACCCGCAGCGCGACATGCTCGGGAAGGTCCACGAGCGAGCTCATCGCGGTCGTCGAACGGCGCTGACGCGCGCGTTCGGCGGTGGACCTCTGTGGCTGTGTTAGCCAAAAAGGTCCGGTTTTCGTCAACAAGCTGGTTTCTTCTCGGACTGTCCGTCCTGTCGCCAGACCTCGCACGGTTGGGGAAACTCCCCTCGGACGACCCCTAAACGGCTCGTCCGAGGGATTTGAATGGTGGCGGCGTGCCAGACGTAGACTAACACACAATGATGGACAACAAAAGGCAACGCACGCACGACACGGGCGAACCCACCCACCAACCAAACAACCCCGACAGCTCCAACAACATGGCTCTCTCCCCTCTCGTCCGCGGCTCCAGCGACCTGTTCTTCCGCGATGCGTTCCGCGAGGCTGACGATGTGAGTGGCACCTACGTCGAGCGTCTCTCTCCGATACGTCTCTCTCCGATACGCTCACCTCCGATATGACTCCGCGCTCCTTCCTCGACAGTTCTTCACCAACTTCTTCCCCGGAGGCGCACTCGTCCCGGGTGGTGCGGGCCCCGTCGCGCGCCCCAGCGGCTCCGTGGCTAAGATCATCGCCGTCGACGTCATCGTAAGTCACCTTCCTCTTTCCTTCTATTCGCCGTCCTTCCACAGTCTTCCCGATACGTCGTTGTTCGGGTCTCCATGTCCAAGTAATTTTCATCTCATCAACCCCCGCAGGAAAACAAGGACGGGTACACCCTCAAGGCTGACGTGCCAGGCACCAAGAAGGAAAACATCTCCCTCGAAGTTGACGGCAACGTCATCCGCATCGGTGTGATGCTAGACGAGGGCGTGACCGAGGAGTCGGAGTCCCCCGACAAGAAGTGGCACAGGAGTGAGCGACGCGAGTACCACTCTTTTCAGCAGCGGGCACTCCGCATGCCCGAGAACACCGACTTCTCCAAGATTGAGTCCAAGTACGAGAACGGCACCCTGATCATCGACGTCAAGAAGCACCCCTCGCCCAAGCACCCGACGCCCAAGAAAATTTCCATCAAGTGACTCGATGAATCACTTGCAAGGGATGTGAGTTCACGCCGCGCAAGCCGCCGCACACGAAACGAAACGAAACGAAACGACGACGCAACGAACGATTGAAACAGTTTTTGTCAATACCATGGAAATATCTACGAAATGTCTCGACACGCGAGCCGCCGAGCCGTCGAACCCTTGAACCAACGCTCGCCTTTCTCCGCCACCCCCTCCTCGCCCTTAGATGGCGCCGTACGCACCGCCCTCAGTCTTCCTCACCTTGGGCGTGAACCCGAGCCAAGACCTGGGCAGGCAGGGGCAGATCTCCTCCCTGATGTAACCCTGACCCTGCACGCGGAGCGGCGCCTGCTCGTAGAAGACACCGCACACCATGATGATCAGCACGGCCCAAAGGCCGTCCGAGGTGGTGTGCTTGTTCCAGATGACCCAGTTGACGAGCTCGGAGATGAACTTGTTGCACGTCGCCACCACGGAGACGGAAGTGGCGGACAGCGCCTCACGGATCCACATCGTCGCCACGGACATACCCAGGCCCATGATGCAAGACGCCACGAGCAGGGTGATCGTCTTAGTGCTCCACTCGTTCTTCGCGTCATGCATCTGGAGCATCTCCTCGGCGAGTAGCATCTGCGCCAGCGCGAGGGGCATTGACAGGATGTTGATGTTGTACGAACGAGACCAGTTGTTCAACTGGACCTTCTCGATCGTGGTCTTCGCCACGAGACCCTCGGACACGGCGGCCACGAGGAACAGGCAGCAGAACATGTACGCCTTCACGGAGGCGTACGCGTCAACCTTGACGTAGAACGCGGCGCCGAACACGATGCCCACCAGCGCCAGGGAGGACTTGTAGTTGGGGAGCGCGCGACCGAGGAAGAGGTACTCGCACGCGCTGAAAAGCACGGGGGTCATCGACTTGACCGTGATGAAAGTCTCCAGCGGCGCGTACTTCATGACCTCCATGCCCGCGTACAGGAGGGCGAAGAAGGTGATGACGAGCGGCGTGAAGATTCCCGCGATCCTCCAGGTCAAGGGCTCCACCTCCACCATGCCGGTGTAGTGCGCGATGAGGAGCATCAGCGTCGTCGCGGTGAACTGGCAGAAGAGGATGAAGTTAGGAAGCGGGATGAAGGTCACCACCACCTTGTTCACCACCGAGAGCTGCGAGCCGATGGCGCAGTACACGAGGATGATGCCGAGAACCCGGGTGGACTTCCACAGGTACGTGGCGGCGTTGTTGCTGTCCTCGTTCGTGACGCCCATCCCTTCAACCTTGGCCTTGCCGTCGCTCATGTTCGCGTACGGGGTCGGTACCGCGTTCGCGCTCCGAAGATGTCCCGACGGGTCCTGATCGGCGCCGCGTCGTCTTCGAGAGTGACCGACGGGCGCTCTCGAACGGGCCCGATTAAAACACCCGCGGCATCGGTAACACCCTCGAGGATTGAACTTGGCGTGTAGCGCTGTCAGCAATAGTGAATTTGAGTCAAACCCTCATTTGCTCATGTGGAATAATTAAATCTAATCATTAATTTCGTGTAAAGTGCATGGCAAATAGTATACAAATCGTGTGAACTTCGGCTGCGGATGTGATGAAAATAATCGAAACTCGTCTTCGACCCTGCCTGCAAAAACACCGTTCGCGTGCCTCTCCTCGCCCTCTCAAAGGCGCGCTTCTACGTGCCGCCAGACACTAGGGGATCTGCAAAGATGGTGCGTCACACAATCATGCGTGATCCTCCCACGTCGTCGCGTTTCGAGAGCGTCGCGCCGGTCGTCGACGCCGCGCGCGTCCCGCTTCGGGCGTCGATCAGGGGTTTTCCTATTAGGGCTTGGCTTTTGCCGGCAAGATGCGCGCGACCTCCGTACGCACAGGCGCTGACGATCGCTCCCTCCCTCTCCACGTCTCAGGTGAACATTCCCAAGGCTAAGAAGAGCTTCTGCAAGAAGTGCAAGAAGCATGCGCCCCACAAGGTGACGCAGTACAAGACGGGCAAGGCCTCTCTGTACGCGCAGGGTGAGTCTCATCCCCGAGAAATAAAATACGCCCCGATGAGGGCCGGAACCGCGCTCCCGTCGCGACGCGACCGACGCGAACACGTTCACTGACCTTCTACCCTTTCAATCCCACAGGTAAGAGGCGTTACGACCGCAAGCAGAGCGGTTTCGGTGGTCAGACCAAGCCCGTGTTCCACAAGAAGGTGCGTGTCATGGCCAGGGAAATCTCTGCATGTTTTTTCTAGGGTTGGGTTGGGGGGCCGGACGCGCGGGTCCCGCCTGCCGAGGCTGGGTCGCACGCGGCGACTCACGCGCGATCTCGCCCCCCTGGCATATCCTAGAGCCTGGAGTGCCCACTCCAAACCGTGCCGTGTCGCCAGTTGGCCCGGGAAGAACCCCCAGACGCTGACCAAACCCCCCTCCGCGCGTGTTTCAACAGGCTAAGACCACCAAGAAGATTGTGCTCCGCCTCCAGTGCAACACCTGCAAGGCTGTGTGCATGCACCCCATCAAGCGCTGCAAGCACTTCGAGATCGGTGGTGACAAGAAGGGCAAGGGAGGTCTCTACCAGTAAACGTCGCACTTATTGCGCTGCATCCTAGTGGGGGTTTGGTAAAGAGAGTTTGTTTCGTCTTCGGGATGAAGGCGTAGAAGCTTGTAATATCCTATGAGCCGGGGTAACTCATGAGCGTGTCTCTTTTCGTCCGCCTACGTGTTTGTTTTACATGAGCTAAGCGCCGTCTAGTCTAATCCATGAATTCTGAGAGGGGCATCTTGATCAGTCCGGTTATCAAAGGCACCGGGCTCGTCTTGGTACAGACGATGACCCTGATCTCACTTGCGCCCGACGTCGGGTCCACCTGCCGGCACTTCACCGCGTCGATGTAGGGCAGACCGGGCAGAAGCGCGGGGCACTGCATGATGTACTCCTCCAGCTCGTACATCTCGGGCTTGGACGGAACGATCGCGATTGGAACGTCGTACACGGGTTCAGTGCCGGTGTTGACGACGTGCACGCGAATCTTGAAGAGCGGCCCGAGGCCCTGCACGGACGCCTGAAGGCGCACCGTGACCCCTTGGCGCGATTCGTTCACCGGTGACTGTCCGTCCTTCAAGATCTTAACGTACGCGCGCGCGGTGTTCAGCCTCAGCTTGAGCAGATCCCTCTGGAACGCCTGGTGCATGTCCACCGCCTGCTCCCTCTCCCTCTGCGTCTGCTCGACGTACAGCTTCGTCTTCTTGGGCACCGCGAGGGGAATGTCCTGCTCGGGGGGAGGCCCGTTCTGCGACACCGCCTCCAGGTTGGCGAGTCGCGGCATGATCTTAACCTGCAGGTTGCCACCCCTGGTGCACAGTATCAGCGTGTTGTCCTCCCGTCCCATCCTACCGAAGCGCAGCCCCCGGACCGGCTCCATCATGTCAAACTTGCTCACCACGTGCTTCTCGTTGTACACCCTCAGCTCGTTGTTCGCCAGCGCCACGAGGAGGCAACGCACCGCCCTCGTCCTCGTCACCTCCATCGACTCCATGCACGTGATCTCCGCGGGCAAATAGAGAGAGTACGCCTTCTTCCCCTTGGCGTGGTAGCAGTGAATCACGCGGTTCATGCACGCCACGTGGATCTGCTTCGCCGTCCTGATCAAGCCGCACGGCTGCGTCTCGAGCTCGATCACCACCGTGGACAGCTCGTCGTTCTTGACCGTGTACACCCGCCCGTCCCTGCACGCGACCACGATCCTGTAGTCCACGTCCAACAGACCGGTGGACGCGACGAACACCGGCGCCGACGGGAGCTTCACCGAATGCTTCACCGCGCTGCCGTTGGCGTTGAGCACGTAGAGCTCCGCGGATTCCGTCCCGACGAAGAGGCACGACGTCGCGTCCCACTCGTCCATGTTCTTCCTAACGCTCCCCATGCACGTGATGGACGTGAAGTGCTGCAGCTGCTCGGGCGCCTGCGCCGCGCAGTACGCGGTCCTCAAACCATCAACCGTCCCTCCTCCAGCGCCGTCATCCTCCATCGCGAGCAGGTCGAGGGACCGGGACGTGAGGGAGACCCCGGCGTCCCTCAGGTTGGCGAGCTCGTCCCACGCCTCGTTCGGACTCAGTTGCCCGTCCCGCGTCATCTTCCAAACCTCCATCTCCTGCTCGTCCACGGCCAGCGCCGGGAGCGTGAACTTGTAGTAGGGGCGGAGGTTGCGGTAGATGTACACGTGCGTCCCCGCCGCGATGGCCAGCGACGGTCGCTTGGGAGACTTGGGCTCCGCCGGGTAGAAGGTGCACACGGCCACGGGCGGCTCGAGCAGGTCGTGCTCCGACGTCAGGCTGGTGCCGTTCCAGACCTTCATCTTCTTGCTCGCGGTGGCCACCACCAGCCTGAACTCACCGTCTCCCGCGAGGTCCGCGGTGCAGATGCAGGGGCTGAAGGCGTCCGCGCCGGCCATCGGGTCCTGCCACGCCTCCAGCCACGCGGGCGTGTTCTTCTCCCTGACCTGCCGGGGAGGAGCCGTCTGAGCAACCTGCTGAGCAGCCTGCTGAGCCGCCTGCTGCTGGTACGCCGCGCGCTCAGCCTCCTGCTGCATCGCCCACTGCTGCTCCGCAATCTGACGCTCCCGCTCCTCGTTGGTGGTGTAGTCGCCGTAGTTGGCGCGCTGATACTCCGCGGTGTTGGGCGGGGGATTCACGCCGGGGTACTGATCATCCGCCTGCCCCTGCTCGGGCTGGCGGCCATCTCCGGTGTATGCGTAGACCATCGGCCCGTGCCCCGGATCTCTGGAGACTCTTTGACTTGTTCAAAACGACGGGCAGACGGGCATTTCTATTTCGCAATTCTTGTGATCGTACTTGTATGGGTTTTCCTCATCCTGCACGGAACCGTCGAGCCCTGATATGAGCAAACAGTATGTGACTTGTCGCTATTAAGAGTCTTACCAAGCTCACCCAACAGCGACGCCAATCGCTTGCCCTAACCCACAACCAATCAGCGCCGCGGGTTGTGCGCGCGCAGCGATCGAGCGTCGATCGGATCATGCTTCGTCGCGTCATCACCGACGCCGCGCGTAGGGCCGCGGGTACCGCGTCCACGGCCGACTCCGTCGCCAACCGGTGGGTATCGTCCGCGTTGTGCGCGAGCAGCGGCGAGGGAGCGACGTCCATGATGATCCGCCAGCCGTCGTCGTGCGCGACGTGGGCCAGGCACATGAGTCGGCTGAACGCCAAGGGCACGCGGCCGATCGGTGTGCAGGTCGCTCCTACCCCTTACTTCGGCAACATGATCGTCGAGCGCCTCCCGTGGGTCGCGCCGCTTCCCGAGCCGTGGGAGGCTGAGTACCAGCAGTGGTCCGATGAGCGAAGGCAGAAGTTCTTGAAGAAACTGCCCGAGTCGCTGGTCAACCCGAAGGCGGACTTCGAGGAGCGGGACGCCGGGGAAGTCTTCGACCCAGCGCCGAGGGAGACGGAGGCGGACAAGACCGGGGACCAGCGGACCATGCACCGGAAGCTGGATGAGTTTTTGTTCCTGGTGGTGCAGGATGCGAAGTCAGGGGAGTGGGGCTTCCCAAGGCGGGAACACGCCGACGGGGAGACGATGCGGGAGGTGGCGCGTCAGGCGATGGAGGAGGCGGTGGGTGACTCCGTGGAGACGTACTTGGTGGGTAACGCGCCCCTGGGTCACTTCTACGAGGCCAAGGCGGGAGCCGAAGGCAAGGAGGGCGGCGAGGGGACCAACTTTTACCACCGAGCGCAGTGGCTGGATGGCACCCTCAAGCTGGAGTCCACGTACAAGGACTACAAGTGGCTTACCAAGGTACGCGCGCGTTTCCCGGCGTTTGTTTTCCACGAACCACGTTTATGCGACAGCGCAGTCGACGGGATTGGAGATGACGAGACACAACTCAGTTTACACTGGTCTTCTTTCCACCGAAGCTTAACAAACGGCGCTGAGTGACATTTACTTAAGCCTCTGGCCGGATCCATCGCCGTTGACTGCCCGCAATTTTCCCTGACGATTTCCTCGTTCGTGTTTGTTCGCAATCGGTCTCGTCTCACCCTTGCTTTCCGTTCACATCACAGGAAGAGCTGGGAGCGCACTTCAACAAGGAGCACCACGAATTCATCAAGGCGATCTGCTGACGAGCACGACTGTCGGCGCGCACTTGAACAGTATCGTCCATAGACTTAGTTTATTGTTGGCAATGGATGTATTTCATCTCCAGATCTACGCTCTCACGCCGTGGGTGGCGTCCACTGCGTCAATCCCTTCTCCGCGTTGTGGTAGTACGCGCGTCCTTGTTGATCGTAGTACACCTTCCAGCCAGACACCGGCGCGGGAGCCTCCTTCTTTGCTTCCTTGGCGACCTTCTCACCTTCGTCGCCTTTGTCGGAAGCATCGTCGTCCCTGCCGCGCTTCTTTCCGCCCTCCTCGTCCTCACCGCCGTCGCCGTCCCCGGCGTCCTTCTTCCCATCCTTCGCCGCCTTGCCCTCGCCGTCTGGACCGTCCTCCTTGTCGGAGTCCTCGTCCACGTCGAGCCCCTCCGCCTTGCGCTTCGCCTTCTCCTCGTCCGCCTTTCGCTTCGCGGCGAACGCCCTGGCCTGGGCCGCGATGTCCTTGTAGTCCGGCTCCTTGCTGACGGCGTCCAGATCGGACGTCCACGCGGGGCCGAACTTGGACGCCCAATTCACCGTCCCGTTGGTGCACTGCGCCGCCTGGTGCCCTTCCTTGCCGCAGATGTTGCAGGCGTGGATGGAGCTGCCGGCGGGGCGGCGGAGTTTGTGGTGTTTATCCATGGTCGCTGCGGTCGCCCGGGTTGCGTGGTGGATACTGATCACCAAACGAACCCTCAGGTTAATTTGGCCATCAGGAAAAACGAGACTGCCACAAAAAAGTTGTGCTGTCGACGAACCGAGACACACGCCCAGCGCGGGGCTTCTGAGGTATGGGATGATGGGTGCGCTCGTATCGTCAAACGCTCGTGTCGTGCATCGTATCGTCGGGTGGATGCGAACGGTCGGTACCAGGGGCCTCGAAGCTATGCGCTCCGTGACGGACGTTACGAGAGACACCACGGCTCCGAGCACCTCGGAGCGTTGGATGGAGGAAGAGTTCCTGTGCCCTTGCTACTATACCGATAACTTCTTCGTGAGGTCCCTGGGTCGCCATGTGACGTACGATGGCACCGCCGCGGGCTTCGACGCCGCACATCCGAATATCGTCAAGGACATGACGGACGAGCGACGACGCGACGTACACATGGAACTCGAAGGGGAGCTGGCTCGGCGCCGAGGTCACTTCGCCGCCGCGAGGAAGAGGCGGGCGTTCGTCGCCGCAAACTACAAGCCGCTGCGACCGGAGGTTTACACCCTGCGTGATGACTTCGTGGACCCTCGGTGGGTCGAACTCGCCGAACTAGCCAGGACGCACGGTGGCAAAGATGCTTTGATGAAAGCGGGGATTGTTCGTCAGCGCCCCCGCGGCGTGTTTGCCTTCCCCGCGCTGACGCCGAGGTTCTGCGAGCTGATGCGCGAGGAGCTGGACCACTTCGAGCGGAGCGATATGCCGAGGGCGCACCCGAACACCATGAACAAGAACGGCCTGTTGCTGTACGAGCTCGGCATGTATGAGAATCTGCTGAACCCGCTCCTCGAGCGTTACGTATCGCCGGTGGCCGCCGCTCTGTTCGACGGGGGTGCACGGGAGATGGCGGACGGATCCGATTCGTTGGACCACCACAGAGCATTCACGGTGCGGTACGAGCCGGAGGGTGCTGGCAAAGACACGGACTTGGCCTACCATTTTGACGACGCGGAGTTGACGCTCAACGTGAACCTGGGCGGTCATTTCGAGGGTGGCGAGCTGTGCTTCGGGGCTCTGAGCTCCGACGGCGACGAGATGCACTCGGCCAGGTATCCGCACTTTCACAGGGAGGGTATCGCGATTCTCCATCGAGGATCGCACTGCCACGAGGCGTTCCCGGTGGAGGAGGGTAAACGAGTCAACCTCATCATGTGGTGCCGCAGCTCCAATGTGAGGAAACACGGCCGGTGCGCAATGTGTGGGAAGCCTCGCGCGGAAAAGGAGGAAGAGGGAGAAGATGATGATCACTAACGTTTACGTAGAAAAATGTCGAGGAGACACTAGTTTAGTTGCCAGTAATGACTCCGAATGGGGTGCGACGCGTCGAGTCACCCCCCTTTCTCACTCACCTCCGACCCTTCAGAGGCGGCGCGCCGTGTTCGAGCGCCCCCTTCGGCATGAACAACGCCGCGGGAATAGCCGCCACCAGCGCCAGCGCGTGTATGGGTATGGATAACGCCGCGGGCATCGAGTACATGGACGACGCGGTCACGGCACCGAACCGCGCCACCGCATTCGCCCAACCGTGCCCGGTTGCTCTGAACAGGGTCGGGTACGCCACAGCGTTGAGGATCCACGACATGGCGCCGATGGGCGCGGCTGGGATGCGCCCGATGAGCATCAGGAACACCAGACCCCACCTGTGACTGTTGAGTGAGGGAACCAGCGGCACGAACAGCATCGGGACGGATATCGCAGCGCACGCCGCCGCGACGCTCCTCGGGTTCGTCTTTGACTTGAGCGCCAAAAGCGCCGAGAAGTTCCCCACCAGGTCGCCCGAGTTGACGATGAGGATAGCCGCGTAATCGAATACCACCTTGTTCGTCAGCTCCGTCACGCCGTCGTCGGCGTACTGCTTAACCCTGAACACCACCGGCGCGTTGAGCATGAGACCGTAGAAGTTGAACGTCTGCACGAACGCCAGGGTCCACAGGCACACCGTGCGGAAGAGGTTCACCAGGTTGCCCGCGAGGTTGTACCACGCCGATGAATCCCCTCCACCCCCACCCGACATCGCCGTGCCCTTCTCCGCGCCGTCCATCGTCGCTATCGGGGTCACGCCCGTCTCCCTATCACCGACGACCTGAATTCCATCCGGCAAAGGATACCCCGTGTTCTCCACGCAGATCCGATCCAGCGCCCGCTTGGCCTCCGCTCCCCGCCCCACGTCCGCCAGCCACGTCGGTGACTCGTCGAGGTAGAACGCCATCACGAGCGCGACGGTGGGCGGCAGCGCGGCGATGAACGCGAGGAGCCTCCACCCCCACGGCTCCAGGATCACGGCGCCGATGACGGTGATGGCGACCACGCCCACTGAGAAGGACAGGTTCGCGAGCTGCGTCCTGGTGGTGCGATTGTGATCCGGGCACGCCTCCGCGAGCATGTCCACCGGGACGAACGCGGCACCCACGCCGAGGCCGACCGCGAATCTACACACCATGAGTGCGGTGGTGCTGTCCGCCAGCGCGCTCGCGTATCCCCCCACCGCCACGAGCACCGACGCGGCGATGACGCAAGGTTTTCTTCCGAAGCTGTCGGCGAGCGCCCCCATGACGAAGCACCCGAACATCTGCCCCGCGAAGATGGACATCGCCACCTTATCCGTCTCCCAATTCGTCAGGTTGAATTCGTTCTTGACGTGGGGCAGGATCAGTGACAGCAGGGCGACCTCGGCCGCTTCACTCGCGATGGTGATGCACGTGACCAACAGGAGGAACTGCTGGTAGCCCCCGCCACGCCACCCAACCTTCTCGATAACATCCTCGGGGCTCACCCGAACCTGCCCGCCGAACGTCACTCGCGCGACCCGCGGGTTCTTCTCCTTGAAGGGCATCGCGATTGTTCGTTCACTCCTCCGACGGCCGCCCGCGCGCTCCGTTCTGCAGTCCGAGGCCGCGGAAAATCGATCTGGGGGCGCGGCTTTCGAGAAAAAAAGTCACGATCCACTCACGCGAGTCGACCAGAGTGAAGGCGCGCGTGTGGAGGGGCGCGTGAAGGTGTGAGCGTTCGGTCTGTCGAGAATGCCCACGCCAAAGTCAAAGTCATCGAGCGGCAAGGACGTGGCGATCCACGCGGAAGTCACGTCCGTGCACGTGTGCGCCTTGGTCGCGGTGCAGCTGGCGTACGGCGGGTACCATGTGGTGTCCAAGGTTGCGCTCCAGGAGGGGGTGAACAGGTACGTGTTCTGCGCGTACAGGGACATCATCGCGGTCGTGGCGTTGTTTGCGTTTCAGTTCGTGAGCAGATGCATATGCGGCATCAAGGGAGAGGGTGACGACAAGGGGGTTGCGCGATCTGGATCGGGGCGAACTGGAGGTCCGTCGTCTAGCGGTGGAGGGGAGCCCGTCGTGGTGGGCCCGACGCCGTGGCGCGCGCTCTCCGTGCTCGCGTTCACCGGGATCTTCGTCAACCAGCTCCTGTTCCTCAAGGGCCTGAGCCTCACCTCCCCGGTGGTGGCCGGCGCGCTGCAGCCGTGCATCCCGGTCTTCACCTTCCTCCTCGCGGTGACGCTGGGCACGGAGAGGGTGTCGCCCAGACGGAAGGACGGCGCCCTCAAGCTCCTCGGCGTGTTGCTCTGCGTGGTCGGTGCGATGGTGACGTCCACGTGGCAGGGCGACGTCGTCTTCGAGGGGTTCGAGAACGACGGGGACGACGGCGGGGCGGGGGGGCGCCGGCGGCGCGTCCTCGAGATGGGGGGCCACGCGGTGGCGCAGGCGGCCATCAAGGGCGGCCATCACAGGCACGGGCACGCGCACCAGGCGCCGCACCAACTCACGGGTGTCGTGTTCCTCCTGACTGCGTGTGCGTCCATGGCTGTGTTTCTCACGGTGCAGCAGAGGGTGCTCTCCAGGTTCCCAAAGCCGGCGGCTGTGACCCGGTGGACCTACGCCATCGGCGGTGCGCTGCTGCTGGCGGTGGCGGCGGTGATGGAGCCGCCGTGGCACCCCCAGCACGTAGAGCACTGGATCCTCAACAGGGATGAGACGATGGGGGTGCTGTACGGCGGCGTGGTTGCGTCCGCGATGAACTACTCGGTTATGGCGTGGGCGAATAACGCGGTTGGGGCCAGCATGGTGGCCATCTTCCTGCCCCTGCAACCCGTGGCCGGCGCGCTGTTGGCGTACTCGTTCCTCGGCACCGACATTTACGCCGGTACCCTAGTGGGTGGTTTGTGCGTCGCCGCGGGTCTCGTGTCGGTCACCATGGGGCGGAGGGTGGATGCAAAGTTGCACGAGGCGTCAAAATCGACGCTGCCCACCACCGCGGCCAAGGCGGACAAGGGTTTGAAGACCCTGGCCCGACGGGGCAGTGGAGGTGGTATCATAGAGATGATGGGCCTAGGAGGAAGCGGAGACGATCTGTCCAAGCGCAGTAGCTGATTCTTTAAGTCTTACAAACAACGTTACGTTACTCAAGCGGAGTCGACGTAGTCAACTCCAAACGCCACGAAAACCCCACCCTGCAGACACAGGAACACGCCGTACTGCCACATGCCGTTGACCGCCGTGCCGTACGCGGCGCAGGTCAGGAAGAAACAACCCATCGCCAGCTCCTTGCCGTACACGTTTCTCTTCTTCACCACCCTCTTCACCACCGCGGTTTTAACGGCTGTAGCGATTCGGCCAACTTTTTCACCAACCTTGCTGTGCTGAACCTTGTCCACGAACTTACCCAGCTTGGCGGTCACGACCCACTCGTGCGCGTTGGACCACTGTAGCAAGCCCGCGCACATCGCCGAGGTCTTGACGATCATCATCGCGTTCTCGTACAGGACGTAAGGCACGAAGTATACCCATCCTCCAGGGGTGAACCACACGGTGCTCAAGGTGATCAGGAGGGGCATGTACACGAGGGCCCAGAACGGGATGGCCACTTCCGGCGCGGTGGCGCAGATGGGTATGAGGCAGCCGTACAGGAAGAAGGACACGAGGTGTGTGGCGAACATCCTCGTGCCGAAGAAGAACACGTTGAGGTACAGCTTCTTGGCGAGGGGAACGTCCTTCGCGTTCCACACGTCCACGATGGCCTGACGCCACAGCTGCATAGGGCCGCACGACCACCTGTGTTGCTGCTTGCGGTAGGCGCCGTACTGCGCGGGTATCTCGTTCAGGCACGTCACATCGTCCAGGAACACGAACCGCCACCCGCGCAGATACGCTCGAAGTGACAAGTCCATGTCCTCAACCGTGGTCCGGCAGTTCCATCCTCCCGAGTCCACGATGCACTCGCGCCGCCACACCCCCGCGGTGCCGTTGAAGTTGAAGAACAGACCCGCCGCGTGCCTCGCGTACTGCTCGCACCGGATGTGGTAGTTGAGCGATATCTCCTGCACGCGGGTCAGCAGACTCTCCGTGCCGTTGGAGTACACCCACCGCGCCTGAACAAAACCGACGTCTGGGTTCAAGGTCAGGTACGGAATCGTTTTCCTGAGAAAGTCGGGCGCCGGGTCAAAGTCCGCGTCGAACACCGCGCAGTGGTCGAACTGCTCGATGTCCGCCATGGCGTCATTCATGGCCCCCGCCTTGTACCCGCCGCGGTTGGTCCTGGTTCGGTGCTGCACGTTCACGCCCCGTTCCCTGTGTTCGAAGACCTTATCCTCGATCCGCCGTCTGGTCTCGGCGCAGGTGCTGTCGTCGAGTACCTGTACCATCATCCGAGACTTTGGCCAGTCCAGCGCACACGCGGCGTCGATGACCGCCTGACACACCTCCTTCTCGTTGAACATGGGGAGCTGCACGACGACGTTGGGAAAGTCCCGGACGTTCTCGGCGGAGACGGACCCGGGCTCGGGGAGGGCCTGGAACCTCCACCGAGCCTTGGGGTCGACTCGGCTCACCCACCGCCAGTACAGCGCGACGTAGAAATGGAATATCCTGTCCGCCGCGACGAGCGCCGACATGAACGCGCAGATCATGACGAAGAACCTGAGGAAAGGTATGACCACGAGCAGGCGAAACTCGAGGGCGAGGAGCGCGAACGAGTTGACGTGCTCCGACACCCTCCTCCAACTCTCCTCGTCCCTGAGCGCGGCGTGCGCGCGGTCGAGGTGGCCGGAGCGGGCGGCGTAGACGAGCGCGATGGCGCCGGCGGCGATCCACGCGACGCCCACGACGAGACGAACCCATCGTCGACGATGGACGGGCACGCCCGATGCGCCTTTCGGTCCGACCGAGGACACGGACGAAGACGGAGGCTGGGCCCGAGGACTCTTGGGGTGCAGGCGGGGTGACGACGACTCCGCGGGATCCTCCGCGAGGAGGCGCCTGTTCTCGTCCTCGTGATGACGCGGGCGCAGCCATGGCCACGCGCGATCCGCCATCGTGACGGTGCTCCTCGGGATGACGCCGAGACGGAGAGAACCGGCAACAAACGAAGGTCCGACGCTTCCGAGGAAATAGCACTACAAACCTCGTGGGCTCAAACAAGAAGAGACGACTCGAGGCGCGGGTTGAGTTGTCAATTACTGTGGTATCATTTACATGAAACACTCTTCGCGATAGTGTTTTCACCGCGGTGTAAAAACGTGAAGTAAGCTACGTGCGTGTTCTTCGTGGTCCGTGGCATGCTGTTGCTGCCCCGCAGACTCCCAGCCCAGCAGCGATTTCCCGACCCTACGCAACACTGAGTTGGCGCAAACCGTTTACTGTTCCATGGGGAGGAGATGGGGGGAGAGGTACTTGGACACGGTGAAGCCCTGGAAGCGATCGACGCCGAGGAGGTCGGACAGGTTCTTGTCCGCGATGATCCAGCGCTTGTTCTCGGGGTCCATGAGGTTCTTCTCCTTGAAGTACGACCACATCTTGGAGGTGAGGTTCGCGCGGGAGATGGTCTTGTCGCCGCCGAGGAACTTGGTGAGCGCGGAGGAGCACTTGTAGGGCTTCTGGAGACCACCGGCGGACTTCTTGGCCGCCTTCTCCTTGCGCAGCTGCTCGAGGCCAGCCTCGGACATGGGCACGTAGGCGGCAATCTCCCTCTGGTAGCGCTCCTTGTCCGCCTCGGCCATCTTCTCGTAGCCGCCGCGGGTGGTGGCGTCCATGCCCTTCCACTGCTCGCCCAGTGTCTTAGCGATGTCCGCGAACTTCATGCCGGGGTTGCTGGCGTTGATCTTGGGGCGGGCGATCTGCACGAAGCACATGTACGCACCCTTGGGGCCCTTGGGCTTGTTGGGGTCGACGACATCCTTGCCCTTGCCGCGGCCGCGCTTCTTCTTGCCATCCTTGCCAATCTTGCCCTCCTTGGACTTCTTGCCCTTGGGCTCGCCTGTTGTTGGAAAGGAAAAAAGATGAGTCGAGGGGATCGGCGAACGACGGGAGCGGACGACGTCGGCGACGGGTCCGTGCGCAAAGAATGAAGAAATGCTGCGAAATTAAGCAAAGACTGTGCCTCGGTGGGACCCCTCTGTCGGGGGAAAGATCGGGTCGAAAAAGAGTACGAGTGCGGCTGTTCGCGCGTTTGCGGACCTTCAGCCTTGCGCTTGGTGGCGCTGTTGGGAAGGGAAGGGGAGGAAACGTCAGCACGTGTCGCTCGAAGGGCGGGGGCCGCGCTGGCTCGTCGTGAAAAGTCACCAACGCTCGAAATCGGTAATTTTGAGAAACGTGAGGAAGTTCTTCGTCCCCGCGGGTCACGTGGGAGGCGAAGGCGAAAGGGGACGGGTCCGAATTCGCGCGTGGTGGTTACTCACCCCATCTTCTTGCCGGCGTTGGACTTCAGGAACTTCTCGACCTGCGGGTGGAGGGAACGGGGCGTGATGGGTGTCAGCGCTCGTTTGAAAATTGTTGCCGTTCGCTGGAATAATTGCAAACGAACGGGGCTGGAGGGCGTTTGAATTGGCGCTCGCGACGCGCCGTTCGCGCGCACGAGGATGCGACTAGTTCGGGAATGGGAAGAAAAGGAGCTTGTTGAGCGGCGTCGTACCTCATCGCGGATGAATTGCTTGCGGTCGGACATGGGAACGCCGAGGTCGCCCTCGAGCTGCTTCTGGATGTTCTTCACGGTGGTCTTCTCCAGGTCCGCGGTCTTGAGGATCTGGTGGAGACGCTTGATGACCGACGCGTCCTTGGTGCCGGCGCCCTTAGCGTCGACTGGAGCCTTCTTGGGAGCCATTGTTGATTCCTTCTAGGGAGTAGAGGAGGGTTGTAGACGCGTAAAGTGCGCGCTTGACGATCTATGAGCCCGGTGGCCGAGCGGATCGAGCTTTCATGTCCTTTGCGCATAGCTAGGTTTTCGCCGTATGTGGCCGTGGTGAGGATCACGGCAAAATTGGCTCTGCGTATGGAAATCACCCTTCCAACGTTCCCCCAATTGGTTCGCGACACAGCGCAAATGGTTACGAGATGACGTGGAAATTTTGAAGATCAAATTTGCAAATTTGCAATACTATTTGCTTGTGCGGATCTCGACTACGGAGGGCCTCAAATGAGATATTTGCGATTCCTCTCCTCATTCGCGCACGATTCGATCGCGAGAGGTTCACACCTTATCGTCGTTGGGTTTGGATAGCACTCTCTATTTCGTTCAAATTCGAATCGCTCTCTACTTTACTGTGGAAAGTAACGGTCAAAATAATTCCTGCCACGACGGTTTGAAGAGGTCCCGGGAAAATGGTCGGTTTTTTTATTTGAGTTCGGCGAGACGAGAGCTGAAGGAAAGAACCACTGGCTTTTCTTGAAAGAATTATTACTTGTTCCAACTCCCGCTCCACCGACACTTTGTGTCTTCCTTCTCAGAAGTTCTCGAAGAGGGCGAGCACCGCCGGGTCCTCCACGATGTTCCCACGCTGCCACGGCACGTCACCCTGCTCCAGCACCTGCTGCAGCCTCGGGTCGTTGATCACGTTCCTGCGCCGGGGCGACAGGTCCGGGACCACCTCCCCGCGCTGCACGGCGCCCACGTCGATGCAGTGGAACCACTGCTGTCGGTAGAGCTCGGCCCAGTTCCCGCCCGCGCCCAGCCGTTGGGACTCGACGTTCTGAAGCAAGCCCTTGACGACCGCCGCGGTGGTCCGGTCCACGGAGTTGGCCATGGTCATCTGTTCCGGGTCGTGCGACATGAGCCGGCGGTACAGCTCCTGCCTCGAGCCGCTGTTTGAGCTGAAGGGCGTGTCACCCGTGGTGAGCTCGTAGATGAAGATGCCCATGGCCCACAGGTCAGCCTCGAACGAGCACCCGCGATGCAGGAGCACCTCGGGGGACATGTACTGAGCCGTGCCGCACACCGTGTTGGTCCGCTTGCCGGGCGCCAGTTTCTTGGCCATGCCAAAGTCGGCCAGTTGCACGCTCCCGTGCGCGTGGAGCAGGATATTCTCCGGCTTCAAGTCGCGGTACACGTACCCTTTGTTGTGCATGTGCTCCAGCGCGGTGGCCACCTGGACGGCGTAGATGACCGCGTCGTTCCGTGACGGCAGGCCGTGGAAGTTCATCGCCTGGAACAGGTCACCGCACGGCGCGTACTCCAACACCAGGAACAGCGCCCACGGGTCCTGAAACGAGGCGAGGAGGCGATTGATAAACGGGCCAGAGGAAATATCCTCGTGCAGCTTGCGCTCGTCGCTCGCGTGCCTCGCCTCACCCACGTCCACCAGCTTGGACTTGCGCATAACCTTGAACGCGACGATCCGGCCGCCATCCTTCTCCCGTCCCAGGTACACCGTGCCGCACAAACCCCGGCCCAGCTCGCGGAGGAGGGTGTAATCCGCGGTGGTCCTGTCCCGCCGCGGCGCCGGCAACACCGGAAACGCCTTCTCTCCAAACAGCATGCTCTCCACCCTGCGAATGGGCTCGTGCTCGTCGATCACCATGTCGTCCCTACCCATGATCGGCGGCGTGGACGCGCGCTGGAGAGGATCCGCCAGCCTAGACAGCGTGGGAGCCTTGCCCAGCGCCTTGAGGTCCGCGACTGACGCGCTGTGCATGATCGCCTGCGGCATGCCCGGCTTGAACGGGTCCGCGCCGCCTTTCAGTTCCGCCGCGTCCCGTCCCCCGCCGCTGCCACCACTGGTGATGTTACCGTGCATGTGCATGTTCGCGACGCTGTACGACCGGTTCAGGGACGAGCCGTTGTTGTTGGCAAAGTGACCGACGGAGTTTGCGTTGCGGGGGTGGATCGGCGCCGGCGACTCGGGCACGTGTGGGTGCCCGGGCGACGCGCTCCTGCTGCTCCCGGGGGACACGTGCGCCAGTCCCGTGGAATGGTTCGGTGACGGCGTCGAAGGCTGCGAGTACTGCGACTGGAACCGCGACATGTCCGCGATGGACTCGGCCCGTTTGAGCTGCGACGATCCGGTTCCGTGATCCGCGTTTCGCGAGATGACCCCCGCGTTTCCCATCCCGCCCTGGCCCATCTGACGAGCCTTGTGTTTAGCCGCGATCGTCGCCGCGATCGTCGGTCGCCCGTGCGTCTCCAGCGTGGCGGTGATCACCCCTCGCTGCGCGGGTGTCGCCGCCTGGGACGCCTCCATGCCGAGCTCGGCGGCTCGAGTGGCCCTCAGTGCGATTTCGTCCCAAGCCGCATCGCTCGCCCCGCCGGCGCCCCACTGCGCCGAGTCGGACCCGTCCGTCGTCATGGTGGCCTCGAACACGGCGTCCACTAGCCCGTCGGGTCTGGCGGCGGTGTGCGCCACCACCGTCTCCAGGTCAACCTTGTCGGCGACGAGCGAGAGCGACACGTCCCTGATCAGGCCCGGCCGGTCCGGCGCCCTGATGCTGAGCTGTCTCCGAAGCGCCGTCGCGCCGTTGGGCTTGGCCTCGACCATCCCCGCGCCGCTCCCGTGCGTCCTCTTCCAGATGGACGGCTGGACCACCGCGTCCCTCACCGCGAGGGACACCGGCGTGAGCAGCGAGTGCTCGAGCTTGAACGCGGTGGCGTTGTCCACGACCCAGAAGCGGTGCATCTGCAGGTGGCCCACGGGCTGAAGATCGCACCTCACCACCCTCAGGCCCTGCGCGTCCAGACACGCGCACAGGTCGGCGTAGAGCCCCGGTTGGTGCGAGTAGACCACTGTGAGTTGGATTGTAAGAGGGGGCGGGGGACGGCGTGATGGTCAGCGACACGGTCGGTCGGCGCGGTCAGCAAAAATAAACAAGATGGGCCGTCGACTGGTTGCGGCTGGGGTGCGGCGAGGGCGTTTGCGCGTACCTTTGACGAGCGTTCCATCCTTATCCAGCTTGTTGGACACCTCCACGCCACGCTTGGGAGTTTCCACCGGCGGTGCGTGACCGTTCTGCATTGTGAACTATCGCCGATACCTCGCGATACGTTCCCCGCCAGTCACCCCGTCGGTGCACCGCCACGATTCCGTCCCACGGTTGGCCACCGCCGCGCGCGCTCTCTTCCACGACGTCGCTGACTTAGTCCCAACCCGCGATCCAACCGCACCTGACTAAGCGGAAGAGCGTGCCGTCTCGCCCCTTCCCGCGCGTCTATTCGCGCCGCGTGACCTCTCCGTCGACTCCCCGCGCGCGTCTTCCTATGGCGAGTGCTGTCGACAGGACTGCCGCGAAAAAGCTCGTCTGGCTGCCGAGAACCGCAGGAAGTCCGGGTGGCGCTGATTTGTGATCCCAACCCAGCCAGATCTGCGGACCACCTTTATCGGGGAAATTAACTCATCGATCGCGAGTCACGACTGAATTTTGTTCGATTCTGTGGTCCCACACCACTTTTGCGGCGCTTTTCGGTCGTTCCGAGGTGACCCTAAACCGAGACGGCCGCTTTCCGAGCCTCGACTCGAGACGGCCAGATGGAAATCCGAGGGACAGACGACGCCGCCGGGAACGGAGCGAGAACCCCGTTCGCGGTTGCTGAAAATGGCATCTCGCGCCATCGCCGTCGCGTCGACCCGCGCGTCATCGCCCGCGACGCCCGTCGGTCGCCGCGTCAACCCTCGCGGTGGCGCGGCGGTGAAGGGAGACGCCACGTCGTCCGGAAGATCCTCGATTCGTCGCCGTCGCCCGGAAGTCTCCGTCGCGGCCGGTGACTCGCCGGGCGGCACGTCCACCGCCGCCAGGTACGACGAGATCATCGCGGTCCTTCGCGGCGCCGCGGAGTCCTCGACCCTTGACGCGATAGTGGACGAGGTCAGGCTCGAGCTCACCACCGACTTCTACGAGCACGCGGTGTCGAAGATCGACGCGTGCAGGTCGGCCGGGGACGAGGCTGGGGCGGACGCGCTCGACGAGCTGTGCGGCCGCGTGATGATGGCGTCGGATCGAACCTTCGGCGCTCTCATGCCATCCCTCGGGGACGGATCCGGGGACGGGGAGGAACTCGACGGGGACGCGGCGGAGGCGCTGGCGCTGGCGGGCGACCTCACTCCCGCGCAGCAGGAGCAGCTCCAACGGCGGTGGGACGGCATCTCCGCCAGGCTGGCCGAGGAAGGGGAGGCTAACGCGATCGCTCAGGTGGAGAAGAACGCCACGAGCAGGAAGGACAGCGTGGTGGCCATCTTAGGCCGGGTGCCCATGGGCCCCAAGGAGCTCAGGAGCCTCAACATGGTCACCGCCGAGCGCAGGATCATCGACGTCCTGCTCATGTTCCCGCGCGGGTCTGAACGTTCGGACGCGCTCACCGACGCCCTCACCCCGCCCGAGGAGACGGACGATGGGAACGATGAAGTGGCGGACGGCAGGGGAGATAACCTGGAGCTGACGGACGACGAGATGCTGGTCGGCGACGAGGAGGAGGTCTTCACGACGCCCGCCAGGCTTCTCGCCGCGGTGGAGCTGGCCATCAAGGAGGCCACCACGGGGGGTGACGACGCGGCGACGGTGGATGAGCTCCGTTCCCTCCGTGGCGAGGTGGCGCAACGATGTGACTTTCTCAACTGAAAAGTAGGTTTAGATGTCGATAAGTTATCTTGGTACACGGCTGAATCTTATTTGCAAAAAAATCGGTAAACTAATCATTCCGCCGCCGCGGGATCTATCGCGGCGGACTCCTCGACGGCATCGTCGGCCGGTGTCTCGTCTAAAACCACGACATCTCGATCAAGGTCTGGGTCCCTTCGTGTACGTCGCCGCGCTCCCTTGTGCGATGGAACACGCCGCCGTCTCGCCCCCTTCTCTCTTGTTCCGCCCTTCTCCGCGCTTCTCCCCTTGGCGTCCAGCGCAGCCGCCAACGCGCCCATCGCCGCCACGCACGTCCCGAACGCGATCTTCCTCACCAGACCGGCGGTATCGACCTGCCGTCTGTCACTTCCATCGTCGCGACCGCTTCCCCCGGTCACCGTCTGGCCCGTCTCTCCGTCCACGCCCCCCGGCCCCGACGACGTCCGGGCGATGTGTTGCCCTCCACCAGAAGCGGGGACAGACCCGGCTCGGTCCTTCTGAAACTTCCTGAACCCGATGTCCATGTTCTTGACCACGCCCCACATGCCGCACTTGACCGCGAACCGCGCCACGTCCTGGTTCACGTGCTGCTCCTCGAAGTGGCTCAGGATGCACTCCGCGCTGGTCAGCCGTCCATCCGGCCCGGGCACCGCGCGCATGCGCCACGACGAAAAGTAAGGGTCCACCCGCTTCAGGTTGGGCGACACCGGCGTCTGCGAGTGCAGGCACCCTTTGTTGAGGGCCCAGTACGTGTCTCCGTCCTTCCACGTGCGCCTGGTGAAGACGTAATCGCGGTTGGAGATGACCGGCAGCGCGCGTTCCCAGAAGACAACCTCGGCGCCGGTCCTGTCGTCCCTCTCGAGCACCCTGTGGCGGAAGAGCAGCCTGTCCCACGAGGCGCGGACGTCGTCGTCGTTGAAAAAGTCGCACATCTCCTCCACCGTAGCGTTCTCGAACACGGTGCGGGAGAGGTACTCGGTGCCGCCGTAGGGCAGCACGTGCCTCCACGCGCGGTACGAGAACCCCGCGCCGGCCTTGTCCATCATCTCGGACCACTCGCCGTTGGCCTCCACCGGGGGTAGCCTCGCCGGCATGCCCTCCATGCGCTCCTTGAACTCAAGGTAGTCCTTCTGCTGCACCCCGCCCTCGACGCGGCTTTTGGAAAACGTTTGGACGGATACGTGAGGTCAGCGAAGCGCTCTTAAAGGGGAGGGTCGGTTTGAATTGGCGCGGTCTAGAAAAAAAAGGGTTCAAGCAAGATCTCGGAGGGTAATGGACGGACCTTGAGAAGGCGCTGGGCACGTTGCTCACGGGCTCGTACTTGGCCGCGATGCACGTGCTGGGCGCGGATCCGACGCTCGGTGCGGGGCGGTGTCTCGACGCCCTCCGTCTACGCGCGGGTATGATCTCCAGGCCGACCGCGAGGAGCATGCCTTTGACCGGCGGGAGCCCAACGAACCACAGCACGAGCTGCCTGACGGTGACCGCCGTGGAGAACGCGAGCCACGCGCGGTTGCCTACCCTGCCGCCCTGGTGCGCCGCGGCGGGTCCGAGGAAGAAGAACGCGAACAGCGTGAGCAGCGGGAACCAGATGTGCACGTTGTCCAGCACCAGCACCACCTCGGGGGGCAGCCACGCGAGCGCGTCCAGGACGTAGCCGTGCACGCCAGTCGTCTCCATGATTCTCTCGATGCTCCCTCGGAGCGTGATTGAGCTCAGCGCCTGGGCGCCGGTCACGGCGTCCTTGACCATGAGTCTCGCAGCCTCAAAGGGCGCGGCGGCGGACATCGCGAGTGTCGCGCCCGTCGAGGAGGCGAGCCGAAGCGGCGAGCGGTCGCGGGAAGGGTTCGGAGCTTCCGGCGCTCTCAGCCCTTCAAATTTCCTGCCGGCGTGTCGGCTCCGCGAGCCTTTGCCGGCGCTGCGGCGGAGTGTTCGCCGCGGTGAGGGTTCCGACGCGGTGGGCGGACGCAAAAGAGTTGGACGCGGTTAACTGACGCGCGAACCACGGGGTGCCGCGATTGGCGTCGGCGTACGCGCGAGATCCTCTGCGGCGCAACGGCGCGGAAAGAAAAAAACCGAGGAAAAGACTGAGGAAAAGCACCAAAAGAGGAGAGATGCACTTCTATCTCATCTGCGATTGGTCTAAAACATCGACCAAAATCGGGGTGAGTCAGAGCAGAATCGAAATTTATTTTGCAGACTGGCTAAGCTAGGTTATGGCCGGGACGGTTTTTTTTGCAAAACTTATGTATGGTATGTGACGCAGCCATCTAAAAAAGCAAGAGGGGTTCTTTCGCGAAGCTGCTTTTGGCTTCTTCGATGGAATGCAATTATTCCTAACAACGACGTCGACGAGGTGTGATGTCGAGGGAGTATCGCGGCTCTTTCGGCGCCCTCACGGGTCGTCGTGGCTCATATAAGTCGTGGACTTACTTCTTGTCGATGAGAGCCTTGAGGGCGAGGGCGCCGACGCCCGCCTGGATGCCCGCGTTGAGCCAGCGCATCTCGGGCTTGACGGTGTTCTCCGCGAAGGGGTGGGCCACGAACATCGCGGTGGAGGCGATGGCGTTGGCGGCGATGGCGCCGTTGAGCATCTTCCTGTCGTCGGCGTTGCTGATGTTCTTATCGGCGAGGTACACGGCGCCGCAGGCCAGGGCGCCGGTGATGCCCATGAACCTCCAGCCGGCGTCGGCTTCATCGTTGTCCTGGATCTGGGTTCCGTTCAAGTAGATGTCGGTGGTCTGCTTGCGGGGGAGCGCGACGCACATGGCGGAGTTGCCGGCCATGCCGAGAATGTAACCCTGGGCGGGAGTGATCATGTTGGAAGAAGTGGGTGTGTTTTGGTGGTTTTGCGGTTGCGCAGGGGGAATGGCGCGCGTGAAGGCGAGTCGATCGACATCAATTTAGCGTGAAATATCCGAAAACACGTCAGCTTTTTGCATAACGTTATATATTTTCGCCGATTTCCTGTGCGACATCACTGTGCAAGTCCACGCCAAATTTCGAGTCAACCGCGTCGTTTGCGAAGGAAGACGAAAAAGCGTTTTTGCGTAACTTACGCGTCAGAGGCATGAGTCAGCACACTTTAGCACGTGCGCGCGCCGAACGACCGACTGAGAGCGACCATCCCACGGAAGAGAGGGATGCTCGCTATATCCGGAAGGAGGGCCCTGAGGGTCAGGACACTGGTGAGCCACGCGCGCGCGATCGCCGACTGGCACGTCGGCTCGCCGCGCGCTCTCAACGAATGCGAGCCGCGGGACAACGGGATCCCCGTCAAAGGCACCCCAAGCTCCCCGGGGCTGCCGCCCGCGTCCCACAACGGGATCCCCGTCAAAGGCACCCCAAGCTCCCCGGGGCTGCCGCCCGCGTCCCCGAAGCGACGGGGGCACGTGTCCGCCGCGTACGCCTTCCCCGACGACGTGACGAACATGACCGGTACCACGAGGGTCGAGACGGATCTCCTCGGGTCCATGATCATACCCGCCGACGCGCTGTACGGCATCGCCACCGCGCGAGCCATGGACAACTACGACATCTCCGGAGTCAAGGTGCGGGACTACCCGGACTTCATACGCGCGCTCGCGCACGTCAAACGCGCGTGTGCGACGGCCAACGGACGCCTCGGCCTACTCCCCGGAGACGTGGTGGAGGCCATCGTCGCCGCGTGCGATGAGCTGATCCGCTCGGACAGGCATCACGCGCACTTCGCCGTGGACATGGTTCAGGGCGGTGCGGGGACCAGCACCAACATGTGCGCGAACGAGATCATAGCCAACCTCGCGGCGATACACCTGGGTGAGCCGGTCGGAGATTACTCCAAGGTGCACCCGAACGATCACGTGAACATGTGCCAGAGCACCAACGACGCGTACCCGAGCGCGGCGAAGCTCGCGGTGGTGTTCAAGCACGTCGCCGTCGTTCAGGCTCTGGAAAGTCTCGTGTCGTCGCTGAGGTCCAAAGCCGTCGAGTTCGAGGACGTGGTCAAGATGGGACGCACCCAGCTCCAGGATGCGGTGCCGATGACCCTGGGGCAGGAGTTCCGGTCCTTCGCATCGTCCCTCGCCGCCGACCTCACGTTCATGCAGCGCAACGTGGACCAGCTCTACGAGCTCAACCTGGGGGGCACCGCCATCGGGACCAAGATTTGCGCCGACGCGTCCTTCGCGGAGGCGTCCGTCTCGGCTCTCAGCGAGCAGACGCGTTTACCCCTACGGTCCCCCGACGACTTCATCGAGGCGGCATCGTCCACGTCGTCGTTCCTGCTCTTCTCGAACATCCTGCGTCGCGTCGCGGTCAAGGTGAGCAAGATTTGCAACGACCTGCGGCTGCTCTCGTCGGGTCCGCGGTGCGGGTTCAACGAGATCAACCTGCCCGCCGCGGCTCCCGGATCGTCCATCATGCCGGGGAAGATCAACCCGGTGATCCCGGAGGTGATGAACCAGGTGTGTTTCCAGGTGATAGGCACCGACCACACCATCGCGTCCGCGTCCGAGGCGGCGCAGCTCCAGCTCAACGTGTTCGAGCCCATCATCATCTACAACCTCCTCAACAACATGAACCTGATGGAACGCGGGCTCAACACGCTTCGTACCAAGTGCATCGACGGCATCACGGCCAACCCCGAGCGATGCAAGGAGCTGGTGGATAACTCGATCGGCATAGTCACCGCGTTGCTCCCGCTGTTGGGGTACAAGAAGGCCACCGCCGTGGCCAAGGAGGCGCTGGAGACGGGCCGGCCCGTGGCGGAGATTGCATCTCGGTTCGCGGATTCGAGCGAGGTGGCCTCGATGCTGAAGCCCGAGGCGATGACGCACCCGAGGAGGCTCGTGGACGTCAACACGGAAACCCTGGCGCGGCATTCGAGGATGCCGGCTTAGGAGGGAGAGGGGAGAGGGGGACACCTATCATGTACCTAGAGGGGAGAGGGGGACACCTATCATGTCACGGCCTAATTACGCCGCTAATTAATTAGAGATGCACACCGCCGTCACGCGAGCGTTGTTGTAAACCATCTTTGTTCTTATGTACACAGGTTACCTCGCGTCCGTGTCTAGCGTTCGCATGAACTCCTCCTCGGCGAATTGGAGGGTCCTCGCCGCCTCCATGTGCACCTTTTGCTTCTTGAGCACGTCGATGAGCTTCATCTGCTTCTTGAACGCGGCGGTGAGCTCCGTCTTTTGCCTCTCCAGCCGCTTCACCTCCTGCCGCAAGCGGTCGTTCTCACCCTTCAGACCCGTCGCCGCGCCCCTCTGCCCCTCACGCGCCTGCTCGAGCTGGTGTTTGTACCTCTCCACCTCCTCCAGCGCGCGGTTCAGCCTCACGTCCTTCGCCTTGGCCTCCTGGTCCGCCGCCTTGTTCGACCGCCTGTCCCGCTCAATCTCCTTCTTGGTCTCCGCCAGCTCGCGCTCCTTAGCGTCCGCCGCAGCCTTGGCGTCATTCGACGTGCGCTTCTCCTTGTCCAGCGCGGTCTGCATCTGCTTCACCTGCTTGCCGATGTTGAGCTTCTCGGTGAGCAGAGTTTTGAGCTCGCCGTCGCGGTCCTTCAGCCGCGAGTGCGCCTCGCGGAGCTCCTTGGCCTGCGCCTGGAGCTCATCCTGCAGCGCGCGGATCCTGGCGCGCGCGAGCCTGCCGGCGCTGTCCTCCTCGGGGTTCGCGAAGGACGCCGCCTTTGGGGCGTCGCGGCCGAACTCCTCGAGCGGGGCGGAGTCCCGTGAGGCTCGCACGCGCTCCATGCTGCTGCGGACGGATGTCGGTCTGGAGGATCTGGCGGACTTGGTGGCTGGCGCGTGGCGAACGAACCTCGGGGGCTCGGGGTCGTTCTCGTCCGGCCACTCCTCGTGGTCGGGAGGCGGGGGATATTCGTCCGACTCGTAGTCGACGCTGTCCAGCGTCACGTCCCCGGCGGCGAACTGCTCCACCTCGTCCCTCGCGAGCTTCATCATGGCATCCTCGAAGAGGCTCGACTTGCCGGCGATCTCCCCCGCGCTCCACTCCTGGGACGCGAGAACCGCGCTGCCCTCGACCACAGCCTTAGCGCGCGCGATGGATGCCGCCGCGCGCTCCTCGAGCAACGCGTTGCGCCGCAGGAGATCCTGCTCGTACTCCGTCAGGTCAGCCATGTGCGTGCAGATTTGAACTGGACGCGAGAGGTGCGCCTCGTTTGAATTCACTCGTCGGGCTCGAGTAGTTTTATTCCACATCCTCATACGCGGTAATTAATCATCATCAAATGTAATGAATTTCTGGTTTTGTATGTGCAAACAGTATGATTCACCCCGCATTTCGCGCGAGGTGACCGTTTACAAGGCTATTTTCGCCGTTGTGAACTCTCCCACCGAACGCACTTCTCCACGCGCGCAGACTTGGCCGCGAGCGCGTATCGCCGTGCGGAGGAATCTCATCAGTGGCTCACCATGGCGCAAGCGGATGAAACGGAGACGGTGCGTCCCGCGATTACACGACGCTCCCACGATACCGCCACAGCTGGATTAGAATGAAAAAGCAATTTGAACCCGAACCCGCACTGACCTCCACCGTCCATCGTACAGGCGGAACTCACGTTCCACGGCGTCGAGTACGTGGTATCCGTCTCTAGCTTCGACGGAGAGATGCTCTCCATCGAGGTGGAGCAGAAGCAGGAGGGACTCCGCTGGCGCGGCGACTTCACCAGCCGCTACATCGAGGACATCACCACCAAGACGGGCAACTTCAAGAAGTTCGGCGTCTTCCACAAGATGCTCGTCGCCGCGGTGGTGGATCAGAGCGAGAGCGTGTTCATCGACCTCCTGACATACGCGGACCTCGAGGCGCTCAAGAACAAGCGTCAGGGCGGCGACGGCCAGGCCAAGCCGTCGAACGCGAAGCTAAACAACAAGAGGTACCTCATCCTCACCTACGCCGCGGAGTACGACCGCGTGCACTACCCGCTCCCGCTCCTCTTCGAGGATCAACCCAGCGTGGAGTCCCTCAACGCCACGGTGGCCAGGCTTAAGCGGGAGAACAACAGGTTGGCGGCGGTCGCGGGCGTGGGCGGAGGCGACTCGAGCGAGATTGGCGCCGAGAACGCCCGGCTGAGGGACGAGAACGAGCAGCTGCGAACCAAGGTGAGGGCGCTCAGGAAGGACCTGGCCAAGGCGGAGAAGAGCGCGACGGCGGGCGGGGTGGGCGCGGTGGAGCTGTCCGCGGTGCGTGGGTCCACGGAGCACGGTGCGTTCGCGTCGTCGGCACCCTCGGAGCAGGTGGATCACCTCACGGCGGAGCTCAAGGCTGTGAACAGGGAGATGCGCGTGGTGAGGCGGGAACGCGATGACCTCTCCCGCCAGCTCCAGCAGAAGGAGACGGAGCTCACGAACGTGGAGGCGTCCAAGAAACGGATGCTGCGGAGCAAGCAGCGCGAGCTGGACCAGCACATTGAGGAGGCTGGCAAACGGCGGGAGACGGAGCGGGAGCTACGGGTAAAGGTCAAGGACCTCACCACCCAGTGTGACGGCCTGGAGCGCAGGCTTCGAAGCGGCGGCTACGGCGGGACCTTCGCGTCGGGATCCAGGCCGACGTCCCGCACGGCGTCGCCCGCGCGAACCCTCGGCTCCGGCACGCCCAGGGCGTCCTACGGCCTCCGGTCCTACGCCGCCTCCCCCGCCCGCGGCGGTACCCCCGCGCGGACCCCGTCCCGGGACTATGCCCGGCCGTGGACCCCCGGCGGCGTCGCTCGCGCCCGTTCACCGTCCCCCGCGCCGGCAGGTGACCGCGGTGGGTTCAGGACCCCGACGCGGGGCAGGTCCCCGTCGCCGGACGTCAGGGGCCGATCCCCCGGTCCCGTCCGGTCGGGTGCGGCGTCGCCTCGGTTCGACCCTACGGCGTACGTGAGGGAGAAGCGCGAGAGGGACGCGGCGCGGTTCCGCAACAGCGCCAGGGGCGTCGCGGCGGGTATGGCGTCCCCGAACAGGATGCGCCCGGGGCACGGGGGTAACAACGGCGGGTACCACACCCCCGGGGGTGGTAACTCGAGGTTCGCGTCGCCCGCGAGGTCCGGGGCGAGGGACGGGAGCAGGGCGGCTTCGCCCGCGGTGCACGCGAGGAAGAAGGCGAACGAACGGAGCAGCGTCGCGGCGTCGCCCGGTAGGATCCTGCGGGACGTCAAGAACAAGCTCGCGGACATCGCGTCCAAGGAGAACGCGGGACCTTCCAAGACGGAGGTGAAGCAGCCCGCCGCGAAGCACGGGGACACGTCGGCGGAGATTGCCGACATCGACACCAGGCTCGCGGCGCTGCAGAGCTTCCTGAAGGAGGCCAAGGCGACGGCTTGATGTACCCTCGAGGCTGGGCGTTGTGATTCATATGATATAGACCAGGCGTCATCGCCGTTGCAATGCAGATATACACACCACCAGGTCGATAAAAATCCCACAGACGTAAAACTGGCTCTGACAGGAAGCTGACGCGAAAGGCGAACACCGATAAACCATCGCTCCTGATCTTCACGACTTGCGCCAAAGGAGGAGGCGCGGGGGGCGCTCGGCGACGTATCGTTTCAAGGGGAACCGTCACGCCGATAGCCCGACCCCTAGTTCGGCATCGTCGCATCGAGGTGACGAGGCTGCGGAGCGCGCTCCCGGACAATTGGTGAATCTCGGGGCTTGTTTGAGTCGTCCCCGCGGGGGTGGTGAGTGACTGCTCTTTGGCGCCGATGGACAAGGCCGTCGCGATGGATCCGATGCAACCGGAGGGCAGCGTTGATGATCCATTCGCGCAGCAGCCGCAGTTGTCGAACCCCGTCCAGCCGCTGCAGTCCCCTCGCACTCCCGGGGTTCCGGTCCAGGCTCCCGTTCCGACGGATCCCGCGCTCCAGGCTGAGTACGCCAAGCTGACTGCACAGCTGCAGACGCTCTTGTGGCTCAAGCAGGGCGCGGAGAATCCAAACAGCATCGTGGGCGTCACGATCACGACGTACGGGCAGCTGCTCGACGGTTTGATCAAGGACGTCGCCGTCGAGACCCATCGTTCGCTGTCGCTCGGGCTCGATACCCTGGACTCGGTGCGTGACAGGGTGCACGGCGCGGCGGAGGCGGCGGCTGCACAGACCCCGACCAAGGCGCAGATGTCGGCGTTGGGGTCCATGGCACCTACCGAGATCAAGGTCGAGACCCCGAGCGGCAAGGTGGGCAAGGGCACCAAGGACATATACGGCAGGACGGGTGGCGCCAGCGCGGAGGCGACGACGTGTCCAATCTGCTTACAGCAGATGGCCGCGAGCAGGTTCGCGTCGCACCTGGAGAGGTGCCTGGGGAAAGGAAGGACCGCGCGCGGACCGGGGGGTATCCCCGCGGGTCTACAGCAGCGCGCGAGGCTGGCGGCGGCGGGACGGGCGTCGGTGGGGATGGCGGCGGCGGGGGCGCAGCGGGGGCAGCAGGTATGGGCGGCGGGCGCGGCGGTCAAGGCGGAGGCGGTTAAGAAAAAGAAGCCAAAGGCGAAATCCCTGGCGGAGCTCACGGCGGCGGGCGCGGCGGTCAAGGCGGCGGACGACGACGACGACGACGTTCCTATATCCCTCATGGTCGCGAAGGCGACGGGGCCGAAAAAGAAGGTGGTCAACAAAGGGGTGAAGGCGGCGAAGGAACCCGGTGTCAAAAAACCCGGAAAGACGAAGAGCCTCTCCGAGATATTCGCATCCCCTCCCGCCAAGGCGGCGAAGGTGAAGAAGGGGAAGAAGGCTGCGAACGCCGAGGCGTTCCCGATGGGGACCCCGTTCCCGATGGGCGGCATACCTTTCGAGGATTTCGGCGGAGACGGGTTCAACTTTGACGACGCCGACGCCTTCGACCTCAACTTTGAAATTCCGGGCGCGGCGGATGGGGGAGCGTCGCCCCTCGCGCCCGCCTCCCTCGCGCCCGCCGTACCTCCGATCAAGAAGAAGCGCACGAGCCCGGGGACGGCCAAGGCTGGAGCCGGTGGGCGAGGGGGACGCGGCACGGCGGTCGGGGGACGCGGCACGGGGTTAGTCCCTCAGGGCTCGCTCAGGCAGGTACCGCTCGGGCAGGTTCCGCTCGGGCAGGTACCGCTCGGGGTCGGAACGCTGCCCGGCGTCGCGGCGGAGCTCGGCGGCCGAGGTGGTCGCGGCGGGCGTGGGGGTAAGAAAGGTGGCCGCGGGACCGGTCCACCTGTCGGCCTGCCCGGAAAGCCGGTCGCGGTTAAACCCAAGGCTGGCCGCGGTACGAAACCCCCCAAGGAGACCGCCGCGCCCAAGCGGAAGAAGGTTGCGGCGAAGACGACCAAGGCGCCTCAGACGTCCGTCGCCGGAACCGCACCGGACGCCTTCGACGATGTCTTTGGGACCGGCGGTGCGCTGGAGATGCCGGGGGATGCCATGGCGGGAATGCCGGACGATGATTTGGAGCTGTTGTTCGACGGCGGCACGAACCGGACCGGTGGAGGTGACCAACCCTTCGGGAGCCTCTTTGATTAGTGTTGTCAACGAAAACGATTTTTACGCAGAGAAATATCTATCGCGATTCTGGAAGAAGAAGAGCCCTCCTCGCCGCGGAGGCGGCGGTGGCGGAGGCGGCGGTGGTGGTGGAGGCGGTGGTCGTTGGAGAGG
>Ga0209631_10000388_pt1 | contig 58934 bp, 61 predicted proteins | sample COG_08_FD_184752 | JGI IMG/M metagenome (GOLD analysis project Ga0209631, IMG submission 184752) | Pelagic Microbial community sample from North Sea - COGITO 998_met_08 (SPAdes) (version 2) | ecosystem: Environmental > Aquatic > Marine > Neritic zone/Coastal water | place: Helgoland, sampling... | reverse complement strand
ATCACTTTTCACTATCAACAACACGATCCATGTGTTTGCGCTCACTCGAACGCAAACAGATGCACCGTGCATCACTCAAACAACTGCGGAGAAAAAAATGACAGCACGATCAGAACGGATCGCGAAAGCATCCCTGTGTGTGTACCCATGCGCCGACGCCTACGAAATTCTTGTGAACGGTTACGACTCGAAAAAGGGGTTGTTGCGAAGTGAACGAGAGCCTACCTTGAGATGCGGGAAATTGGTTTTTGTGTCCTCGCAAACTGAAAGCGGGTCTTCTTGGAAACTGAAGGTCTACCTTCCGGCAAACGTCCGGCTATATCACCACGAAAATTTTCTTGAAAAAGTTTTCTCAACCGACTGCGGGAAAGACGCTTGGATGAACAACTTTGCAAAGTTAGCCCTCGCTTCCCGAAGCCATTGGCTTGCCAACGCCAAGTGGGAAAAACTAGCCAACATCTTGCAAGATTTCGACGGTGTCCTCTACGGAACTTGGCACAAAGAACTCGAAAGTCTTTGCAAGCATAAGTTCAACAATTCCTCCATCGGGATCGATGAAAAAACAGGCTTACCTGATTTCGGTTGGAGGCGAATGTACATCACCCCTATTGACATCTACAACGATTTTAATTCGAACAATCCGAACGTTGATTGGGGCGAGGGTTTGAATTTTGTGTTCACCGAACTCGCCGAACTTGCCAAGAACTTTAAGGCAAGAACTGGCTCACGGTTTCAAGACGCGGGAATGGCAAAGAAAACCCCTTATCCATCTGAGCGTTTTCTTTTGGAGTTGAACGAAAACTTGGCGGTGGCAGTCAACCCGCAACACGCTAAAACAGACCTAGAACTTTACGGAGTGCAATACCAATGATCGAGATTACAAATGAGATGTGTGATGACTTGGAAAGCGCATCGGCTTTCGTCGAAGACATCATCAATCAACCCATGAGTGTGCAGTTCTGCACCATCGTGCTGACCGCGTTGATCTTGAAAGAGCAGATCAACGTGCGAATCCAAGATGGTCTGAAGATTCCCGACAAATTCAAAGACGGCGATGTCACCCTCGAAGACATTTTCGGAAATGCAAACCTGATCGCCGAAGCCCTCGTTGACCTTGAGATGTTTGAGTTTTCAAACGAGGAACCCAGTGCGCCAAAGGTTCAGCACATCAGCGACAACCTTTACAAAATTCATTAACCATTATCACAACAACTGCGGAGCAAAAAATGCAAATCAAAATTGAAATCAAAAACGTGTATGGCGAACAAAGGTTCTATCCGCGATGCACAACTGGCGAACTGTTCGCGAAGATTGCGGGAACCAAAACCCTCACGCCGGAGAGTTGCGAACTTATCAAGTCACTGGGGTATGAGTTTGTACCCTTCCACGCGGAGTGGACTTTATGAAAACCATCGGAACACGCTACGCCAAAAATGTGATGAAAACGGAAAGCCATCTGACAAGTGACGCGGAAAACGCTCAACTGAAAGCAGTGCTTGCCGAAATTCTTGAGTCCACATGGGTCGTTAAATCACCCTGCTACTACAAAGTTCTTGTGGACGCGAGGGTCATTGATGATGCCAAGCGACTTGTGGGTGACTCGAAGTGAGTTGGTCAGTGATTGCGGAAACTGCGGTTACGTTGATCGACGCTGAAGTTGATCGACGCAAGCGCGAGAGCAAAGCCAAGTCGGAACTGATGTCTCTTCAAAGTTCTTTCACAGAAGCCCAACGGGGACATGACCGCGAAGAAACCAATCGCTTATGGCTCGAACAACTAGATGAAACTTTTTATTTGGGCAACTCAGCAAACAGAAGATTCTTGAAAAAGGTTTGCTTTCCCCATGACCGCGACATCGAGTCGCCGATCAAACCGGAGATAACAAAATGAGATTCAGAGTTAACGCTTCGACTTATCAAATTTATTCCTGTTTTTTTAACGCTGACAGTCAAGAACACGCGGAGGCTTTGGCAAAAAACCTCACTGAAAAAGACATGAAGCCTGTGTCTGGTGCTTGCGAATGGCTGATTGAAAGTGTTGACCCCAAGGAGGAGAAAGAATGAATATTTTCAACGACAACATCTATTTCGACAAAGCGTTTTTTGACAAGCACTTCACTCTCGAAAAACTGGAAGAATCTGCCAAGGACAAAGACAAATGCGTCCACTGTGGCGACTCAACCGCATTCGGATCAGGCAAATTCGTCAACCGCATTGGGCATGGTGACGGTTGGGCGTGTGCCGAATGTATGTCGGAGGACTGCGAAAGATGCGGGGCGACCATTTGCCTAGATGAAGATGTCACGCCAGACGATTGTGGCTTGCCCGAATTTTTGGACGGAGCAGATCGAGTTTGCGAATCTTGCCTATCGAAATTTGAAAAAAGACAACTTGCTATCAACTACTTGCCAGGAATAACGAAATGAAATCACTGCTACGGGAAAGAACAAACTCGTTTTATCGGGGGGTAGCCCTCGACAAAGAACAGGTCGCTGAGATCGCAAAGGCCGAATGGATTGCGCTCGACGAACCCGTCTGGTTGGGTTGTGAATTCGATGATCGTAAGTTCAGTGTGACGGGTGAAATGATGAGGTTGAGCCAAAAGTTTCGCGATTGCATCAACGGCGACGAATCGATTTACGGTGCAGATTTTCTCATCGTGGCGTATCGACCAATCAATGAGGAGAATGAATAATGAAACTCGACCAACCTTCTCTGGAATTGCTCAACTGCATCACCGAGTACCTTGATCAAGCCTGTCAGGACGTCATGTGCATCATGGACACCTACCCGACAGTCGAGGATGGGGAATACCCATTGAAACAACTCAACGTGATTGACATGAAACTATTTCGTGCACGGCAAGAAATCATACAACTTTTGGAGGATGAACTATGAGCAATAAAAGTGAAACCCTAGAAAATTTGAGCGAGGCTCCACGCAAGTGCAAAAAACACCGACTCACCGGACACCTGATTAATTTTAGAACGATAACTATTTTCACGGATTGGCAAGATCATGCCGGAAACGAAATCCAACTGGAGACAGTCGATCAAGATGATCTGGTTCAGCAACGTAGAAAAATGTTAACTATTGATCTGACTGCCACTCACAAAACCACGCTAATGGGATTGCGAGATGTATGCATTCACGAACTTGACAACAGAACTCGATAGGAGAACTGAACAACTTCTAGATCAGCAGACTCCATGAATTAGATGACCTAAACAACCTCGCTTCGGCGGGGTTTTTTTTTGGCCTAAAAGTTCTTTAAAGGAGCAACTTCTAACCTACCTACCCCTTAACCTACCCACCCCTTAACCTACCTACCCCTTTCCAGTTTGTAACCTTGCCCCCAGGTTCTTTGAGGTAAAGACCGGAAAGTTAGAGTTTTATCCACAACCACTACATCTTGTGTCAACCCGCTACGGCTGTCCCTACCTTTTGGCAAGTTAACCCCGCCATTGAGTTTGCAATCTCCAAACTCGCTTCAATCCCAAAACCTTTTGCAATCGAAGAAACAAAAACGGCAATAGCCGTGTCGCCACATCCAGTTACATCCACCATCTCACTTTTGACAGCGGGAATTTGAAATTCCTCCTCATCACTTGAGAAGAACATTCCATCTCCACCCATCGTTAAGAGAATGCTTTCGATCTCATATTTATTTCTAAGAAACCGACAGCCTCTTGACAGGTTATTGACATCACCACCCGCTTTTTCGTATTCCGCTAGGTTAGGCGTGATAGTGTTTGCCTTCCGGTAGATGTTCCAGTTGGAATTTTTCGGGTCAACAAACACTTGAGTGCCACGCCGAGCCGTCAAGATGATGTTTGGAATCGAATGCGTAAGATGCTTCCCGTAGTCCGAAATGATTACGGGATCAGAATGTGTCTCAAGTTTGGCAAGCACATACTTCAAAAAAGACTGTGATGCCAATCCAGAATCGATCCTTTCCCTGTCCACTCGAAGCATTTGATGCCCGTCAGCAATGTAACGAGTCTTGAGCGTCGTAGGAATGCCTTCTTCTTTGTGGAAATGGACACCGTCAAGAGCCATAACCTGATCAGAAAGAATCGAAGACTCCGAATCTCTGCCGGTAATGCCCATCAATGTGGTGGAAACTCCAACTGCTTGGCAGTTTAAGGCAACGTTAGCCGCGCCGCCCGCCCTGTATTCCACAGTCTTCTCACAAAGAACTGGCACAGGTGCTTCGGGGGAGATTCTGGTGGCTCGCCCTGTGACGTACCGATCAAGAATTACATCGCCCACCACAAGAACTTTGGGGGAATATCCTCCTTCATTATCTATTTTACCATTCTCGCTAATGCCCATCCCATTTTTTCCTTATTAATATCAAGAACTTGGAAGAATCTGCTATTGACAGGTTCTTAGTGCCTCACATGACCCGACTCTTGCAGAGCCTGTTGTGCGCCCGTCATCGCCGATTGCAGTGCGATGTCGAGCCTTTTCACCACCTCTTCCCGCCAACGAGATACGGTGGAAGTTCCAACGCCATACTTCTTTGCCCACCATTGGGTTGAGTGCCGTGGGCGTTCCATCGCCCATGTCCTGACAATGTCAAGGCAAAACCAACGATCCCTGTTTATTTCTCGGCTAACCCATCTGGCAACCTGTTCCCCCTGTTCAATGCCTCCTGTGAAATAAGTTTGCAGAACAGTTCTCTCAAGAGGTGTCAACACTTTCCCCACCGCTTTGAGAATAAAAACCGCCTCGGCAACCTTGTCCCACGGCCCAAGTTCCTCACAATACGAAAACCCGATACTCTTTCGCCCCATCTGGTAGATCGAGGGATTACTTTTTACCGGCGTTCGTAACCGCCTCATTGCCCACGATATCGCTTCGTGTGCCGAAGGAAAATCCGCTTCCATGCGCTCTCTCCAAGAGTTTTAAAGCAACACCGTCCTTGATGTGCTTGTCTGTGACCCTGATGACGCAAATGCCCATCAAGTTCGCTTCCGAATACTTCTCACAATCAGAAATGAAACCTTGAGGTCTGTTGTGGCGACCTCTGATCCACACCCCTCCTTCCACCTCACAGGCAACCCCGATCTCAGGCCAGTAAAAATCAAACTTCCACCTCCTTGTCGGGTGAAATTTGAATTCCCTTTCCGGTGGCGGAATCCCAGCGGCGGTAATTTGTAAAAGCAGTTGCTCCTCTAAAGTACTTTTGGACATTGGTTAAAAAGTCGTTTTCTCCAGCCCTGGTGGCTGGAAAATTTGTAATTTTTCTTTAAAGAACTTGAGAGGAAGAAAGATTTCTGGAAAAACACCAGCCTGGGAGGCTGGGAACCAAAATTTGCGACTTTCTTTTGAAGAACTTGAAGACACGCCATTGCTCTCCTTCGCACAGCCAAAAAAAAACCCCGCCGAAGCGGGGAAAAAGTTGACAAGCAAAAACTCCACGTTAATGCTCATCGACCATGCCTTTTTTCTTGATCCAAACTTTTACATCGGCGAGTTTCCCGAATTTGTCTTGGATCACTTTGCAGACCTCAACGCCATCAGGCATATGCTCTTGCATCCATTCCCACTGGAGCCTTTTTGAGCCAAATTTTTTGAGCCAGTGAGTCGGTACTTTTTTTCGATCTGGGTATCCCCCGAGAATCGAAGTCTCAAGCGTGACTCTAGGCCGAGAAGACTTTTCCAATCTCAGTTCCTTTTATGTGATCTCGACATCGTTTTGACCATGAGGCCATGTCTTCGCCTTTTTTCCGACTCAGTCCCATTCGATCAAGTGAATCGGCTAACAAGCGGAGGTGGTCACGGTTATATTCCTTCGTCCAGTGCCAATCGCAAAGTGAGCCACCCTCAACAACATGGTTTCCCTGAGACTCACAGTGAAGAACCTTGCATCCTGTTCGGGCGACTTTTTCGGGTTCACTCGCAAGTTGGCGCACCTCATCTTTCCATCGTTCCTGATTGAGGAAGGTTGCCATGTGTGGCCTTGAAGGTAAAAAGACACCGGCATTTTTCCGCGCCCTTTCGTCGGGATACTGCTTAATAATTTTTTTCCTGTAGGCTTCCTGTTTGAGGAACCCTTCCTTGATGGTGTTGAAAAGTTCTGTCCAGTTGTCTTCCGAAACCTTCTTGAATTTACGAATCCACGCATCTCTGGCAGACCCTTTAGCAACCTTTGCGCCCTGTCCACTTGGAAGGCATTGCCAGAACATCTCAAAAAGTTCAGTCAGTCTGTCTTCCTGTCCTTTTGTCAGTTTTTTCAATTTGTCTCCTGTAAAACCCATACCCCTACCCGTTACCGCTTTCGCGGAGTCACGCTCTATCGCATTTCTTTGCTTTGTCGGGTCGCGTGACCAAGACTGATCGACGGAGATGGGCGCTAGGGTGAGCGGTACAGGGTTCATTCATTCCCCGATCTAGTCTCCGAATTCCTTTGTTCGCCCGTCCAATCAGGGGGCCAGGTCAAAGGCAACCGAAAACAGTTATACCGAAAAACATTCTCGTTGTATACGCCACTTGACAAATTAAATAAAGTGAACTAAGGATTTGTTAGTTTTATAATCGTAAAATGCACTTGACAACGTAAGTAGACTTGACATAGATTTAAGGCAACTTGACACTAAAAAGACAAGTAAAAGGAGGTAACTAGGTAATGGAAGTGTTGTTTAGAAATCCACTTGGAGAAGAAATTCCCCTATATATGGTGGCGAACAGCAACCACAGCGCCAAAGGCGCATGGCGAAGCAATCACCACCCTGCCCCGCTCGGATGTTCAAAGGGCAACACCACCGCGACTGGACGAGCGACCGAGGTGGACATTGCGACAGGTTGGGCGGGTCATCTGACCACGCGTGAGATGCAAGATCGGTGGGATCGACACTCAGACATCCCAATAGGCAATGATTTAGATAATTACCGGAAAAAACTTTTCAATTTACAGTGGTCACGAACGTGGCAACTTCGCGCACTGACAGGTTGGACGCCTCTCGCGGCAATAGACCTTGATCTGCACGAGAAACACGACTACCACTTTGATGATGTTGACCAGTTCGGCGCCCCGCATTGGTGGACGCTCGATCAGATTGATTATTAAAAAACGGAGTAACACATGAGTGCCAAAGGATTGAGTTTTAGAATTCAAACCGAGAGGAAAAAACAAGAGTTGACGAAGTCTCAACTCGCAAGAAAAGTAGGTGTAACTCGAAGTGCAGTCGGACAGTGGGAAAATGGAAACACAAGCGACCTTAAAGCCAAATATATTTTCGATCTGGCAACCGCTCTTAATGTTCCCGCCGAAGCACTGTATTTCGGAACTCCAACATCTGGCTTTGCAAGGTCACTTGTTGGGATGGTTCCACTTATTGAATGGAACGAAATCGAGGATAAGAATGTGACGGGAATTTCATTTATCCCGACCACCGAAAATCTTGATGCCGATAACGGTTTTGCGTTGAAAATGGAAACCGATGTAATGCAAGCGCAAGGATCACCATTTCCCCCGAACTCAACAGTTATTTTTGTTAGAGATCGAGAGTGGAAGTCTGGCGACTATGTTGTCGCCCAGTGCTGTAAAAACGGAGGCTTTATTTTTCGACAGATTATGGTTGACGGAAACAATGTCTATCTCAAGCCCTTGAACGCGCAATATCCAGTTCAGACTTGTGACCAAGACTTAAAAGTAGTCGGTATAGCAGTAGAAACATTGAATCGAATATAAAAAATAAATAATCTTTCTAACCCTCCTGGCAACTACCTGTCAGGAGGGTTTTTTTTGTTTTAAATGTATATTCACGTTGACAATAGTCAACAATGTGTATATTGTCGTGGACATGACTTTAAAGCAGTTTGTCCGTGGGGGCAAAGAAAGGTGTTCCACCCGAGCCTTGTGCATAGCAAATATCGGTTGTGGGGTGCGTGTCGAGCGCACGGGTAAGTCTGATTTGGCTTGTTTCGTTAGCCACCTCCGATCACGGCACAGCCAAAAACTCGGAAGCCGAGCCTCGGAAACTTTTGCGAGATTTTCAAGGACGTATTACGGCGCGGAAGAGGCAGGGGGGATCAAGCATAACTCCCTGCCTCGATCCGTTCGGCATTAATTTTTTGAATCTTATTTGTCCCATATGTTTCAGCGAGATGATCTGGGGTGGAGATCACGACGGAGAAGACTGTGACGGCGATGAATACATTGAAACCAACCTTTCATGCTCCAGATGTCGAACCCAAGTTCTAGTCATCTGGTACGGAGACACTCCTTCACACTTATTTGAGGAAAACCAGATGAAAGTCTTTGAAGCCAATCATATTCCGAAAGGATGGAATTCATATTTTCGACATTGGAAAAGAGCAATGAGGTTTTCAATGTTGTTGCTTGGCACTGCTCTGGTCGCAATCGTTCATGCGTTTGTTCCATTTTTTCTCACCAACACAGTGAGCCTATCCGTGAACCGACTTCATCGTGAACTTTGGCCGACTAGCGAATGAGATATCGCAACAAGAAATATCTAAATTGGATTTCTCAAAACGAACACACCTGTGTGATTTGTGGTGAGCAAGGTTGGGATGACAATCAGATCATTGCCCACCATTGCATTTCGATTCCTGGGCTTAACCTTGGAGGAATGGGAACAAAAGCAAGCGACACGTTTGCGATTCCGATGCACGTTATTTGTCATTCAGATTTCCACACTCACTTTGACGCACAAAAAAAAGAGGAACAACCAATATGGTTAATGACGTTTCAAGAGAAGGTGGTGAGGTTGATATGCGAACAGACCCCGAAAAACTTTTGGACAGGAATTGGATTGGATTGATGTTGTTAGAGCATTGCGAAGAACTCGTCGATCTAATTCGACCGATTTTGAAAAAAAGTTTGGGACTCAATCCAGTGACTGAAGAAGAACAGGCTATTGCCAACTTCTTTGGAGAACACGCGTTGGAAATCCTAGCACCCGACGATGATGAATTTGATGGGACGCTTCCCTGTGAGTGAAATTATTACCGATCAAGATGTCGAAGACGCTCTGGCGTTTTTGGCGAAGACAGACAGTGAGTGCGCTCGAAGCAAAGCACTGATGAAGCGTTTGGACTACCAACGGAACACGATTAAGTCTTTGGCAATGCTTGATGCAGAAGATGACGCTATTAAGTCAGGGGAGCGACTGTCTGTTGCCCGAAAAGAGGCATTGGCCTTCACCTCTAAGCGTTACCAAGAGTTTCTAGAGGAGTATCAGGACGCTGTCGCTGATTATGAAACGCTCAACAATTTACGCAACACAAAAATCGGATTGATCGAAGTTTGGCGATCCGAATCTGCAAACAGAAGAAGAGGAACAATATGAATATGATTGAACATCCGGTAAAAATAACTGAAATTGGCGAAGAGCAGAAAACAGAGCCTCTTCTTAAACTTGTAGAACCAGAAGAAAAATATTTCTTCATCACGCCAGATCGAGCCAATCTTTTCTTAGCCCTTGCAAAAGCGCAAGGTGAGATTGATGCCGCGTCAAAAACTAGAGAGAACGATTACTTCACTTCAAAGTATTCTGACATTCACGACATCTCTCAAGCGGTGAAGATTCCACTAGCGAATAACGATCTCTTTTATTCACAGATGTGGATCAGAGGCTCCCAAAAGAACGAAGTTCGGGTCGTTACCATTGTCGGCCATAAGTCCGGCGAATATATGCAGATTGAATCAGGAATGATTTGCAAAGATTTTGAGAACCCGCAGAAGATGGGGTCGGTTATCTCGTATACGAAGCGGTATCAACTCGCGGGAATGCTTGGGGTCACTTCAACCGAAAAAAGACTTGATGACGATGCCAGTATCGCAACGATGCAAGATCAATCTGACCCAAAGGTTCTTGGCAAACTGACAAGTGCCGCGAAGGAAGGGCAGAAATCTTTTACCACCGCCTGGAAATCACTTCCGGTGAAAAGTCGCACATCTGTCAGTGCTACCGACCTTTCCACCCTTAGAAAATTGGCTAAAGAAAATGAATCTCAAACAGGGAACGCCCGAATGGCATCAAGCCAGAGCAAAACTACTCACAGCCAGTGATTTTGCAAGTGCCGCGAACATTAGGGGAGCCTATGTTTCTCGACAGAAATTGTGGGAACTGAAGACTGAACGTGACTGGAAAGATTCAAATGAATTTATGGAATATGGGCAACGGATGGAACCGATTGCGAGGCATTCGTTTGAGGCTTTATCAGGCGACCTCGTTGATGATTGCGATCTTGTTCTTCATCCTAATATCGATTTCTTGGCTTGCTCACCTGACGGCCTTACTCATTCTGGGCATCTTCTGGAAATTAAGTGCCCTACTAGAGCCGTACACGATTCAATCAGTGAACAATTTCTTAGCCAAATATTTGGACAGATGTCATGCACTGGCAGAGAGACTGCATACTTTTTTTCGTACCACCCCGAAGGACAGAGACTATGGCGAATAAATTGGTCGCAAGAATATTGGGATTGGTTGTTTCCACTTTTACAGGAGTTTTGGGAATATGTCTGCAAGGATGAATGTCCACCAAGGAAAAGCAAGCAAACTTTCGATGGTGAAATCGAGATCGAAAGACTGCCTCTCATGTAAACACTACACCAATCGTTTGCCACTTCAACACAGTGAAGGAGCCAACACTTACTCCAAAGATTTTTACAAGCATTACACCCTCATCGGGTTTTGTTGGTTTCATCACGATGATCTTTTTTTAACAAGGCCATGTGCCGCCTATCAGGACAACTATTATGGATAAGTTTCAACACAATTTAGGATTTGGTTCAATTTTCAAGGCAAAGAATCGGACTTCGGATCGACAGCCAGAGTACACGGGAAGCGCAAGAGTTGCGTACCCTGCCTCACCAGATGGTGGAGAAATGGACTTAGATTTAGCCGCCTGGGTGAAGGAAGGAAAGAATGGAAAGTTCTTCTCCTTATCTTTGAAGGAAGACACCTACAACAAGCCGACCTCTCAAGATCAAGGCAAAGAGGAAATGGATGAAGATATCCCTTGGTGATCCACTTCTTCTCTCTCGAAAAGATGCTCTAAAGTACTTGGGAGTAAGCCGTCATCTTTTTGATCAAGAAATAAGACCACTCATTCCGATCATCAAACTTGGACAAAGAATTTTCTTCCGGCGTGTAGACCTTGACACTTTATTCCGACAAAATACAGGTGCCGATGGTGGGCCTCAACAGGAGAAACCAAAATGGGATTATCTAGAAGAGGCGCAGTCTGGCATATGTACAAAGCGGTTAGGGTCGGCGACGAGAAAATTGAAATACGAGAAAGTTCGGGACAGACTTCTAAGAGAGAGGCGCAAAAAGTCCTAGACAAACGAGTTCGGGAGGTTACGGACGAGTTACTGTATGGAAAGAAGTATGGATGGACGGTAGCGGATGGGTGCGCCATGTATCTTGAAGAGCGCAAGCCCCATCAAGTCAAAGATGCTCTCTACCATACGGATGTTCTCTGTAAATTTTGCGGGGATGTTCTTATGTCGAAGATCAGTCGGTATCACTCGTCAGTGCAGTCGATGATTGATACGCGGAGAGAAGAAGGTGTGTCGAACGTGACCATTAACCACCATCTGAAGGTGTTGCAGAAAATTTTGAACGACGCTTGTAAAGTTTGGAAGGATGAAGAGGGAATGGCATTCATCACTGCGACACCGTTGATTAGGTTGTTGCCGATGGAAACGCAAGAAGGACACCCGTTGACGCTTGTCGAGGAAGTGAGATTGTTTAACTCTCTTCCAGAGTACTTGAGGGATGCGGCGAGTTTTGTTTTGAATACTGGCCTCAGAAATTCGGCGGCAGTCGCGTTGAGATGGGAGTGGGAAATATTGATTCCAGAATTGGACGTAACTGTGTTTGACATACCTGTTACGTTCGAGGGGAATCGAGTGGTAGGAGTGAAGAATGGGCGACCTCATCGGGTCGTTCTAAATTCAGTAGCGAGGGAGGTTTTGGAGCGACAACGAGGGTTGCACCCCGAGTTTGTCTTCACCAGACCCTCCAGAAAGGCTAGGAAGTCCTTTTCGGGAACGCAAGGTCTGCATACCACTGCTTGGAAGAACGCAGTGGCTAGAGCCGATCTGAGGGACGTTCGTGGGGAAGGGAAGCATTTCCGAGTCCATGATCTGAAACACACTTTTGGAGCAAGGCTCAGAGCGATGGGGGTTAGGTTGGAAGATCGTAAGGATTTACTTGGTCATGCCAATGGTGACATCACCACCCATTACTCTGCCGCTGAGACAGAAGTGTTGCTCACTCATGCTGAGAAAGCAGTTGCGTGGAAAGTTCGGAAACCGGCTCTTGCGAAGGTTGAATCAAAATCCACCGCACAGCAGTCAGCCGGTTGTACGGAGGAAGAAAATCACCGCACAAACTCCACACAGGAGTCTAAAAAAATCAGCCTGTTCGGTTGAGAGGAGATGTAAAACGTTGAATGATATGGGAATTATGGTGGGCCGTGTAGGGATCGAACCTACGACCCGCTGATTAAGAGAAATCACTGGTTCCTTATGTTTTCATTCATAAACAATAACTTAGCACAAGGCTCACCATCGGCACTGTGCGAAGAAGAGTCAAGGAATGTAAATGAAATACAAGGGTTACCGCACAAATACCGCACAAAGAACTTCATCAGTCATCTGTTCGTTTTCTTGTGAGGAATTTGTTAGTGATATTATAAAACTTGAGGGTGGGTCAAAGCGAGGAGTTTTTACTTCGCAGTTGGGCTTCTCGCTCCACCCTCTCTCCCCCACTTCTGTGGAGCAAGGAGGTCAATCGTGATTCAAGACACCTCGTTTGCCGCTTTCATCTCAATTGACCATGAAACTCTAGGCGCACGAGTTTTGGCCCATCTCGAAATCAGTACGGATGGGTACACCTGTGATGAACTCGAACAAGTTCTTCGAGGAAAGCACCAAACCATCTCCGCATCTCTGTCCAAAGCCAAGAAGGCGGGTTTGATCAAAGATACCGGCAAAAGAAGGAAAACCCGCTCTGGTCGTAACGCTATCGTGTGGGATTTAATCAACCAACAAACAGGAACTTACCTATGATTTTGCAAGAAGTCAGACTTACACATCCATCGAAAAGACTCGGTTTGGGGAGTAGCGATTATTTCCATCGGGATAAGGCAATGGCACTCGAATATTTTTCTCTCCCCATGAAGTCTCTTCAGAAACTTGGAGATGAGCATGGAATCACGCGAGAACGTGTGAGGCAAGTGTGCAACAAAGTATTGAGAAGGTCAGGTATCTCGAAGGTAAACGGTGACGCAACATATGATTTGCGCTCCCTCAGAGGGGATGAAAAGGTCATTGAGGCAATTAACTCTTTGTCCCTGTAATCACATCCCACTCAATTTCAGCAGTGTGGTCGGAGTCAGAATTGACTTCGACCTCCTGTTTGATTTCTTTGGGCATCATCGCCAAAGCCGCCCGAACGTAAGTGCTAACATCCTTTTCTCGGCACAACTCAATCGCTTCTGGCCCATGAATCATCCAATCCGCAAGGAATGCATCAATAAAAGCCGTACTCATTTTATCTCTTGATCCAGTTGGCCGACCTCTCCTGTTGATCCGTGGGTCATTCTTCATAAAAGGCTTACCCGCACCTCTCTTTATCGAAAAGTCATTCATTTTTTAATTCCTCTGGCAAATGCTCCATGATTTCATCTTTGAAATCGAATAGTTCTTGGGGAGCGTCAGAGAAAACTCCTTGCTCCGACAGTTTCTTAAAACAAAGGGCCAGTTTCGAGCGCATGGTTTTAGAAGCCATTAAGTAGGCTTGAAATTTCCCCAACGGAATCGTCGAAACTTGAATCACCTTCATTTGCTTCCCTCTTTTTATATCTACTGTGTTTTCAAAAAATTCTGTTTTCATAACGTAAGCCCGATGTTATTTTTCTTTTTCAAGAAACTCATCTAACTCCATCTTTTCGTATCTTCTACACAAGTACTTGGTAGAAAGTTCCATCATGTCGTAGTCTCCGTCTTGCACATCGTGCAGAACAACTAATCCTCGCCAAGTTTCTCTGGCTTGTGGCCCCAAATATTCTTCGGTATGAAGGTAGTAACTTCCGGCAATCAATGCTCGTTGAACCTGACCATTCGGCAATGCTCTCGCACTGACTTCTTTGCCTTGCCTGTGTCCTTGACACATACTCAGCCCCACTCTTGCCAAGATGTTTTGAGCAGTGCCACCATAGGCTCGACCAGTAAATGGGGCATAAAAGAAATGAGTGAACCAGACATTATTAAGTTCAAATACTTCCTTAAAGGGATGCGTAATCCATCCGTCGAGATTCAACTGATTCAAATCCAATAGATTCTCTAAGACTGGGTTGTCGTTAACGTATCTGACAAGCCTTTCTTCGTGGTTACCAAAAATATAATGAAACTCAGGTAAATCTTTTTGGCGTTTCAACGTATCCCAAAAAAGTTTCATTGCCTGGTTGCCAGCCGCAATATCTTGAATTACTCGTTTCCCTTCAACTTCTTTACGGGAGGCGTAAGAACTTAAAGATGGAAAGTCCCAGTGGTCACCGAGGTGAACAACGTGGGTAGGTTTGTAGTCTTTGACGGCCTTCGCGGCCCATCGCATATGATCAATCGGTACGTTCGGCTTTATTTGTGTGTCTGGGATTACCAGTATTCTCATCTATAGCCCCTCCACATGGGGTGTTTTTAACCACAGTTGTGATCGATAAAACCATCCCCCGAGGAATACGACACAGCCCTGACCAAACTCCTGTGTCCGGTAAATGACTGTTTGCGAGAACTACAAAATCTGTTTTGAGTTTGGGTTTTTCAACGAGGAAACCGATTGTGTGAATCACCCAAGCCGCTTCCTTATTATACTCTTGCCAACCGCTTTCTTCATCTGCATCTATCCAACTGACCTTGACAATATCGTGCAAACATTTTGTCAAGATTTCTTTCTCCTTCTCCTCTCCAAAGGCCCAGGCAATATCCAACCTAACACCATCGGAGCGACAAAAATTAATAGTAACCAATAAGACGCATGGGTCACTAGAGCCTCAAGAATGTCAAACATATTTGTCGGCGCACACTGCATTGGTTCTGAACCTTTTACTTTTGTATCCATAATAAGATCAGCACCAATCGATGTGACAAGGGCTGATCCACCCGCCGCGAGAATTGCCGGTGCTGTACCGCCAGTGACTGCTCCCGCTATAGCCCCTGCACCGAGAGTTGCGCCACTAACAACGGCTCCTTTTTTTATTGATCCACATCCAATTAGAAAGCCACTAAGTATTGAAATTATTAACAAACGCCGAGTAGTATTTTTTATCTGAAGACTGAACATCCTTATTACTTCCTTCTCCGTATCGCCATGCATTTAAGAACTTCTTCCACTCTCCATCCGACTGCTCCCATACAAGGCGTATTAATTTCTTACCGACTTGTTTATAGAGGGCTTTGTCTCTTGAAGAGGTCAAGTCGCCCTCGCCTCCGTAGTCATATTTTTTCTCGTATCCTTGAATGTTTGGCTCTCTTCCAAACTTCAAAAACTTTTCTCCCTGCTCTATAAATCTTTCAACATAATCAGTTTCTGCTGTTGTCAAAGTCATCTGATCTTTTGCTGATTTCATAAGCCCATTAGTAATTTGCAACGGCCCATATGCACTAGACCCGCCTTTTGGGGCTGTATTAGTTCTAATAAAAGGATTGAATCGATTAAGACCACGGAATTCGCTTTTAAAAATAGCGTTATAAAGATTGTCTTCAACCCCTTTATCTTTTTCTCCATACATCTTTTTCTGTAATGCACGTTGAAGACCCATAACGTCATAATCTGTCTCGACGCTTGCGTCACCTCTTGCGTCTTGAATCAATGTTATGCCGTTTGTTTTACGCTTTTTAATCTCAGCGTCCGTAGCAATCTTATGTAAGCGCCTCGCAATGTTATTTTTTGATTCAATTAATTTGTCAGTCTCGATACGCTTTTCTTTTGGAGACATATCATCCGACTCATGGATTATTCCAATTCTTTTATTTATCTTTCCGATTGCTGAAGCCGATTTTTGGTAATGTTTACGCCACTTCAATAAATCACCGGACTCAGTGAGTAACTCACGCAACTCTTCATCCATGCCGTGGGTCTTGTAGTGGTTGTAGTCAGCCTTCACACGATTCATGTCTTTTAAATGTTCGTAAAGAAGTGCCATCTCCCTTGTGTTTCGCATCGGACTTTGGGAGACAAGGCCACCAACTGGAACCACGCCATACATCTGGTCTAAACGTTTGGTTTGCAACTCTTCAAATGATTCAATTGGACTCGTAATCACTTCTAAAGCCCCAGGAATTGCCGACCCAATCCATCCGAGATATCCATTAATTAAATAATCGATTTGAACTGGAGAGAAAGGGGTTTCACCAAAAGGATAACTTTTATTCAACAGTTCTGAAGTAAAAACCGCCATGTCCGACGTATGCTTATGCTTCATCAAAATCTTAGACTTATTAGAAATCTGCCACCCAATATTCTCAATTCGTCGATCACGGAATGAGTCCTTGTTCACAGCAACTTCCCACAGTGGTCGAATCGCTTGGGGTCTGGGATCAAACGCCAATTGGTGGGTCAAAATTTCAACCAAGCGATCTTTTACATAGCCAGGTTCTGGGCTTTCATTTATAAAGGTTCGGGTCATAACTTGAGCCATTGACGCGATTGCCCCTATTTCAAAAGGCTTCGGAAGTAGGAACCAAGTATCTGTAAACGGGATTTTTATCGGCCAATATGTTTCCTTTTTCCAATCCTCCAAAGATTGGTATTCTTCATCGTCTTCCATGCCTAACTCATACGCCACACTAGCGAGAGTTATCGTGCCGATAACAGTAAGTAACTTTTTCCGAAGTTCGCCATCTCGTCCACTTCGCGCCAACTTATCTAAACCTTGGATGCGAGCATTGATGAAACTGACAGAATTTGTCAGGTACTGCACGAGAGGCCACGAGCCACCGCTTGAGAAGTTAAGAAGATCGCGAGAATTAAATGACGCATGAAGGTGTCCTAACTCTTGGACATCGTTCATGTAAGAGGAAATTCGGTTTACGTTCTCAAGTCGGTTTCCAAATTGCTGATATGAATCCCAACCTTTCTCAAGAAATCCAACAGTCTTCTTTCCGGTGTCCAAAACTCTCTCTTGAAATTCTTCGCTAGAACTCGGGAATCCTCTGTCCACCTTTTTCGCATTACGCTTAATAGATCGTCGCATTGCCGAAGGGTCATCGTGGAGATACCCCATTTCAAATACAGCACCACTAGCAATACCCGATTTATAAATTTGTGCGTCTTTACCTGTGTTCTGCCAACCTGTGGCTACGTTGCCAAAAATGTTGTAACTCAAGTTGCTAACGCCAGTAGAATGAACGGTGTCTCGTATTAGGTTTCTGAACTTAAAGAGAGGGCTTGCAGTGATTCCAAATGTCTGCAAGCGTTTAAATTTTGAAAGGAATTGAATCCCTGGCAACTGCCCAGCATTCCAGTTCATGTTGAGAAGAGAACGCAGAACCATCTCGTCTTCAATTCTGTAAAAGACCTGTTTACCTTCCTTCATTACATAAATGATATTTCGGTATTTATCTGATCTAGATTTCTTTTTGGCAAACTTGATTTTGCTTGTTTCAGATTCGGGAATTACAAAAGCAATGCCCATCTTCTCTGCCGCCTCTACAGCGGCTACACCCCCACGATTTTTCATGGCTGAATTTAGAAGCGCACCCCAATTCAGCATCAAGTTTTCAAGGAGGTCGCCAGTTTTGAGTTCACTGCCACGCAACGTGCGTATAACGTCTTTCAAGTTTACGAAGGCGGGTGTTACTGCGGGGCCACGCACCTCATTCCTACTGGTTGAATGAAACTCTTCATACTTGCGATAGAAAGGAATCCAGAAGTCAGTTTGCAGTTCATATGCCGTGTCTTTATCTAAGGTTCCCGCTGATACGGCAATGTCCAGAATATCTCTCTGGAACTTGCTCAGTTCCTTCATGGTCTTGGCAAACAGCAGTGTTCGGCTTTGGCCGGTTGCTGTTCGACCCTTACCTAGAGCCTTCATTGCTTTTATGTCATCTTTAGAGAAGTTTTTCTCCCGACCTTCTTTCATTAATCGTTGAGCGCGATGACCGGCAATCCAAGTAAAGTACCTATCGGCATCCCCCTCAAGTTCGGCCAAGATGTCCATTAGTCCACGACTATTTTCTTCGACATCGTAGCCGTCAAATTTTCCGTTTCGGGTTCTCTCAATAGGTCGCCCAAAATGAAGCACCGCGTGTAGAAGTCCATGAGCATTGTCGGAAAGATGCATCATCATCCACGCGACATAACCGTCTTCTCCTAAAATACTTTTTATCGCTCGGTATTTATCGACAATCCCGTCAACAGCCCATAACGCCCACCGCCCTTTCGCGTGTTCTAAATGCTTGCCTACAGACCAACGTTCTGTTCGACCATTGGTTTCATTAATAAGTTCTATCTGACTGGGGCTTAAATCATTTGTAGATTGATCAGGGAGTGCAAACATGACACGCTTCCCTTGCAGAACTGGAGTTACCCGCTCTTGCAAGAAACCAGACTCAATTGCTAATGCCTCTGCCTCAACGAGTAATCGGTAATGCCTTCGACTTTCTAAAATCAGCCTCTTGATGTATGACTTGTAGTTGTCACGACCTAATCCACTATCAAGGTTTGGAACCACTGCGGGTTTCTCACCAAGACGATAATTAATATAAAAAGAAAGTGCGTGTTGCTTGGCTAACTTGCCTTGATTCGCAATGTTGATTGCTCTATCGAGGTCAGATTTTTTAACTTCGCTTCGCTGATCCCCCATCTTGGAGAAATCAACAACAGGGCCAAGCATCGAAAGTTTTGAAGACTCGATTGGCTGAAATCCAAACCGCAGAACTACCATTGAGCCATCATTAGCGTTGACTAAATGGACGAATCTCTCAGATCGCGCCCCATCCATGCTGAAGTTGACTAGTAGATTCGATCCTTTGGGTAACTTGGAAATTCTCGCTTGAATATAATCAAGAGCCTTATCTAGTTTTACCTTCGCTTTTTTGTTTTCATGCTTCTCGGCATTGTTATGTGAGAATTCTTTATTTTTATGCTGACCGGATAACTTCTTGATAAGCAACTTAGGCTTCAAGAAAACGGAATCTCTTGGCCTGAGCATATTCATCAGGCTTGTGAGTTCAGCCTGATCCTTTGCCCGTATCTCACTCAGGGCAAAAGCAACTCCACTATCAACAACCTGTCTTGGATTAAGTCTTCCTTTATAGGCTTGCCGTAACGCCCCGCTTGTCAGCGCCTGGAGGTCATTCGTAGTTAAGGTGATTCCTTCAAAGTACTGTGAGAGAAAGGCTCGAATCTTAGAATAGAGTTCCTGGATGATCCCTGTTTCTTTGGTATTCGGGTCAGACGCAATTCTTGCAATGACCTCTTCGATAAAATCTTCACTGAAAACGGCATCATCTTCAGTTCGGTTTAGAAATCCATAAGCACCAGAAATCTTGTCAAAGTATGGCTTTAAGGCTTTGTCTTTACGGCGATCAATAATCTGCTCAATGAGGTTCGCATAGGACTTAGCCCCAAGCATTCTCTTCAAGCCGAAGTGGGTTCCGACTTCATGCAACAAGGCTCCTCTGCTTTCACCTTCGGCAAGGTTCTCAGCAATCAGATAGGAGATTCCTGTTTGTCGATCATGTAGCCCTTTAGGAGCAAAGACCGCATCCTCTACCTCTTGATGCAGTTCCTCGGGAAGTTCTGAAACATTCGATACAATTTTAAGTATTCCTTGCCGTTCCAGATTCGCAATGTTCCGATCACCAAATGCCTTGGATAGTTCACGTTTTGTTCGGGCAATAAAAAACCCGCCTTTGGCGGGTTCTTGCGGAGCGTAGGTTGTTCGCGGCGGGTCGCCGGTATCAAATGCTACGCGAGAAGTTTTTCCAGTTCTTCCGGTGTTGCGTTTAGAATCAGATTCTGATTGTGTTCCAAGTCCGCCGCCATCCTGTCCTCTTCTTCCTCGCTGAACGTGGCCGAATTCACGGTCTGGATATTTTTTGGCGAGGATTCGTCTTGCCGCTTGTTCATAGTCTGTCGCTTCTGATTTTGCATCTTTTCCACCTATCAGTTCCCATAAATCTTTTTCGTGATACCAAATTAGTGCTTGAAGATCAGCAATGTCAATTTCTGTACCTTCTGATTTTAACCTTTTTTGAACCTCGGACATAACCTCACGCATAAATCCGCGTTCTGCCCCATTCCTTGGCGCATCTATTGTCCCATTATGCATCTCATCATACCGCTTGATGAGGTGCTTATCTTCAGATGAATCAGCAAATGAAGATCGCGACCATTCGCCAGTAAACTCGGATGCCCATTGCAGTCGCAATTCTTCGTTGGCTATAAGTTCCCGCCTTTTATAATTCCCCAAATGCGGTTTTACTCTCTTCGCATCTTTTAGCATTGTCATCATGTCATTCTGCGTTCTTCGCATTTTTGCAATATTTGATGACTGCATTAAGTTGCCAGTAATACGGTTCCATGTTCTGGAGAACCATAAGTCAGCCGTTAGAGATTCAAAATGTCCATTAAGATTGCCAAAGAAACTGCCGATTTTAGGGCCAAGCAAAAGTGCGCCACGACCCTTGTAGGACATCAGTTCGCCACTGACCTTGTAGCCCCTGTCATTTAGTTCTTTGATGGTCATTTCTTTTTCAAAGAACTCCCGCGCAAAATCAATTCCTTTATCGTCAATGATCTTTTTCAGAACCTTATGGTTCTTTTTCATCGCTTGATTGGCTTTACCTTTACCAAATATGCGTATGCCGCCACCGTCTTTTCGATAGTCCTCGTACTGCTCAATAGCATATTCAAGATTCTTATCGACATCAGTACTCTGGGAGGTTATTGCCATAAACGCTTTTAGCATGAATCTGGAATTTTCTTGTTCTGCTAACTCTGGATAGTACTCTTCCAAAATTCCCATCATGTTGTTAAGTTTCTCTTCGTACCAACCTACTGCATTACCTTTCTGCGTCAGTTGGTATTTGATCTCATCAAGAATGACACTAGCAATTTGATCTCGCGCAGTTTCCGAATAATCCTGTACCGCGATTCGACTTACCTTTCTAGTTCTATCTTGCATCCAAGAAGCAACATCAACATTTTTTATCGCGCCGTTTGGCCCAGTTCCTCTAACAAATGGGACTTTTCTAGAAACAATACCCTTGGCCGATATTTCCTTTGGGGCAACGGGGGTTATCTCGGTAAGCGGATATCCATATTTAATTACATCAATATCAAAAGCAGAACCTTCCTCAACTAAATGCTTGTCATCATCAGCGCGAAACTGTTTCTTGCTACTATAAATTTTAGGTTCGCCGACCTTCGCATAGCCAACAAGCGTTGCCTTTTTGTTTTTTCCTGTTCGGACTATACCGACTCGTTTTCCGACATAAGGGCGAAGGGAGTCTGAGTCGCGAGTTTCAATAGTCTTCTCGCCTGAGAGAATCTGCTCAGTGAAAGGCTGAGAATCATCATTTATATTGATCCCCGAAGCATCTTTTTTATTCTTTTTAAGTAACTCGGCAGTGCTAACAGCACTTGCACGATCCGATGGATGTGTATCGGAAGGCATAAGCGGGTAAGAAGCGATAATGTTATCGCCGGATACCACAACAGTTTTATCGTTTGCTTGAAAGAACTTTGAAACAGCCGTTCTGTAAAGTTTTTTCTGGGCAGTACTTAACCCTTTCGGTAGTCTGAACTTTACGTTTTCAGAATCTTCTGTCAGTTCTTGAACCTTTGGACGAACTTTAGTTTCAACCCATTGCTCTAATTTTTCAGCGGCGAGGGCGAACATGAGGCGTTGACCGCCTTCATCGAAACGACCATAAAGTAACTCGTTGGCAGACTTGATATATTCTTGAGAGACTACTAGTTTCCCGTCCTCCTCAACTAACCCCTCTGGTCTGGATAAATCTGGGTATAGATCAAGGGCTTCTTGAATCTCAGAAAGTCGGTTTAAGTCTCCTACTAGTTCAAGCGCAAACTCAGGGTCATCCCCCATTGACTGGTTGGTATCCTCAACCAATTGAACCGCAACAGCACGTTGCTCACCCGCAACTTGATCATCTATTTGTTCTTGCTGTTCGACCTCTCTCTCAAAGGTTGCGCCGTATTCTTCAGCGAGGTCAAGGTAGGCATCGCGTTTGTTATCAATGTACGAGAGTAAATCTGAGAATCCGGCGTTGCGAATTTGATCCCTGAGACTCTCTCCAGATGGGTCGTTAGCCCAGTTGTGCGTAATGGTTTGTTTTTGTGCGACGAAGAATTCTGTTTGGAAGCCATAAGTTTTGCCATGTTTTGCCTGTAGTCGGCCCAACCTACGAGCCAACTGACTACTGTTAATGGAATCGTTGTGAATGGTGAACTCAAAATTTCCAATACGGACTAACTCTGCTTCTTCACCAATAATCTTTTTTACTTCTCGGAAAAATTTTCCGAATTGAGGTTCGCTTAAATTTTTATTTGATTTGAGATAACCGCCAATCGATGATGTTTTTGCTTCGGGGTCAAGAGAGGAATCAGGGCGAAATACAGACACTGAGTCCTGATGGTAGATGAGCATTGAAGCAAGCGCATAAAGTTGCGCCACGAGCCTTGTATCTGTTTTTGACCCTAGTGCAAGGATGTTTGAAGGAGTAATAGACTCCCCTTCGGCACTTCGACCTAGTACGCCTTGCTTGATATAGGAGCCAGTAATAGCGCCAAGCAAGCCATCTCTTTCCCCTGCTCTAATGATCTTTGAGGCAAGATCGTGAAATTGTTTTAGCGCCGCACCTTTTAGTGAAGCAACTTTCGCCATTCCAGGCGAAACCCCACTCGGGCGAGTTCCAGTAACGATATGGTGACGGGGCGCGGGCCTTGACGTATCCTTTTTTTCTTCGGCTAACTTGGATTCATCACGAAGACGTTTCACAGCATTATTAAGTGCGGCTAACTCACGCTTTTTCCAGTTGCCGTCTGTTTTTACTTTATCAAGGTAGCGGTCAAGGCTCGGCCCGTCGATCTCGGTCTTACCATTTTTGCGAGTAACAAAATTCTTTTCGATCTGTCTTAGGCTTTCAGCGACCCTACCTTCTGGGGCGGGTTCTGCTTTAGCCTTATCCACAGCCTTCAGTAAAGCAGATTCTTCAGAGGCTCTTGCGCTTTCTACATTTGCGTCTTCAATTGCTTCTGAATCCATCTCCTCTGCAAAGTTTAAATACTCATCAATCGTATAATCTTGTACACGAACAGTACCTAAACCGAACTGGCGACCATCTTCTCTCGTAAGGATTATTTCTTTATTTTTCGCCTTTAGGGTATACCCGACCTTTCTTAAAACTTTATTTAGACGCGGGAGACTATTTGGACTGTCTAATGCGTTACGGTAATCAAGAACGTCATCACGTTTAGTCTCTCGATCTCCTGTTGGTTGTCCACGCCCTTTTTCCGTAGGGATGCTAAACCGATTAATCGTTTTACTAAGAAACGGAACAGTTACGCTAACGCCATCTTCAGTCGTTTTCTGATCCATCTCCTGTTGAGTTGGTATCCAAGATAACGCACCCTCATTAAATTTCTTTGTTGCGCGAGTTGTTTTTGAAGGATCAGTCTTCTTGGACTTCTCAACTTCTATCTCGCGGCTTCCCGCATCGAAATCTTCTTCAAATTTTTCCATCGAGCGTTCTTGGGCAATCTGACCCAACCGCTGATTGGCAACATTTTCAAACTGATCGGTTTTTAGTGGTTCCGGTTTTTTCGCTTTTGGTACAACTTCTGCTCTCTTTAGGTTGCCGACCTTGATGATGATCTGGCCTTTGGCTCTATTACCGCGAGAGACAACATCTATGGACGGAACAGAAATACGAACCACTTTCGCACTCGATTTTTCGTCAATTCCAGAACGGTCAAGACTGCCAATAGCGTAACCAGATAAAAGGCTTCTCTCGCTAGAACTGTTACGGCGATCCTGTTCAGACAAGAGTGCATTCATATCTGAAAGAATTGTGTGGTACGCCCCTGTTTGTGTTTTATCCCCTTTAAATGCGGCAAGGTTGTTTTCGGCCTTGCTTAAAGCAATCTCAAGGTCTTCATCGGAAAGTTCAGACACAGAAGCCCCAAGAGGAGCATCAGAATTTTCAGAGTTAGCGCCAAGAGTGGCAACGCCATACTTCTTATTGGGTTTGTAATCTGGAGAGAGGGGGTTCTGGGAAATCAGTGGCCCTTGATCGAGGATAACTTCAGAGCCATCTTCATCAAGAATAATTTGGGTTCCTGTCGCACTTTCTTTTACAACTTTCGTGCGAACGGGTTTTCCATCGACGGTATAAACCGTGATGTAATCGCCGTCCAGTTCAGCCGCTTGCTCAACTGTGGATGTTTCGGGTGGGAGAGTTTCAGACGCATTTAAGAGTCTTTCATCCTCTGGTGTGAGGGGAACGTATACGGGAACCTCTTCTCCATACACTTCTTTAAGAGAGTTAGCCAAATGATTCTGGTATTCAGCATAACCTTCTTCTTCTACAAGACCTTCTACAGTCTGGTCTAAGTCCATTCGTAACTGCGTGTCGCCAAGAACCTCTTCAAACTCGGCAATGGTTGGCGTAATAGGAGCGCCTTCTGTGTTAAACGCATTGTCGAAATCAATATTTGCGGAAGCGTTTGCTTCATTGAAATTCGCTCTTGCTTTATTTACAGCCTCGGGATCGATACCACTATTTTGACCTTGCTGAACTTTGTTTATTTGTGCAGTGCTGGTTTCCTTGAGGATTTTCTTAGTGGCTTTGCTTGTGCCTGTGACCGCTTTTATGGCTCCAATTGTGGCCGCGCTCTGACCAAGAGAAGCAAACGACTCAAGCATGGCTTCAGAGACTGAGCCTTCTCCTGTGGCAAGTTCTTCGCCATAGTATTCTCCGACGCCTTCACCTAATGTTTCAATTCCTATCACACCGACAGCGCGACTAGCCCTGCGGGAAAATTTCTGGGTCTTGACGTACTCTTGAGCGGATTTCTTTATCGTGCCAATTGAGTCAAATTCGTCACTAACCTTTCCGGCTTTCTCTACATAGGTAGCGACAGCACCTTTAACATCATCCATCAGTTTTGGATCACGTTTTAGCGCGGCAGACAATACTTTTATATCACTTTTTGAAACGTCTACTCCGGCATCAACAAATGCCTTCGTCACGCCTTTCTCTAAATTTCTTCCAGACTGAGTCAGTATTTTCCCACCCCAACCCATGCTGACCGCATCGACAGCGGCGATGGTTAAACCTTTCTTGGCTCCCTCTTCTCTTATCTGGGAAACGATCTCATCATTCGCCATTGCCTCACGAATTGCCTCTGCATCCGTAAGATCAACACCATACTCTCTAAGAACGCTAAAACCTTTCTCACCAGTAGTGGTCATCACGGTTCCGGCAGTCATCCCGACAAAGCCCGTAATCATAGGAACAATGGGGTTAGCCGTTACTGTTCCAGCGGCAAAACCCGCACCGCCTAACGCTAACGTCGGAACCATATTGGCAAAAGTTTCGACTATGTGTGTCGCTGTGGCTTTTGGATTTGTTACATAAGTTTTTGCCGCATTACCCCACTCGACGGCCAAATCCCATATGCCAGATTCAAGTTCTTTGTCCGCTCCTGTAACCCGAGAAGGATTAGCAATAGCGGTAAGAGCCTCCAGCCACCCCGCAGAAGTTTTTGGCTTAATAGGTTCCCATGCTTCTCCTATACGCTCATCAATTGGCGCAATTTCTTGACTAAACTTTATTCTGTATTCGGGATCATCAATGAGTGATTGGTGATGCGCGGCAATCGTGTCAGCGTTATCTACACCACCATATGCCCATTGCGTTAGTCCAACCATTGCATAGGTTGAGTTCGCTCCCTGCCCCGCGTAGTCCCACAGGTCGCCTAGAAAACTGGAATCGTTTTCTTGTTGATCTGGAAAAACGTAACCAGGCTCAAATCTTTTAAGATCAATTTCGTCGCCTGTGTATGTTGGAACTTGGGTAGAAGGTGTACTGGTTCCGAAAGAAGAACGTTGTGGTGTCGAAAGTTCTTCATCGGTAAAACCGAATTTTCTTAAATCTATGAAGTCGCCCATTTAGTCTCCGAGTTAACGGGAAAGGTTTTTAAAATCCACCGCCACCGAGGGGCGAGGAATCAACGCTTATCGGCGGCTTCCTCCCAGCCGCACTTAAATCAGGGTTAGTAACTGGCGTTTCCGTCTTATCAACGACAGTTTTGCTGTGTATAAATAGTTGTCCTATCGTGTCCCAATGATCGTACTCAGGTTGTAATTTCTTTGCTTCCGCTATTGCCTGTGCAGAAGTCCATGAAGGATTGGTATTTAGAAGTCTGTCAATAGCCACAATCCCTATTTTAAGATGATGCTCCCAACCTCTTGGCGATCCATTCAACCAAGTGCCATCTGGGCGTATCATTTTAAAATCTTGAGTCTCGACATTGATCGCAACGATTCTGTCTTCAGACTGAAGAACGGGTTCGCCCGTCACTGGATCTTCACCAATAACTACGTCTACTTGTTGCACTTTGTAGACATACTTGTCAGTAGCATTTTTCCTCGCAATCTCTGCAAGCGTTGATTGAGTCACCGCCTTCTTGTACTCGATGTCAACAAGTTTTGCTTTGTCATCTAGTGTTCTGTTATGTTTTTCCCAATTAAAGATTTCTTCTTTTAATTTGTTTGCCTCGCCTTGGAGTTTTATCCGCTCGTCTTCACTAGTTTTCGAGTTGTTTATTTGTTGTTGTTTAAGCAACAGGTCGGCTTGTCTAATTGCAAGATTTTGTTTCGCTATATCTTGATCGTGGATAATTGTGTTTTCAGACTGTTCAAACCTTTTTGTGTCCATCTCTTCAACATAGGACTGATGCGATTTTGCCAACTGGAGTTCTTCTAGAGCAATCGCATAATTACCTTGTTGTATTGCTATTCTTGCCTGATCCATTGCGTGGTTGTGGATTGCATTCGCTTCGGCTAACGTAACTTCCCTATCCAATAACGCTGTTCTTTCGGCGGTAGTTTTTGTATCTAACCCTAGTCTTTCCCTTGCAAGGTTTAGGTTTTCGCTTTGGTATTCCGCAGTTTTTTTCTGCGCGAAACTACCGTGATTCGCGATTGATTTTGCAAGTTCATGTTGCGACAGAGCAAGGTTGTCATCAGCCTCTGTTGCTTTTACTTGTGCGTCTAAACTATCTTTATTAAATTGGGTGTCAGCCGCAAATTTCCTCTCGGCCAAATCACGATCTTGCGCCGCATAAAGATTCGTCATCATGTCGGTTCTTGAAAGGCGCTGTTGCTTTTGCTGTTCAGCCGCTTCTTCCATCCGCAATGTTGTGTCTTGCTGATTGATTGCTTGATAATTCTGTCCAATACCAATCAACCCCGCACCTAGCGTCTGCCATCCTTCACGACTACCCATTGATCAATCCCTCTTGTGGTGGCATCGGTTGGTCACTCATTGGTGGCCCCCCCATTGGTGCTTGCGGTGGCATCGGTGGCCCGCCCATCGGTGGCCCGCCCATCGGTGGCCCGCCCATCGGGGCTTGCGGTGGCATTGGTGGCCCTTGCATTTGTTCCTGTGGAATCATTGCCGATAACTCTTCGGGGCTAAGACTTTCAGTTCCCGCACCCTCTGGATCGATGTAATTATCGTAGTGACCATCCATAACGGTTTCGATGAACTGAGATACTCTGTCCTGTGGAAGTTGCTGTTCAGTAGAAAATGTTTTTCCGAGTTCGCCCGCCACCATCGTTAAGGTAATGTTCTGGTTCCTCTCAAGTTCTTGCTCAGAACTGGGCGCATATACACCTGTCTGCACTGCCATGTCATACGCCTCCGAAACAACTTCAGCAGAAGCGTCCATAATGTGATCAAAAGGAACTCGTCCACCATTACTAGCGCCATTCGCGTTAAGACTTGGAATAATTAAGTCAAGTGAAACCATTGCCAAATCCTCAACAATGTTGTCACTGACTTGAAGGACTTCCATGTACTTGTCAAACCGCTCCCCGTACATCGCTTTCTTTGCTTTTGTGATCAGTTTGACCGCGTCTTCATTACTCGAAACTTCATCCATCTGAAGAGCATCGCTCTCCATATTCATCAAACCTTCCTCTGGTGGCATTCCACCCATCTCAGGAGGCATAGGAGGGGCGTCAGAAGGAATTCCACCCATATCTGGGGGCATGGGAGGGGCTTGTGGAGGCATCTCCTCACCCCCCATTTCTGGTGCGCCAGCCTGTGGCATTTGTGGGGGTAATTCTTCTGGAATCATGTTATTAACCCGTCAGATTGAATTAATTCTGGTAAAAGGGAATCAGGTGATGATGCGCCAACTGGGGTCATAACGACCTGTCGCGCATCTTCTGGCAATTGCCAATCCATCCTTCGCTTATTTTCTTTTTCCTGTTCCGATGGCTGACTTGCGCCATATGCAGACATAAGCATTCCCGCGCCTTGCATATACAGACCGTACATATTGCGCTGATGGTTTTTATCCAGCATTGCCATTATTTGTTCTTGCCGAGCCGCACCTTCAGCAAGATTCGATTCATAGGTCAGTTTCGCCATCTGCTCGGTAAAATTCGTCGGCTGAAGAAGACTGTTTGATCCGGCGCTTGCCGTTGTCGCGCCAGGAATTTCCGAGGCGGATATCGTGACATCACCAACTGTTGTAGCGGGGGTTTGACTGCCAGGAACGCTACTAGCATTCCCACCATATGTGGCTGAAGGCGCAGTTGCGGCATTTGTCGCAGTTGTGCCACTGACCGTAAATGCGGCCTCGGTTGTTTGCCCAACCGACGCGCTATACTGAGTAACAATTTCCTGTGCTTGGGCGAGTGCGACCTCCTTAGAAGCGTTTCCCAGTATGGCTGTTTGATAAGTCTCTGCGGAGGAAAACCCAACGCTAACTGCTGTCTCAACATTATGGACAATGCCTAAACTCTGTACGGCGTTGGTTCCGGCAACGACCTGTGCGCTAAGAGGCATTTTGGCGGCAGTAGCCATATATGATGCTTCGGCATAAGCGGCGGCAGATGAAGCGGCATTACCGTTTGCTAACCCACCAAGGAATGACTTCCAGACACCGGCAGACTTCGTAAACGATGTCGCGACTGATGCTGGGGCCGCGCCACTAGCCGCTCCCATGCTCATCAGGTAAGCCCCGCCGAAATAAACAGCGGCGGCAATAATTAGAACAGGCGCAATCTTCTTAACGATTTTGCCAACCTTTTTAAAACCTTTTTTTATCGATTTAAAAATTCCACTCATGCTTTTAACCTGTATAGACCGCCAAGGTTTGCAAACCCGACAGCCTCGTATAGTTTTTCAACTCGTTGAACCTCGCCTAATTCTGATGTGATGCCAAGAGTGACATCCTTAATGATGGGTCGATCTGCAACCCATCTTTTGAACTTCCTTAATAGAAACCCCGCAGTACCCTTTCCTTTATTGCTTGAGCAAAAAAAGAGATTGGTTGCGTAGTGTCTTTTTGTGAACCACAACTCCGTACTGACAACACCTAAAGCCGCACAAATCTCACCTTCTTTTTCGACAATCCAGATGTGATGCATCTTAGAAGACAGCATTGCTATCAAGTTGTCGGAAGCAACCTTCCTATTAATCTTTATGTCCTTGTAACCACCGTTGTCGTGGAAAGGAGTGAGGAAGTCGATAAGCGGTTGAACATCTTTGAGATTTGCATCTCGAATCATTGGCACATACTTATTGAATGGTCACGGGTAGCGGCTAGATTTGCCTCTTGCTGACTAAAATCCGCTTCGGACATACTCGACCTGTTTGCCACAAGATTGGCATGGGCTTGTTGCCAAGTACTCATTGCGTTATTCACGCAAGACTTATGACCCATTCCAGCGTCGTGTTCATACCCCTGACTCGCCAAAGTAGCATTCATCTCGGCATTAAATTTATCGCGCCAGAGATTTAACTCGCGATCAAGTTTGTTCTGCTCTGTCTGCCATGATCTGGTTAAGGCTGTTTCATTCTTTTGATGTGCTTGAGCAAGACCTTGGTTATAAGTAGTTGCCATGTGGCCGTATTCGGTCAGTTTGAACTGACTCTTTGTTAAAAAGTCTTGCATTAAAAATTCATTAACTACCTTCTGATTAGCCATTGCTTGGCTGTGAAGGGTTGAAGCATCTTGCTGTGCAATCGGAAGAATGTTCTTAATAGCCGCATCAATTCCCGCTGACGAGGCTATGCTTGTATTGAGCATTCCATTCTGATTTGCCCATTGTTTGGCTTGGGTCACCGCTTGTTGGGTGTACGGATTGCTTTGCTTCATCATCTGAGTCATGCGCCACTCAACTAACTCTTGAGGATGTACAGTTCGTTGCACCGGATCAGCAATTTTTGGCGGCGCACCAAGTTTCGGCATACCCGCAACCGCCTTTTTCGCGTACATCACCTCATTGGTGTGTTCTGCGGATGGGGTGTCTTCGTAGGTAGGCGCACTACTAGAACCTGTCGAAGTGGAGGTAGAAGTCGAAGTCGATGTTGATGTCGATGTCCCCCTTCCCGTTGTGGTACTCGATTCCCCAGAAAGGGATCGGCCTTCACCTTGACCATTTGTGTTCCAATGAACCCTTCCGAAAGATTCCTTATTGGTAACACCTTTAGGGTTCCAGTATTTGGCATCCGTCCCCTCGGGGTTAGCAGAAATCCTTGACCAAACTGATGCTAAATCAGAATAAGAATCGACATATGACGAATAACTCATTTTCTAGTCTCCGTATTTCAAAGACTCTTTCTTTGGAAGGTCTACGACTTTTTTCCCGAACGAAGACATTTTTCCACCACGTTTTTTGTTGATCGTTCGATAACGATTCCACAGTGATTGACGTTGCAATTCTTTTTTCTTTCCTGTCAGGTACTTGCCAGTGGTCGAGTCAAAATCCCAACGCATCTTGGTCATTCCAGGTGGCACACCCTCTGGGTATGTCCCACCAGCGGCAAGTTTTAAATCTTGTCCCTTACTCGCTTTTGCAATCTGTGACGGGCCTGTCTTTTTTACATTAGGCTTAGTAGAAATATCTTCTACGCCCTCCGATGTTCCAATCTCGCTTTTATCCTTCCCTTGTCTTCGTGTTTCATAAATCTTTTTTAGGGTCGGTTTCTTGTCCGACATCCCGACTTCTTTGGATTGATCTGTCGAAACTTGAGCGACTTTGTCATCAATGTTTTTTTCTGCCATTTTTAATCTCTGTTTATTCTTGATTCAACGCGATCCAACGAAGCCAGTATCCTTTCTACGGCTTGATCAAAATCATGTTTTGAAACATAGGTGGTTTGTACTTTGGTAATGCGGTTATGGAGTTCTTTGTCTTCTGCAACTAATCTGTCAAAAAGGTGGAACACTCTTCTCAGAATGAATGATCCGATTGCAATCAAGGCGAAAAAAACCATGTTTAAAAGCATCTGCATTTCCATCACATTTCAATGCCTGATGGAAAAGTTGGAGTAGGATTTATGCTAAAACTACTCCCATTCGATTGTCCTCCCCACAAGATACAACTTTCTTCTCTATCTTTAAATCGTTTCGTAATCACTAAAGTGCTGGTAGTCATTGATTCATTTACAAAGAGAACAAAAGTTTCAGAGGGAGAAAGGTGACTCATAACCATTGGTATCTCAGAGTAAACCTCTTGTAAAATTTCAATGATTCTCGAAAATGAATTTACGCAAGCAAGTTGCATATCAACCTCAAGCGGATAAACATCATCTGGAAGTTGTTGCGCTTGTGCAGACATAAAAAAACCACCCATCAGGGCGGCTATTAAAAATTTTTTCATCTTGGCCTTTCCATAGATAGTTATACGGGGGGGGTAAACCCCCCCCATATATTTTATAGACCGACTACAGCAAGATCAGCGTCGATATCGTCACGTTTGCCCCAGTTTGAGATGGTTGCTTCACGAACGTCAGCAAACAAGTCTTCTGAAACGAGTTCGAGATCATCTACGCCATCCTCTTCTGAAACGTCTACGGAATCATCTATGGCAACCATGTGCCAAGAAAGATCATCGATAATCATACTGGTTAAGTAGATTTGTTCTGGGGAACCAAAAGAAAGTGATCCTCCACCAGAAGGTTCTTTGAATTTATATATTTCATATGCCATTGTTAGACCCTCACTAGACCGGCTGTGTATCGGAAGGAAGAAACTTCGTCACTTCCTAATGCGTAACTTGCGGCATACGACCAACCATACAACGATCCGTCAGATGCTAAAGCGTATTTTGGAACGTAGTAGTTGTTGCCACCGATCATTATGTCGATGATGTTGCCCTGAACCCCCGCTGGCATCATCACAGGCGCACCAGAGTAGACAGAGGTGTAGGCGAGATCACCATGCCCGTTCCAGTGATACGAGGCGCTTGTCCAACCACCGGCCCATACCGTGCCGTCCTTTTTCAAAGCCGTCCACGCCATGTAACTACCAGCGTCACTTCTCGGCCCACCTGACCATAGCCATTTGATGACCGGATTGGTTGTGTCGGAAAGATTCCCCGATAACTCCGTAGCAGAGTAGTAAGTCGTAGCACTGCCAAATGGCAGTTGTCCATGACCGTTATAACCAAGACCATAACACTTGCCATCTTCCGTGCGGAATATCACATTGCACTGATCAGAATAGTAGGTGTTTATCGGCCAAACACGATCAACCTTGTGAGCAGTATCACTGCCGTCAAAGTTATGTTTGTCGCCGGTCTGGGTAGACGTAGACGCATTAACACATGGTTTCCAAACATTGAACGTGGTGTTGTTTAAGCCGTTGTTCGCCATGTTGAAACCACCCTGCCAGCCGGTGTGGTACAGCGCACCGTTTTCAAGAAGGGCATACGTCCAACCTTCTGCCTCACCTCCAATCGGGAATATCTGCTTCCACGGAGATGCGGCATAACACTCACCAGATGCGCCTGTAACCCCAACTCCATTGTAGGTGAATGTTTCACCAACAGCGGGGGTCGCGTCTGCACCGATATCGGCCCAGTTTGTTGTTCCAAGAGTTTTAATCTTGTACTGGTGTCCACTTACTAACGCTCTATGAGCCGTGGTGTCATGCGGATCATGCACGGGTTTATCGCAAGCAACCGGAGTCGGTTGGCTTGTGACGTTGTCAATACCAAGTTGCCCGTATCCGTTGTAACCCAGAGCAAACAGTTCATCATTGGTATTTAACAGATGGAACCATCCTTTATCGCCACCGCCGCCCCAGACATCTTGGGTGACGTAGTACGAACCGTTGAAGTAGGCTTGCAAACGAGGAACCCAGTTATTGGTCGAAGTGTTGAGCGTGTTGCCCACGCCAACCTGACCGTAACCGTTATAACCCCAGAACCAAGTGCCACCCAGATCATCTATCGCACAAAATGTTTGAGAGGCAGTATTTCCGTTTGAGCCACTGTCGTTGGCGTGGGTTCCTATCAATTTTTTGATCTTTCTTTCAACTCCACTAGACGAGAATGACAATTTTCGGAACATATTTCTCTGGGTCGAGGTTCCATCACCGACCTGTCCGTGACCGTTATAGCCAGAACACCAGACATCTCCGTTATCCATCAGGAGAGCGCAAGTTTGCCCTGCGTCAACAGCATAAAGAACCTTACGGTCTTTCTCGCTTGCCGGATCGATTGGTGCGCGTGTGCCTTCGGTGAAATTGAAGGATAAAGATTGACCAACACCAGTGCGGTTAGTCCCCATCCCGTACATACCTGTTCCGTGTTCGCCCATGTGAACTGCTTGACCCTCTGGTGTCACGAACGTAATACCAGTTGTCATATTTCCGCAGAACCCGTGTTGGTACGGATTGGCAAAGCCATTGAAATTGCTGATATCCCTTGGGCCGCTTCCTTGGGTTCTCATGCCGTTCGTGTCACCGACATCAATACCGCTTCCGTCAGAGATCAGGTTAGACGTACCGAACAGGCGAACCGTGGCATTCTTCGGAGAAGAAAACTGCGACCAACTTGGATTTGCGCCGGTTCCACCCGCAGTCAGAACTGAGTCTTTTGAACCAGTCGCCAATCTGGCAACGCTGGAACCGTCATGGTACTCAATGTCGCCCTGCGTGGTCATTGGAGAGGTGGCAGATGCCGCTAACTCTTCAAGATCAAACAGGTTGTCCACAATGGAACCATCACAGATGACCATTTTCGCTCTCTGCGTCTTATTGTCAGGAGATGCGCTGATGGATACAGCCTGTTCATTGGTCTGAGTGGAAGTTTTGACCTTCATCACTGCATTTAGATCATTCTTGATGACCACGGCATGACTTGTTGAAGGAACGGTAACTGTGACCGTACCGGCATTGTGAACCTTGTCAGACGCGGCAGTAGCGGTTCCAGATAGCGTGAACGTGGAAGAACCGCCTGTTTCCGTGTAAGAACTTACAGAGAAAGTGTTGGTCGTACCCGAAAACACTGCATCTAATTGCAGATTGTTGCTAACTTTAGACGCTGTGACCTTTCTAGTGATACTGGCAGAAGTAATTGCAACTGATGTGAATGTTCCCCCTGACCCTCCGCCACCCGTAAAGGTCACGGTTGGCGCACTTGTATAACCCTTTCCAGAGTCACGCAAGAGTACGCTTGTAATCACGCCGCCAGAAACGGTTGCTTCGGCTACGGCTCCAGAGCCGCCGCCACCCGTGATGTTCACTGTCGGAGCGGTGGTGTACCCAGTTCCCCCAACAAGTGTGCCGGTCATGGTCTTTAGATAATTAGACCAGTTGCCGTCAGTATTGATCTTGGCAAGTAATCCATCAGTAATGCTTTCAGCCGTGGTCGCAACGGCAACAAATTCAAACAGACGATCATCGACCGTCATGCGGAATTTATCGCCAATCGAAATCGTACCGCCAGGGATATAAGTCTCCTGTTTCGCGGCTGAAGTCGCAGTGGGGTTAGTGATGATGACAACATCGTTCTGCACATCGGCAGAATCAAGCGTCACCGCAGAAGTCGATGACTCTACTTCTTTGTTGTAGACGGTTTTGCCTACATCGGTGAGAAAGTCAACAGTCAGGCTTGCACCATAAACTGATTCGAGCGATTTCGCTAAGTAAACAAGGTCTTTAGCCTGAGTAGTTGTATCCCCAAGTGATTTGGCCTTCGTTTCAATCGCGTTAATCGCATCCCTTAATTTGGAACTAGACATAAATGGTTTTTCCTACTTTGGAATGGTTAAACGATGTCGATGCCGAGAAGAACGAAGTCTTCCAAGCCCGCTGATGGAGATACATCCCAAGCAATCGATCCCGAAGAATCGGTTGCGACAAGATAGTCTCCTGATGCACCAGTTGTGCGCGGCAACGTATACGCCATTGCTCCCGCACTGTTGATGATTTTTAGACCTGACGAATCTATCTGGAGTTGTTCACTCCCTGCGGCTTTAAACCGGATGATGTCCTCGTCGGTGCTTTGTTCTGTGTCGATAGTTGTGTCGTTATCGGTGTCTTTAATTATTTTTCCCGATACGACTGATGCTGATGTGGCCGCTTCTTGCGCCCAGTGATATGCAGAGTAACCAGAATTTGTAGCAGAATCGGTGTAGGATGAATTGTGCGCCCGTGTGGCCCATTCATATGAGTCATCCCGATAGGTTTCCGATAATCCTCTCGCTGTTATGGCATCATTTTTTGCCGTGGTCGCGGTATCCTTATGCGCCTCTGAAGTGATTGAAGACGCTTCGGATGCATTTGCTGATGCCAAACTTGCGGCGGCACTAGATGCACTTGCATTTGCTTGGTTGGTTGCATTGGTAACGGCTGTTTCAGCACGTTCAATGTCAACCATCTTCTCCCAATTCGTCGAGAGATCAGTGGCCCATGTGCCGGATGTATGGTCGGCTATGGCAATGTAAACATTCCCCGTACTCGTACCCCCTGCACCGTCTACTACAACATCACGAATGTTGTATGCAGTTGAAGTTGCCCATGTGCCTTTCCATAGGCCAATGCTTTTCTGTAATTCTGGTGTGCCAGTTGCAGAGAAGGCCACAACATGAAGCGCACGTTCTGCGTTTGTTTGGGTAAACTGCACATCCTCATCATTGCGAAGTTTGAGAGAGGACTTTATTGGTAATTCAATTGAGTCAAAGCCAGTGACAATCGCATCAAAGTCGGCCTTAACAATGTCGCCCCTGGCAAGTGTGCCTTTCGTATAACTCCCTTGACGCGAAAAATATGGATTCGCCATTAGCGTCTAATCCTCCGATTACTATAGTGGACAGTCACGCCCTGTAAAATGTGCGGCTGTTCATATGCTGTTTCTGACAAAATTAAAATCCCCATGTTTGTTCCCATGCCATCGATACTTTCTTCTGCTGTAGTCACAACCTGACCAGACCAGTTAAAAGTATTCCAGTTGGCGATATTCCAAAATCCACCGCCACCGGCTATGTCAAGATTTACAGAGCGCCCTTCGGGTACATCTACAGAGCCGTATGTAAAGTCCGGTTGAAATTTAAGTTCAATGTTGCTGTCAGCCCTCATCTCAAAGTGAATTTTTCTAAATCGCTTGTTTCGGGTTGGTGTGTCAAAGTGGTAATACGAGAGTCGAAGAATTCCTTCTATTGCCGTTCCGTCGAAGGATGTGCCTTTGTCCATTTCATAGACAAATCCGTCATCAGAACCAAAGAACATAATTTCGTCACCGTCTGAGTCTTCAGCAGAGCAAACGGTGTAAACAGGCTTTCCAAGATCGACGCGAATAAATCCCGCCAACCTGTTACCTGTAAATGTTCCATAGACCCCCGTACCGTCAGCAAAAAATAATCGGTATTGGCCCTTTTTTCTTACTCGCAAAGACGCTAGGGAGTTACCTTTTTGCGTGTCGATAATTGGCTTGATTTTCTTGCTTAATGTCGATACAGCAAAGTCACCATAGGCATTCACTGCGGCAAGGTTTGTGATACCTCGGTCATCGAGGTAAATAGTTTCTGTTAAGTTTTGGATAGTCCATTCGATTCCTCCAGAGTTGTTGGAGAAAGTCCGAAGGTTCCAATCTGATGAACTTGTTCCGTAAAGAATATAAGAACGGTTACGGTTAAATACCGCCATCGCGTCACCTTTCATCACCTGTAACGCTGTTATTTCATCACCAGTCCCAAGTTCAGATGCGCCAGTGACAACTGACCACTGGTAAGGATCACCAATTGATGAGTGTTGTAGTGAACCTTTATTGAACGATAGGAAAAGATGTTTTTTGTGGGCGGCTATATGTCTTGGCGAGTCAACAGACATCCCAGTAAAGATTGGCGTGTAATAAGTTCCATCGAACTCAAATGCGGTATTGAATCCGTCAACCCCGTACATTCGGTTCGTTGACGCTGAACCGCCGAAGTTGTAGTTAACAAATTCGTATCTACCGTTTGGAATTAAAGATATAGACGTAGTGTCTGAGGTCGCGGCGGCAACAACTACTCCTCCAACAGATAACGGCTCTCCACTTAAAAACGATCCGGTGATGTTAGACAGTACAAATATGCCTTCAGCGTCAGAAGTTCCAAACGCTCCAGAACGGAGGATATGTCTGCGAACAACTGCGGTAGAGCCAGAACTTGTTCCGGTCATTAAATCGCCCAAGGCTACATCAGCAACCCCTGTGTTGTATCTGACATATTGCCCTAACTCGATCTCAACCCAACCCTTATCAACTGCTCTTATTACATCGTAAGACTTTGTTATTGTGGAGAGGTTGGTTGCCGTATAAAGCGTAACGTTAAAAGCATTTGCAGTTCCTTTTAAAACCGCGTCTAAGCGCAACGTGTTTGACAGGTTGGATGCGGTAGCCTTTTTAATTGAATTTGTAGTGATTACAACAAAGCCGAAAGTCGCGCCTGACCCGCCCCCTCCTGTAATGGTCACCGTTGGGGCTGATGTGTAATCTTTTCCAGAATCAACAATCGTTATTGCTGTAACGGCTCCGGCTGATATGGTGGCTTCCGCTAATGCGCCTGATCCACCACCACCTGTAATGGTGACGGTAGGTGCGCTTGTGTATCCAGAGCCTCCCGCGAGAGTACCCGTCATCTCGCTTATGTAGTTTGTCCAATTAGCAGAATCGTTAATAAGATCGCGAATGCCATTTACTACGCTTTCTGCGGTGGTTGCGGTTGTTGTGTAACGAAATGCTCTTCCATTAATCGTCATACGAAAAATGTCGCCAATAACTATTGTTCCGGCTGGCGTATATGTTTCCTGATTCGCTACATTTATCTCTGAGGAGTAGTACATCCTATTTTCAGTACCGGCCTCGTTGTCTCTAAACGAATAGACAGTGCCGTTATAAACCCATACTCCTCGTATCGGGCCAGAGCCTGGAACCGCTGATATATCTCCTCTTGCTCGTTCAATAGATAACTGACCATAAGAAGCATCTAACGCATCGTCTGCCGCGCCTAGTGCCTCTGCCGTTTTCGTTGAAACAGATTTGGTAACCCCGTTTACTTGTAAATTTTCACCAACAGAAAAAACGCCTTCGACTAAAGCAAGGACGTAATACCCAACGGCATCTCCTCCAGCAGTTGTGCCGCTTGAGATAACTTGGCTTGTTATTACTTCTCCGGTTGCCCCTGATGTTGCACCGGTAATAATGTCGGTGTCGGCAACATCTCCAGTTCCAGTTTGAAAAGAAAGAATCCAGTAGATTGATTCCGATGGCTTGGTGTTTCCGTCGTATCTTTCGTAACCATCTATCCGCCGATAACCACCTTCTGGATAGACTTCGTAGTTCTTTCCATATAAGAGACTGCCTGGGGGTTGCGAGAGTGCAGGGTCGGTAAGAATCTCGCCACCCTCAAAAGGGAAATATTTTGCCCTCATCGAAGAGGCGGGAAACGAACTCCTTGCGACTAGGTCTGCATAAATATTTGTCATAAAACTTGGATTACCTCTTCCGTATCCGAACTACTTAATCTTCGTCTGCGTTGTTCTGGTAAGGATTGAGATTCAAGTTTGTCTAAGACATCTTGATATTCGGCTGAAGCCGCAAGCAAAATTTCGGGAGCCTCTTCCCGTTCAGCCCACATCGTTTTTGCTCTTGCAATTACTGCGCGATGGTATTGAACAGGCATGGCTGGGACATCAAGGTTCGCCTCAAGTTTCGTTCCCACTCGCCAATAATCGGCGGTAATTGTGTGCGCCTGATCAGGAAGTGGATGAACAAGAAGATCGCCAGTGGGTCTTACAACCACATAACTCGGAGTAGAGTTATCTTGAACCCCTTGTCTGAGGGTGTCCCTCCATTCAACGTAGTCAATAACTCGAAGTCGATGCCAGTTATCTGTGGTGTAGTCAAGATAGAAAGAGCGCAAATCCCAAGTTCCAAAGTCTGCCGGTTTAGGAAGAGCGGGTTCTGCTACCCCAGTAGCAAGGGTTGTGGAATATTGTGACCAGAGAAAATCCCAATCTTTCCAAAGGCCGTTAATCTGATATTCGGCTTGAACTACAAAATCGACAATTGCTTTTAATTGCCCTTCCTGTCCAAGTACGGTACTTGGGCCTGTTCCAGATATACCAACTTCCTGACGAACTGTCTGACATAGTTCGAGAAAATTCATACTTCAAATTCCGGTGACTCAATCTTTGATAAAAACATGACCCCTTCCGATTTATTCGTCCAGTTGCCACCGTTCTGCTCAACAAGTTTCTTTACCGCTCTCCAAGACAAATCGTCTAACTTCACGTTATCCGCTTGGCCGTGTTCGTCACGAACCATTTTTTTATCCGCAGGTTTTACAGGATCACCGTTCTCTAAAACTTCTTCTTCCATAACATTGAAGAATTTTTCGTCTTGCATATAACGCAAATTAGCGTTTCCAAAGACCTCACCGAACGGACGCGATTTGTCTAGTTTCATCTTTTAGTTTCCTGTGATATTCAATTGCAGTTGCGACATCGTCGGGATGAGTCTTGGCAGAACAGACAGACCCTCCTGTCTCTTCATCCCTATTACAGGTCGCAAATCCAAAATGCATTTTGTGGCAAGGAAAACAATTAACGTCTTCCGGTTCTATAGAGGAGGTGTTGACCCAATGCTTGGTCAGATTCTCAGGTGAGGAATGCGAGAGGAGTGCTACTTTGGCTACGTCCTCTGAACTGACAGCATTGAGTACACCGGTTTCTGGGCCTACTACAAGATCAACAGTTTGGGCGAAAGCGAGTGTCTGTCTGATACTCCACTTTCCACTTCTTAAAAATACTCGCGACTCACTCTCCCATCCAACTTCTAGCATCTGGCACATTGGATCGCCAACCATAATGAACCGAACATCGGGCCACTTGATTAGCATCTGAGCCATTACCGCATCCATGTGCGGGTATGCTTTGTGAACGGACGAGCCAGACAGCGCAATCAAAATTACGAAATGTCCAAGACCAAGGCGCATACTGCGCCTCTGCTCTTTAACCCACTTTATTTCTGAAGAACTTGGGTAGAATCTTGTTTTAAATATGTGAGGTACTTCAGCATGATCGTGAAGTGCCTCTGAGTAATTCTTATTTAGTTTTTCGTGACGCTCATCGTGCGGAGCGTTATAAATCTCATCATCTGCAACACTGAGCAAGCCCTGTTCAACAATTCCACCTAAGTTGTAGACCTTGTCAAACAAGGGGCTGATACGATCCCAGTAGTCTCCTAATTCAAAGTTAGGTATCTGATCATTCTTCTGAATAAACAGTTCATCTACATTAGGATCGTTAGCCAGAATTTCTTCGCCGCGCTCTGTTACGTTTACGCAGACTTTTTTACCACTGTCTTTTAGCAGTTTTATTACACTGCTTATTTGAAGAACATCTCCGAATCCTCCGTAACGTATTACGCAGACGGTATTCTCCCTTTTGCCCCCTAGTTCTTCGTCAGATAATGTCTTCCAGTATTTCTCAGGTACGCGAACTTTCCGCATTTATCTCTTCATTAGTTTTGTACTGGGACACAACTGTTACTGGATTCATCCCACCGATAACCTTCCATTCGATTACAGGTTGCTCTCATTTCTTCCACGGTGTATTCGCCAGTTTCTTTATCGTCCACACCGGCTTGTCTGGCGGCTTGATCTAAAGCGTCCATTGCGGGACTGTTTACCTGTGCATCGATTCCCATTGCTTTAGCCAAAGCCTTCATGCCCATGCCGATCATGTTCATCATCCCAATTCCAGGCACATAGCCAAGCAGTCCAATTGGTGTTTGAGCGGTTTTCTTTGCTAACGCTTCAAGTGCGGCTTTATTTTTCTCTCTAAAATCCCTGATCGCTTTTTCTTGGTCTACTTTACTCAGGGTCTGTATTGACTTAACGAACTTATTAATTTCGGCATCGGTAATTCCGACTGAGAGAGTGTTGTCTGTATTGCGGTCATAGCCAGGCGGTGAATAGCCTCTTTTGCCTGGCCCTTGATATGCGGTGCGAGTGGACACAGCCGCGCCAGTTAGATTGGCAAGGTCAGCATCATGGTCATCAATAGCCGCGACGGTTGATTGTTTTTTAGAAATTTCCTGTTGTTTCTTGCCGATATCGGTGTCATCGTATGCGGCGTAAGAAAGAGCGGCTTCAAAAGCACTAACAACATTTCCTACTGCACTATCAAGACTTGCGCCAAGACTAACTCCATCGAAACTATGACCTCTAGCAGGGTTATCAGGATTCCGGCCCGTTCCAAGGCCAACAGCATTAGTGGTTCCACTGTTAGTAGAGTCAGTACTGGAGGTGTCTTGATTGTTAGACTCATCTACATTCGTATTTACTCCAGGGTTATTCTTATCTGCCGGATTCCCTCCACCGCTTTGGTTACCACCCGCACCAAGTCCATCTGGGCCGGAAGAGTCCTGACCACCACCCATTCCCTGTGCCATGACTTAAGCCTTGTTCAGTGGTCGCGCTCTACGCAAAGGCGCAAACGAAAACGAAATCATTTTAGGCTCGGGGTTTAACTCTTCTCGGTATACCTCGCCTTTTTCCCAATCATCTACCTTATGTGGGCCGTCTTCTCCACGACAAACAATAGATGACTTGTCCATGTCCTTAATGCTTTTCCAATATTTATTGTCTTTCATAGTTTCCACTTAAAAGAAAAGGGGGCGGTTTCCCGCCCCCTCCGGTACTTACCGGCCTCCGTCCAAACGTGTGCCGTGAGGCGCACTTGAAGAATTACCAGTGCCTTGCGGCTTCTGGTCTTTCCCTTTGGAATCAAGACCAAGTTCCTTATGTGAAGAAGAGATTTTCTGCTGATCAGAAAGGCCCGACTTCACTCCAACTCCGTTAGTTGATTGCATGATGTTTTACTCCTATGCCGCGCTGTCCCACAGGAGAACTCTCGCCTGTGAGGCAGTCGAATGAACCAAACCGGCTCCACCTAAGTAATACCAAGCAATACCGCGACTTCGACCGTAGTCAGTCGGGATTTTTCCGCGAATTTCTTCGGGGATAGCAACGGCTTCAGCAACGGTATCCGCGCCAAAGAACACTGCCCAATCCGACTTACCACTAGTCCAAGCACCAGCGGCAGTTCCCATACCAGTGGCGGAACCGCCCTTGGCACGATAGGTCTGTTCGATAAAACGAACTCCTTCGTAGCGGCCTGTTTCGCCATTTCGGATCATCTGGAAACCGCTCTCAACATACTGCGAGATTGATTCCAAGTTGTTCTTCAATGTACGGAACGTGGTAGGCCATGCAAGGCAAAAGTAGTCATCGCCTTCGTAAGAAGGAACAGACCGCTCCTTGAGAACGTCTACGATTGCTTTGATATGATCCTTGCCAAGAGCCACATCGTTGGTGGTAGTTGCAGTACCGTCAGTGGTCAGAACAACCGAATCGGTTGACGTACCACCAGCAGTCGGCCCAGCAGGAACGACACGCAAGGGCGTGGTATCGATCTGATCTGCGATCATATCGTCCAGCACCTGAGCGCAATCTACCTTTAAGACCTTACTGATGATTTCCTTCACAGGTTGCTCAGAGAGATCATCCAATTTTGAAGTGAATGGAAGCGAGTTTCCTCGTTCCGTGATACTCATCGTACCTTGCGTAATTGTGAAATTGGTTTCACCAATCGCAGTTCCTTCAGTCAAAGTACCGCCACCGGAGGCAACCGTTGAGTACACATTCCAATGGAACGTGTCACCCTTCGATAAACCCTGATGAGCGGCATCTTTTACGTCTGCAAACTGACGAAATTTCACAATAGGACGCAAGGAAATTCTGAGTTCTTTACTGAGGTTGAGGGAGTACATATAGCCACCAAGGCTACTGGTTCCCCATAACTGTCCAGCCATGAACTTATTTCCTTTTGTTAATTGTTAAGCCAGAGAGAATTAAACGGCTTGACCCCGTTCCTTCTTCATCTCTGAGATGATGTCGGAGTACGTCATTTCCTCTTGATCCTCGCCTATGTGAGCGCGAACATTTACGGGAGAAACGTCATCCATTCCCTGCTTTCTTTCTTTCCGGTCACTTGACCCGCCCAGATCATCGACATAATCAAAAAGCCAATCACGAGCGTAATCGGCGCACTCTTGCATAATGTCCCAAGGGTCACGGGTGGGGTCTGACTGATAGAGTTCAGCAGAACGACGGTCAGCAACAGCGAGTAATGAAGGGTCGGCAGTAATCTCTGGATATTCACTTTGGAACATCTGAACGGCTTCCTGTCTACGCATCTCATAACCCTGCGCTTGCATCGCTTTCTCCTCTTCCCGCATTTCAGTCTTAGTCCGTTCGATGATGCTTTGCACATCAACATTATTGGACTGGGGCTGTTCAGCGGAGCGAATCTGTTTTAGCAAAGAACTTGCTTTACTTTCCTCGCCTTGAAAGAGGGCTTCGTGGTATTGCTCATAAAGAGCGTCAGTCGCGTCCGAAGATGGCGATTGTTGAGTTCCAACGTCCGAAGATGGTTGGGTACGTTGGGCATCCATTGATGCCCGATAAGCGTTCAATTGTTTTTCATATTCGGCTAACTCTCGTTGCCGCTCAGAAACTTCTTGAAGCCTACGGTCTGCGGAAGAGTTTTTCTGATACTGTGAAACCACTTGATCCCACGGCACTTCCATATCCTCACCGTTGACTCGCGCATTAACGTACCACTCGTCATCTCTGCGAAACATTGGTGAGTTGGAAGATCCCTCTTCGCTTAAATCTATTTCCGGCTCATCCTCAGAAGAATGACCTTCCTCCACTTTTGCGGCGATCCGCTCTATCTCAGATTGATGGGTTGATAAATTTTCTTGTTCGATACTGTCAAGTATCTCTTCGGCTACGTCCTCATGGATGGCAGTCATTACTTACTCCTATATCTCAGATAGAGATTCTTCTGCGTGTTTTGCTTGGTTGATGGCCTCGTCTAGCCAACCAGTGACTAAAGAGGGCAACCTAGCGCGGAATTGAAGTTCCACAATTGTTTCAACATCGTTTGGATTGCAAGATGTCCAAGCCTCGAATGCTTCTTCTCTGGCCTTGTCTGCTCTACCAACAATGTATCTACCAACAGGAGACTTCAAAAATTCCTTTGTTTGGAGGCCAAGTCGTGCCTCCGCAATCAATAATTCAGTTTCGTCCATTAACCGTCAGCCCCTGGAACACTGCCGTACTTGTCATTCATTAATACATCAGACATTTGTTTTCCGTCATCGTTTCCTGGCGATACTCCGATCTCTGGTTCATCCATAAGCATCTTATGAACGAGGGCTTCTTTTTGTAATAGAAGTTCACCTCTAGCAATATCGTTCTTCTCGGCCTTTAGCCTCTGATCGATCATGCTGATTTGTATACGGCTCTGAGCCATACGCTCGTTTGCATCTGTCGTGATTGATGCCGCCATAATTCCACCAAGGGCTTTTTCTTTCGCCGCCGAAACATCCGATTGCGCCTTGATTGATGCGGCCATAATCTTCGCTTGCGCGTCGATCTCTTTGGCAGAGCCTTTCTCCATAAGTTGCTCAACCATAGAACTCATCTCGCTCAACTGAGCGGCAAGTTGTTCGATTCGAGGTTGTTCGTCTTCCCCAATAAATCGTTTGGAATCTTTATATCCAAGCGCACCAAATACTTCTTTGGTCACTTCGGGCTGATTCAAGGTGCTGATGATGTCGGGATTGATTTCACCCATCGTTCGTATACCGAGCAACAACCGTTCGATCTTTTTAATTGGGTCAGTTGCACCAATACCAACATTTACACCAATGGTCATTTCGTGACGTAACAATTCGTCACCTTCACTTCCTGTGAATCGAGTAAAGTCGGCGGGGTCTTGATTAGCGTCTTCTGCGGCGCGATTGGTGGCAACATTTAAAACAACTTCGTCTGTTTCGTAGTACTGCTCTAACTTAATCAATTGCATCAACACAGGTTGTACCCAAGTTTCAGCAAATGTACGCACCATAAATTCCATCATTGAGTTGGCATTTGCGCCAAGCATTTCCATGCCGCCAACCGTTTCGTTCATCATGCGATTGGTTTGCACTGTTCCCTGAGAGAAGTTGCCAGCAATGTCATCAAAATCTACGTTGAGTCGATCCTGTTCTTCATACGCACTAGCCGTAACGTCAGGGGTATTCACGATCTGTACGTCGGTCATCGGATCGTCCATCATTACGGAGCCGCCTGGGACACTTCGTTTCAAAGCGTGGATGTCAATATTGGAACTGCGACGGATGTGATACCGTTTGTTTAAAACCAATTGAACGTTGTCCGATCTTTGGTTCGCAATGTCGTTAGCGGCTGTCTGCAAGTCCTGAGTCATTTCAACCATAGAAGACGGATAAATCTTATGCGCTTCGATGGTCGGGCTTCCCATAACGTAAGGCCGCTCTCCAATAGCCAGATGCGGGTACACTTCTGACAATGGCTTTGGTTCAGTCAGCAAGTATTGAGTACCGGCTGTATAGAACAGCCAATCCTTTCCGTTTTTTCTTACAATGTTCTTGTGAACAAAGACGGTTGTGTACTCAGAAATATTATTTGTTCTTTCCGAAAGAGGGTCTTGCCTATTTTTCTGTCGGGTCTGTCTGGTTGAATCAAATTCAGATTTTTTTGATGCCTCCATTAACTCGTTAACCTTTAGCCGTTTCCATTTTGGCTCTTGGGTTTTCGGGTCAATGTCAGACATTTTTTCCAGAACGTCTTGGATGTACATCGGAATAACTTCGATTACGAACGGGGATGAACCAACAGGATCATTCCAATCAGACGCAGGGTCTATGCGAAAGTTCTCAGCGGCAATAAGACGGATATAGGGGCAGTCTTTTTCAACCTTTGTTGTCGTTGCAGAGTTCGTAACTTCATTACCGTCTTCATCAAGAACGGGGTTACCGTCGTAATCAGTTACTGGCTCGTCAGTCTTTACTTTTGTCTCTTTGTATTCCCAATACTGATGGGAAATAACAGACCCCACCACAAGAGCCTCTTGGTACGCGGCAACGAGCGTTTGAAACCAAGGTATTGTTTTGGTCAGGCGGTATTGCAAAAGATGTTTTAAAACAAGCGCCGATTCCCGTTGTTCGATATCAGAATCGTTCATCGGATAAACACTCACAACATCTTCTGTAGCAAAAAATGCAGACGCAATCGCGGCTTCATTTGTCCTTATAGCGGAACGGGTTTTCGGTCTAAATAAACGAGAACGATGCGCGTATCCGGTTGTGTGATATTTCGAACCAGATGGATGCTGTGATTGGAACAGGGCAATGTTCCGCTCCCACTGCCTACGGTAGTTCGCGTCTAGGTAACTTGTTGAGGCGCGATACGCATCGCTTGCAACTTTTAGCCACGGTGACCTTTCAGCCCCGTCTTGCAGTGGAACGTCTTCATTCATCGAATTTTGCATCCCCAGAAATGTTTCGTTTGAGGCTGTTTATTTCGTCAGAGTTGACCTTCCCTCTTGATACTCTTGCTCTCTCAAGGAGTTCGCCAGCCCATTTAGATATGTTCTTATAGTCAGGATCGATTTCTTGAATCCGTATCCACATACCCCACTTCATAGACAACGCTTCATTCCATATAGCAAGCATCGAGTAATCGTTACTGGGGCCAACGGCCCAAGCGTGGCCTGGGTAGTGTTTTTCGAGAGTATCGGCAACATTTTTGACTAAACTCATCATCGAAGCCTCTTCCATCATGTTGCCCTTGTGGGCATCAATTAAGACCTTCATCCAAAGACTGCAATTAAAACAAGTACGCCGATAGCCAAATATGCGGCGGCTTTTGCTCTTGGATTGTCAGCAAAAAAATTAGTAATTTTTTCTTTCATTGTTACCTCTTTGGCCCGTAAGGGCGATGTGGATTTTCTTTAAACTGACGTTTAGGAAAGTTGTAAGCGTTAACGGGTTCGGGTGGCCCTGCCGCTCTCTCACAAAGTTCTTGCCAACTAAATCGTCTTGTCGTTACTTTTTTCAATGGAGTGTCCTGTCTTCTATTGATTCCTTGCTAAGAAGGAGTAATGTTTCTTCTGCAATTGCGTAAATCAGTTCACTCAAAGCGCGAGTGATCTCTAGTTCTTGCAACTCTTCAACTGGGGCATCGATAAACTGCGATAGAAAAAAAACCGCAATGTCTTCTGGAGACTTTTCCCCTAGTTCGTGATTAGTAAGCGGGGAGTGCTTCTGGCTCAAGATCATCACCAAATATTGTTTGGGGAGGAGATGCTTTGATGTCGTAGATTCGTGACATCGCATCCAACATATCGACATGAACAGCGGGAAAGAGGTGGTACTCGTTGTCGATCATTCGTTGAGTCAGGTCGTACATTCGCCCGTTCTCATCTTTGTTTTTTATCGGCCTAACGATTAGAGAGCCATCCCCCAACTCAAATGCTTTCTTTTGTCTGGATGTCAGCGAGTCTGCTGACGGGGCCAGAAAGAAGCGCCAGTTCTCAAAGTCGGGCTGTAATCTTTGTACGCGATCCCGTTTAGAACCTGGCCCTTCTCTCGGCCACGCCAATTCTTCGATGGGAAAATAGTTGTTTGATATTTTCATCATCTCTTGGAAATGCTCGATGTCGGAATCTTTTCCGTATCGCTCATAACCTACTTTTACTGTCTGGACTCCGGTTTGACGAAGCCATCGATTTCTAATTTTTGAAAGTGCTTGCCACCGCTCTTTAAGATTCAACCTGTGGCAAAGGCCATCAAGTAGATATTTATTAAAGGCGTGATCGACTCCGATTACTGCAATAGCCGTTCTATCGGAAGATGCTTTTTTGGAATGCGCGGGGTCACACAAGATGTACACATTCAAAATTCGAGGTCTAACTTCAATTCTTCTGATCCACTCTGGATCGAAGACTTGTTCGGAACCGGCGATTGGGTTCTGTAACATTTGACAAGCCAAAACATATTGGCCCATCGACATTTTCTTTTTCGCCCATTCCTCATCTGACAAAAGAATCGGTGTGCCGTCAGGTGTACCTTCTTTTGTAGCGGGATATATTCTGCTCTGCGTTCCGCGCTCTATCAGGTCACGATAAGTATCAGCGTAGTGATACCTTGTGCCGATATACCACTCTCGGTTCTGACCCCCCGCCAAGTTCTGGGATAGGTCTAGCGCCTCTGTAGTCTTGGCGATCTGGTCTGGCGTGTTAACTGAGTCTCTAGTTACAACGTCATCATAGATTCGTAAGTCGTAGTGACGAGAGATGGGTTGTCCATCAACTAAACCCCATGCTTCTACAGTTGCCTCTTTCGGGTTAGAACTTCGTTTAACAATTATTCCCGCCTCTTCACCCCACTGCGGCGAGTCCTGTCTGGGATTCGGATAACAAACATCGGGGAATAACTCCCGAAGGAAGTCATTAATCTCAAACTCACGCTTTATCTGCTTTAGGAATCCCTTTGCAATAGGTCGTGTGTGGGAAAAGATTCCAATTGTTATGTTTCGATTCTTCAGGATTTCCTGAATCGTTCCCGCGTAGGTAATAATGGTTGACTTGTAATGACCTCGCGCCCAGAGATCGAGCATCCCATCTGGATTGGCCTCCACCTCTCTACAGCGATCATAGAGCCAAGGGTGTACAGCGTCTTTCCTGTTAAGAACAACAACGAGAAGAAACCAGCGATCTATCTTTGCCAGTTCAGCAATAAGTTTTGGGTCGTAATGCTTGGTGAGAAGATTTTTGTAAAAAGTTCCGGCTTCTTCTAAGGTAGCCGTGGGTAGGTAACTCTTGGCTTTATCAATAAATTCTTCAGTATTAATTCGTCAACCCGTTCAGTTCACGCCATTCCTGACTGCCCCATTTCGGCCCAGTAGGAGTAGTTGTCTGTGGGCTATTATTTGCCGGAGTGGTTGACGGTTTAGGCTTTGCGTAATTTACCCTTTCACTTTCCGGAAATTTGTTTGCGTAACCCTGATAAGCGGCTCCACTGTATTGATCAGGCGACCATCCAAGTTCCTTTGCTCTTGCCACCCATTGGTCTTGCGGCTTTTGCGACCCCAAAGACTGCGGAGTCGATGCGGGTGGTGTCGGCGTAGGTTCTGGCTCTGGCTCTGGCTCTGGCTTTGAAGCCGATGGGGGTGTTGGCGGCGGGTCAGGGTAAACGTTAGGGGATGCCGGTTCTGGCTCGAACGGCACTGTTTGATCTGCAACAGGGGCGTTTAGCACCGCTTGCTGGGGAGCCTCTGGCTGTGCAAATTTTTGCCACTGCGACCAGTTCACCTTCATGCCTGGGGGCAAGTTGTAAACAAATCGTGACAGACCGTATGCCCGTGCGTGCGAAGGACTTGGAAACGCCATGCCTGTCATTGGGTCGTACACAATGACATTCACATCATTAGGCTGTGAAAAATTCCAGTGCGACATCTGATTTCCAGTGTGCGCTCCACCCACCTTCTGCTTCAACTTAACTTCAGCGGCATCCGGTGAGTTACCGCTCATCATCGCAATCTGTTGATTCTGTTGCGTAATCTGGGCGTATTTTTTTAAGAAGTCATCGGAAAATGCCATTAGTTGCCACCCCCCGTTTTAGGTACACCAATTACTGATCCATCTTTTAATGTTTTCGCACCCGCGCCAATCATAATGCGATGTCTATTGGCGATCTTGTTACGTTGCTTGATGTACGCGGATTTCTGCTCTTTTGTCATATTGTCACCACCGTGCTTCTTTTTGGCGGCTTCCATATGTTTTTGTCGCCATGTCTTAGCGTGTTGTCTAGCCTGACCTGTTTTAAACTGACCCGCTATATCCGCCTCTGTACCCTTCATATCCTCTGGGTTGTAATCACCGATTTTGCGCCCTTCCTCTTCGTTCGCTGGCGAACCGCCTTTGGTGTAACTCCAATCCGTGACACCAGCGGCTTTTGCCGCCGCAGGGTTTGCATATTGCGTACCATCAGGGCCATAGACAACAACCATTCGTGTGGGGCCACTGGGGCCACTGGGGGCGACGTTGGTGTCTGGCGTGGGCGTCCGACTGATAATCCCACTTGTTGGTGTAACAGTTTGATCTGCAACTTTTATAGGATTAACTTTTACTTTATCTTTCTTCTTTGGCTGTTTAAATTGATCCCAGTAACCCCAATCAACAGTCATTCCAGCGGGAAGGTTGTAAGAGTAGTCCGTCACACCCGCAGAGATAGCCGCCTGTGGATTCGGGTACGCTCTACCCGTTCGAGTATCGTAAACCAGAACCTGTGGGCTAACGCCCTGCCACGGGGCAGAACTATTGGAAGAACTCATTACCCCTTGCCACTGTTGAAACCCAAGCATTTCTCGACGGGTTTGCCTCAAAGCATTTAAACGCGCAATAAAATCTGGATTCATTGTGATTTCCTTTTGGGGCCAATTTCGGCTTTTGTTAAGGTATCTCTACGCAAACGCTCAATATTTTTAATAGTAAGTTCTGTGCTGTCTTCCATCTTGCTTGCTACATTGACGTACTGTTCATGCGCTACAGACATCTTGTCTCGCTCTACGGGTTTTGGTTTCCCTTTGTACCCAATGTTTATCCCCTTTGGTGCTACGTTCATAAGTACTGCCTTCTGGTTGCTTTCGCCATTTTTAGTTTTTTACGGACTTCGTCCATTTTCATTTTGTATTGAGAGGGAGTTAACTTCTTTCTCCTCAACATCTTTGAGAGTTGACTCTTTTTCTCATTCCCCTTCTGCTCCCTGGCATCACGGGATTTGTACTTCTCTTTTAATTCTTCATTAGCCACCGTACTAACCGTGCTTTTCTTCTGCTTTTCGGTGGAAGAGTTGTTAGCCTTTTGGGAATTTTTTCGGTCTTTTGCATTCTTTTTAGTTCGTGCGATCTCTGCCCTTGCGGCCTTTCGGAGTCGGTACTGCCTTTCAGAAATTTTTCCTTCTTTTAACAATCTCTCAAGATCAGATTCTGATGAAACCTGTGGCGTGGAAGACTTTTTCGCGGCAGATTTACGGCCTTCGGTACGCCCCTTTTCTTTCTTTTTCTTTTTAAGACTCTTTAAAAGTCTTTTTTGCTGTTCTTTGGTAAGTGCCATTATTTTATTGATCGATTGACTGATTTTGAGATAACCCGCAAGTTCGATGCTCGGTTATCCGTTGGTCTACGGTTAGCGTGATGAATATCTTTTCCATCACCTTTTCGTACACGACCCGCTTTCATAAGTTGTCTTCTTGCCTTGTTTCTGGAACTCCTCTCTGCAATTGCTTTGGGAGAAGAGTGGAATTTTCGATATTCGTGTTTATAGTTGCGTGGCTTACCGCCACCTGATTTGTACTCACTTGATCTTCGTGCAGTTATTAAACCGGCCATATTTTTTGCCTAAAAAGAGAAGCGCAATGTTCCCATTACCGCTCCGTCATCTCTGTATGAAACGCCTACTTGGGTATCGTCAAAATCACGACTCAGGCCAATCTGGTAATTGCTCTCTGTCGCGTTGATCGTTAGCGGAATATCCCATCGGTATACAACGTAGGCGCTTGCCATCGCGATACCAACAATAACCAGTTCCTCCTCGTATTCCTGATACCAAGGCTTCTTCTTCGCGGCTTGCTCTCGCTGACCGCATTTCGTCACTGATCGTCCGTTGCCTGTACCGACTGCTCCCATTTCGCAAGCGATGTCTCCATATCTTCGACTGAGGTTTGAATCAGATTGCAGATCGTATTCCGCAACGATTACGGGAAGTCCCAAGGCAAGTGCCTCGGCAACTCGTTGACGAAACTCGGCTTCATTAAGATCAAAGCCAGTTTGTAAAAATATTACTTCTGCCGCCGCATAGTGAGCGGGTTTAACTCCTGGGGTTAAATGAACACCAACAGGTTTATTAGTAAGCGGTTTAAGGTGGTTAACCATCGCCGTAACTGAAGCCGCATCCCAGTATTCGTCAGATTCAAGACCGATAATGTACGCATCCACCTTGTCATCAAAGCGGCGCACCATCTCGGCGTTGTGTGCCATATGGGCAGAAAGCGGTCTTCCGGCAAGTGACGGTGAGTCATCTGCCATTAACCAAAGCATGGGTCTAAGCCCGATGCTGTTTAAGCGATCAAGTCGCGCCTCCCAGTTGGGTTTCGGGGAAACGTCGCCCACATCATCAGCCTCATTTTGGGTGTAGATGTAGATATGGGTGTCGCCATTGGCAAGAAGCGCATTTTCCATACGTCTTCGCCATGCATCATCGACATTATCCGACAGGTAAGACAGGCTCATTCCCGCCGTATCCATCAATAGGAAACTGGCTCTCGATCCGTATATATCTGCTAGTGCGTTAGCCCCAAAAAGCGTGATTAAAAACGCTAGGAGGAAGGGCATTTTGGACACAAACAGTGGGTGTGATCGCCTGTTTTGGTGCAATCGCAATCGTAAAGATCGCAATCAGGGCATTCGCACACCTCAGACATCTTTTTTAGGTCGGCAAATCGCGTTTAGCGAAGCCATCTCCCCAAAAATATTCTCTTGCTCGTAGTCTGGGGAATGTAAGAACGGGTTGTGACGCTCTATTTCGTACCCCAGCGAGGTCATAATTTCTGAAATAAGTTTATTATTCTCATCCCTATCCACTTCAAGGTAGATAACGGGCTTGTGTTCGTAGATTGTTTTCAATCCACCCATCAAAACCTCGGGTTCCATCCCCTCAACGTCGATCTTTATGAAGTCGCAACGGGAAAGATTGATGTGATCTATCGGAACAATCGCAACATCTTCGCCCTGTTCATGCTCCTTGATGGAAAGACCGCCGAAATTGTTCTCAACCTCGGGGTCAAGGATAGGCACTTTTATAATTTTCTGCGCGGAACCCACGCCCATGTGCTTGCAATCCACACACAGAACGGAATTAAGGGCCATATTCGCGCATAAGGTCTGGTAGATAAGCCTCTGAGGCTCGAATGCAAGTACCTTGCCGCCCTCTTTACTCCCGACGCGATTCGCAAACCACAGGGTGTGTGTACCGATATTTGCCCCGATATCGAGTACGGTATCGCCACCTTTGACATAGTCGGAGAATAATTTGAGTTCTTCTCGCTGGTAATCCCCGTAATGCTCTATTGAGCGCCCCACATACTCATCTTTGGGGTTGTAAAGGACGTATCCCGCATCTGTTTGCTTAATGACATTCATTAACGAATTTTTGTAGCGAGTACCTTGTTAAGTGTTTCTTCGATAGATTCCAGACGGAATTCCATGACATCCACGCTTTTAATAGCCGTGGCTAGGTTGCCCTGATCTGTTACAAGTTTCTGTAGGTTGTGAATTTCAAGTTGACACACCTGTGCGTCCTCTTCGAGTGCTTTAATCTGTGCGGTGTGCTGACCCCCCTGTACTCCGGCCAGCCGGTCAACTTCAGACGAGAGGGAGGAGGCCCACCAGATGGCGCCAGTGGTCTGGCCTACCAGGAAAATGATTGCTCCGATTAGATACGTTGGGATATTCATGCGAGTTTGTTAGCCCTAAAAAGAAAAATTTTTTACGATAAATTGTGGTGCATACGGGGGTACTGCTTGAGGATGTCGCTTACTACTTCGGAGTCCCAAAGTTCGGGATACACCCCCCCTTCTGGGCTTCTCACAGCGATTCTCATGTAGTAACAGATGGGTTCATCCTTTACCCAAAAATGATTACGCCAATTTTTGTCAATAGGACAGATAGGGGCGTTGCAGTTCTCAAATTTGTTACAGGCTTTGTTGTTCAAGAAATAAAATTGTCAAATGGAGAAGAATTGTCCCTTGAAACCGTTGCAAACATTGGGTTTCTTGGGGTATACATTTAATCGAGCAGTCAACTAGGGAGGTTTCAAAAGTAGCCCCACCCGTAGACGGTGGTTATACTGTATGAGTCCCCAAGCCCCGCCCCCGTGGGCGCGACCGATCACCATCACCCCGCGCCGACCCAAAAAGTTTTCCGCGTAGAGACTCCTTTTTTCGCGAACGTGCGAGGGCATCTGACTGACAGTCATCCGTTTTTTCTACTGGCGCAGGGCGCGATCAGATGATGTGCGGTCAGTGTGCGGTCACCGCGTCGGCAAGCGCGTGGTCACTGGCAGATATCCCGCGCTCCTCACAGGATGTGCAAGGCTAAAAGGGGGCGGTGTCGCTGTTGTTGGCAGTTGCCCTGTCAGACACATGGGCGCACTGTGATTATATCCAGTACTCTCGATGACCTGATCTCGGGGGGTACTGACTCCCCCCATGCGCCCCCTATCCCACCGCATCACCCCAGTCGCCCTCGGGGCGTGACGGGCGTTTGGTGCGTCCTGACAGGATATCGGCAGTATCTGGGGCTGATCGACTTATTTGTCCTTATTACTTGACATTTGTAAAGTCGCTTGACACGCCGTGTAACGCCCTATACGGGGTTTTGACCCTTACCTATACCTTGGCCTTGGTTGACAAGAGATCGTTCGATCTGGGCTATTTTAGCCTAACTGTATGTTTTTAAAGGCTTTTCCGCTTTGATGCCCTTGCCCCTCTATTAGTGGCCTGTGGGGGGTGTTCACTTGAGCCACTGTACATTCTTTGTATCTAGGACTTGACATATGGCAACCGTGAGGTCAGACTTTGTTCAGCCCTTGAGGCGGTCAGCGGTCAGTCGAAGCGGCACTCGACCTCACTCCCCATCGCGGGATTGAACAGAACCTGACAGCCAACAGGGTCACCGCGAGAGCGGGGATCAGCACCTGATGTGTTCGGTGCGGTTCGGATGCAGTCCATCCCGACTCAGCCCGCTTGCGGGTCTGGCGAACGGCGCAACAACCGAGATGTTCCGGTCTGAGCGTAGTGCCTTAATTCTGTAGGTCGGTGCCGACTCCCCGAATCAATCCGAGTCTGCCATTTAGACCCGCTGATCAGTCGTTACGCACCGCCCCACATTCAGCAAGCAACGTCTGGGCAAACGCGAACGCGACCCGAATTTTTCCTGATGCATCAAACCTTTGATGCATCGAGAAGTATTCCTTCAAACAACTGCGAGAAAAACAATTATGAAAATAGAGCAAACCAAACGCGGGGTTGTAATCAGTGAGCAAGTAATGCTTGCCAGTGTTCACATCCATCAAGGGTCAAAGAAGATCACTGACCATGAGGCCGGTGCGAAACTTGCCAATGGTTCCGGCGCGGACAGTGACCTTGTCACGGTCAGCACCTCATTGTTGGGCAAGGCTTTTCCGCGCTCAACGAGCATTGCAAATCTGATTTACGCCACGCATAAGAAGTGGACGTTTCGTATGCCTTCCAACAGCGGTGGTCAGATGAAAGGCCCCGCTGTGTTGGCGACCCGACTCGCCGAGCAATATGTCGCCGAGATGACCTCGCTGATCGATGAATTCAACACCACTGCCGATGAGGAATGCGAGGCGCTACCCGCCTTCATTGCCCGTGAGCAACACCGGCTTGGTCACCTGTTCAAACGTGAGGCTTATCCCGCTTCGCCCGAGGCCATCCGGCATCGGTTCGGTGCGACGTTTCATCTTGACGGGTTGCCCCGTGTCGATGACATAAACGCCGGTGTGCATACGGCCAGTCAGCAAGCACAAGCACAAGCGAGGCAGGATGAGATTGTGTCTGACATGGGCAAGCAGATTCTTGTCAAGATGCTCGAACACGTTTCGCACCTTGCCAATGTGCTGAGTAAGGACAAGGCGAAAATCTTTCCGAGTCTTTTCGATAACGTGACCGACCTGATCGAAGTCATCGTCCCGTGTTGCAACATTGCCGGTGACCCCGAGATTGAGTCGATTGCCAAAGACCTCAAGGCCGTGATGCGATACAACGCGGATCAAGTCAAAGGCACTGAGTCGGCGAAGGCGCACGTTGCCAAAGGCGCATCACGGGTTGCCAAAAAACTTGGTCAAGTCGCGAAGGATCGAGGCGTAACGAAGTCTGACCTTTCGAAGACAGTCCAGTCGAAGGTCAAGGCGTACTTCTAACCCCACCGAATCTATCGGTATGCCCCGCACGGGGCATCACGATGTATTCCTTCAAACAACTGCGAGAGAAAATTATGCAAACCAATGACACTTTAGTCGCCGTGAAAATCTACCATTCGCAAATCGAGCGATTGCTTCTCAAACATTTTGCCGTCAAGGAGCCGATGTTTGTTTGGTCACCACCGGCTTGCGGTAAGACCTCCATCATCAATCAAATCTGCGAGGCGCAGGGATGGAAACTGTTTGATGTTCGCCTTGCCCAGATGGATGCGGTCGATGTTCGGGGCATCCCCTACAAGGGCGAAGACGGGCGCACTCACTACGCGAACCCTTCATGGCTTCCCGCCGAGGATGGTTCCGATGGGCCGTGCGTCGTGTTCCTCGATGAATATATGCAAGCGAGGCCGGACGTTGCGTCGGTGATGGGTCAAGCGATCAACGAACGTCGCCTTGGCGAGTATGTCTTCCCTGACAATTGCCTGATCGTTGGCGCATCCAACCGGCAGTCGGATCGAGCCTCGACCAACCGTATGCCTACGCAAATCGCGAATCGCTTCGCGCATTATGAGTTGGCCGTGAAGCCGACCGAGTGGTGCGAGTGGGGCATGGCGAACGGGATCGATGAGCGTGTCATCGGCTTCATTCGCTTCCGTCCCGAACTGGTCTACCAGTTTGACCCGAAGCAGACCAAACCCGCCTACGCGACGTTGCGTACATGGGAGAAGGTCAGCAACATGATCAAAGGCGAGGCATCGTCGGACATCGACTTCATCGAGCAGGTGTCCTACGCGCTTGTGGGCGAGGCTGTCGGCTCTGAGTTTGTCGGCTTTGTCCGCGCCCTCGATGTTCTGCCTGATATCGGGGAGATCATCGCGAACCCAGATGACCACGATGACCCCGAGAAACCTGATCTGCGCTACGCGGTGAGCAGTGCGCTCTCGCGCTACGCTGACTCGGACAACGTCGAAAACATCTGGTCGTATCTGCTGAAACTTCCCGCTGAATTCCAGATTCTCTGGAGCAAGGATGTGTTGGCAATCGGCGAGTTCGATATGACTCAGCACCCTGTTTATCACGAAGTCATATCCCTTCACCGCGACATCCTCACCACATAAAGGCGCATCGCCTTTAGCCCTTGGCCTGTAAGGCAGGGGCTAACACGATGTTCCCTTCAACAACTGCGAGAGAAAATTATGAATATCATTGACCGCATTGAGAATCGCCGAGCGCGACATCTTTTGAAACGCCCCTTCATCGGGAGCCTTGCCATGCGCCTCGAACTGGTCGAGGATGTGACTTGCCCCACGGCTTATGTCACGCCGAAGAAAATGGGATTCAACCCCCACTTTATCGAGAGCCTGACCGACCCCGAGTTAGATATGCTGATCGTCCACGAGGTGTTCCACCTTGTGCTGAAACATTCTTTCCGGCGCAACGGGCGTGACCATGATGTGTGGAATCAAGCCGGTGATCATGTCATCAACCTGATGCTTGTCGAGGACGGAATGACCATGCCCGAGTGCGGTCTTCTCGACCCAAAGTACAAGGGTATGACCACCGAGGCGGTCTACAATGATTTGACCTCAGTTCAAAATGCCGAGCAGTCTGAGCAGTCCGGCGACGGCGTCCCAGGCGACGGTCAAGAATCTGGGACTCCTCCAAAGAACTTGGAAGAGTACGGCGCGGGTGATGTTCCCACTGCCAGTGAAGCACTGGCGAACGGCACGTTCGGCGAAGTGCGGGATTGCCCCGATGTATTGGACGATGGCACCACTGAGTTGCAAGCCGAGCGTGAACTGGAATCAGCGATCACCGTCGCACTCGCTCAAGAGCGCAACCGTGGCACGATGTCCGGCTCACTGCTTGCCATGATCAATTCGCGCAATGACGCGCACGTTGATTGGACTGAGGCGCTCAAAAACTTTTTGTTCGATGTCGGCAACAATGTCGAGACAACGTGGTCATCCCCCAACCGACGCTTCATTGGTCGGGGCGACTTCTTTCCCAACACCAAGCGTGAGGGGATCGAGCGACTGATCATCGCGGTCGATACGTCCGGCTCTGTTTCGGATGCTGAACTCAAACAGTTCTTGTCAGAAACAATGCAGATTGCCGAGGACTTCGCGCCCGAGGTGCACTTCCTTGCCATCGACACTCGCATTCGGAATGCACAGATTTTCGAGGCAGGGGAATATCCTGACGAGATCGAAGGCTATACGCTTGGCGGTCGAGGCGGGACACGTTTCGACCCCGCGTTTCGATATGCCGAGAGCATGGAAGATGCGCCGTCAGCGATGATCTACTTCACGGATGGTTACGCGCATTATCCCGATGAGCCTGACTTCCCCGTGATCTGGGCGATCAGCACAGATGTCCAAGCCGACTGGGGCGTAACGCTTCCAGTCAAAGTCTAACATCGCAGTCGTCGCGCCCCCCGACGTTAACTGGGGGCATCCACTATCACTTTTCACTA
>Ga0209631_10000386_pt1 | contig 59001 bp, 44 predicted proteins | sample COG_08_FD_184752 | JGI IMG/M metagenome (GOLD analysis project Ga0209631, IMG submission 184752) | Pelagic Microbial community sample from North Sea - COGITO 998_met_08 (SPAdes) (version 2) | ecosystem: Environmental > Aquatic > Marine > Neritic zone/Coastal water | place: Helgoland, sampling... | reverse complement strand
CCATTCGACGGCTTCGCCATCGGGGGTAGCCTCGGCAAGGATACCGCCGAGCTTGTCGAGCTGCTGGGCCACCTGATGCCCCGGATACCGAAGGATAGGCCGAATCATCTGTTGGGCATCGGCGACGAAGGCTCGATATTGGGATCCATTCCGCACGGCGTGGACACGTTCGACTCAACCTTTCCAACCAGAAGCGCTCGTCACGGCACGCTCCTGACGCGAACCCGCGGCAGAGTGAACATCAGGAGGAGTGAGAACTCGACGACGCACGAACCTCCTTGCTGGGAGTGCGCGTGCAGACTGTGCAGGCATCACACGCTGTCTTACTTGCACCACCTGGACAAAGCCAGGGAGCCGATGATGTGGACGCTCGCCACCGAGCACAACCTGCACTACATGGGATGGCTGATGCGGACCCAGCGGGAGAAGATTCTGAACGACGAGGTGTGATGTCGATTAGCGATGTAGACTAGTGCGTTCTATAGTCAATTTTGGGACGCGACAGCCTTGGACGGCACCGCCACGCACCCCCTCTCGTCGCATCTCAGCGCGATCTTCGCGACGGTATCCTTGCCGTACGGGATGGTGTAGTGGCTCTTGAGAACCCATTCTTCGTCCACCTTCTCGAAGCTCTGCGTGGCGAGCAGCGTCGCCCCGTTGGCCACCGTCTCCAGCACCGTCACCGTGGCCTGATCCCTCTCCACCGTCACGTCCACGTCGGAGAGCTTGAGACCCTCCGGCCGCCTGTCCGGGCGGAGCACCGTGCCCCAGTTATCGAGCACCGCGCCGCGCGACACGAACCGATCGATCGCGTTCGTATCACCCACCGAGTTCCCCTTGGCTCGACCCGCCGGCGACCAAACACCCGCCATGGCAGCCTCGTCGCCGCGTCCCAGCGCATCGTAGAACTCGTCGTGGACCCTCAGAACCTCCCCCGCGGGACCGTCCGTGGGCAGCTCCAGCGTCGTGCCGATGGGCCGCGCCGCGCCTTCGCCCCGGATATCCTTCAGCCTATCCGCGTCGTCCATGGAGGAGTCTACTTTGCCGAGGTCGCCCACCGTGGAGTCGACGGTGGCGTCCCGCCAAGCCTTCTCCGCCTGGGCGTCCGCCTTGTTCCCTGGTCTGTTGCGCGGGAACGTGGAGAGGAGGACGTCCCACGCGGGTGCGCCCACGCCGGAACCCCGCACTTGCCCAGTCACACCCAGCGTGACGTACCCGCCCTGGGACGAGTCCGCTCCGGCGTCGGTGAGGAGCCTCCTGTAAACAAAACACGTCGTCAGTGCAATTGCTCATGCGCAAATAAAAAGAAACTCACCTGAAGTACCCGGCCCACGCGTCGTTGCGGGTGGGCCACGCGAGCCACCTCCCGGCGCCCGCGCCCGGCCACGCGAGCACGACGTCCTTGAGGAGCTCCCAGCGGCCGGGGCCGACGTCCGCCACCGCGCTGCGCTCCTCGCCGTCGCGAGCCGCTGACCTCTCGACGACGGGGACGACGAGGATGCGGCTCTGCTCGAGCCTCCTGCGGAAGGGCGTGGCCGCGGCGAGATCCCGGGCCACCTTGTCCGCGTCGCCGTACACCACCGCCACCCTCGCAGCCTGCCTGAGGCTCTCCAACGGGAACACGCGCTCGTTCCTGAACTTATCGCGCTGGATGACCTGCATGCCTCCCAGCGCCAGCTCGCGCTGCAGGCGGTCCAAAGCCTGCTTCCTCTGCTTCACGTCCACCGCGGTGAACCCGGCGGCGATGGCGAAGAAGAGCACGTTCTGGAGGAGGACCACGACTCCGTCCTCGTCGCCGCGGAAGATCCCGCCGATGGACTGGGGCAGGCTGCCCGCCAGGCCGAGCGCGGTGCAGCCGACGAGGAGGATCCTCGGGAAGAAAAAAGCGTGCGTGCTCTCCCAGATGGCGAGCACCTCCGGGAGGTACGTGCCGCCGGAGAACATGTCGAAGCCGGCGCGCTCGCCGGGATCCTCCACGTCCAGCTCATCCTCCTCGCGGATGGCGTCCAGCCTCGCGCGCGCCGCCTCCACGGTATCGGGCTTGGCCTCCACGACCACCGCGACGCGACGACGCTCGGAGGAGATCGAGATCGTGGATGCCATACGCCGCGCGGCGAATGGACCCGCCCGCGCGACGACACGGTTAGGAGATGCCGCACGCGCCGGGTATCGGCGTGAGTGTATCCCGATGACATCGGTGGCGAGGACGCCACCGACCTGATGCCTCAAAGTAGCCATGGTGCGCGCAGCTTGTTGTGAGGGCGACGTGGCCTCCTCTTATCCTGGTCGTGCCCACTTTCTGTTGTCTGCCAAACTGGCCAATATTTTTGATGTAAACAACGCGGAGCACAGAACACAGCCGCCCGCCGCGCCCGCCGCACGTGCAGGGCCTTTGTGATCAAGGGTGGAGTTCCGTTCGGCCCGTGAGTCGACGATCCGCACGCTCACGTCGCGGCCGGATCGATGCCATCACCCTCACGCGCTGCGCCTCTCGCGGGGGCGATGAGATCCGTGAACCTCGCCGCGTTCGCCGCCGTCGCGATCTTCGCGTGCCTTCCCCGGACGGCGACGGCGCACCCGAGCCTCGTGGGATCGAGTAAGTGCGGCGAGGACGCGCACCCCACCACGGCGCGCTCCCACCACGCCGCGCCCGTGCCGGACAACACCATGTCGTTCCTCATGTACTACGCCGCGGAGGCGCCGACGGACGACGAGATGCTTCCCGACAGGACCATCCCGGGGGAGTGGGCGATCGACTCGGCGCAGTACAAGCCCGGCGCGCGTCACACGCTCGTGGTCAAGATACCCGACCCCGGCGAGTTCCTCATCACCGCCACCGCGGGTATATTCCGCGAGCTCGGGGCGCACGACGACGGGCGGACAAACTACGGAGCCGGCACCGCGTGCGGCGGGGCGAGGTACAACCTGAAGGAGAAGTGGGAGACGACGCTGCTCGTGTGGACCGCGCCGTGGACCGGGGAGACGGTGCGGTTCAAGGTGACCACCGCGAACGGTAAGCACGGCGGGTTCCGGACGGCATCCGCCAGTTTCACGGCGAACGAGAACCTCCCGGCGCCCGGGGAGGGCCGGGCCCCGGGGTCGCCTCCCGGTCCCCCCGCGTCTGGCAGCGGCGAGCCCGTCGGGGAGGACGAGATGAACGGAAAGTTCGTGGCGCACGGCTGGCTCATGGCGCTGGCGTGGGCGGTGCTGATCCCGTTCGGCATATTCTCCGCGAGGTACGCGAGGTCCCCGCCCGGTGCGCCGCCCGCGAGGAGCGACGCGGTGGAGACGGTTCGAAGGGCGTGGTTCCAGCTCCACATCTGGCTCAACTCGATCGGGCTGGTATCGGCGCTCATCGGCGGCGTGCTGTCCTACTCCGCCGTGGAGGAGGAGCTCGGGGACGGCATGCACCTGCGGTCGGCGCACGCGTACTGGGGCGCGGCGACGCTGCTGCTGGGTCTCAACCAGCCCCTCAACGCGTTCACCCGGCCCCCCGCGCCCTTGCCCGGGGAGGCCAAGTCGGCGGAGCGTCGGCGGTGGGAGAAGGTGCACCGCGCACTCGCCTGGGCCGCGCTGATGACCTCAATCGTCGCCATGGACACCGGGACGGAGGCGGCGATGAACGACTGGGGCGCGCCCAAGGGTGGTAAGGCTGCCAACTCCGCGTACATAGCGTGGGTGTGGATGGTTTTACTGGCTACGTGCGCCGCGGAGGTGATCCGTTGGCGAGAGCGGCAGAAGCTGGGGATACCGATGTGGGGGGACGGCGGGCAAGCGATGAACAGAAACTTCGTGGAGCTCTCTGAGATTGAGGGCGAGGACGAGCCCGAGCGAGGGGGAGCGAGGTAGCCGTGGATGTAGTATCCGCCAATAGAGACGGTTGAGTTAAATTATTTTCTTGGATACCCAGCTGACAGCGGTGTGGCTGACCGACAGCAAAAACGAGTGCTTTAAAACACGTTCAACACCCCGGGGTCGCCGCCCCCCCGGCGCACAACACGCGACGTGCGTAGGGTCGACGGCTTCGAACACAGCCCGGACGTCATGCCGTCAAAGTACAGCGCCCCCAAGGCCCAGGCCATGGAGGCGCCCAAGGTCAAGGACCAGTTCGACAACCTCATCTGCAACTGCTGCGCGGGCGGCACGAGCACGTTCGTCGCCTCGGTGCTGTGCCCGTGCGCGGTCCTCGGCTCGAACGTGGCGATGGTCCAGACGGGCGGGCGGGTCGAGGCGTGCACGCTGCTCGAGAGGCAGTACGTGTGCTGCAACGATGACCACGCGGGCCAGAAGGAGTGCCAGCTGCACGCGTCGCTCATCGGAGGAGGATGCCTCGCGGCCGCGCTCACGTACGCCCTCGCGCCGTGGCCCTTGAACATGATCGGCAACGGCGTGCTCGTGCTGGGCCAGGTTCCCACCGCCATCCACGGCGCGAGGCACCGAAGGCTCATCCGCAAGGACCTTCACATCACCAGCGCCAACATGTGCATTCCGGGCAACTTCGGGGACGTCGTGTGCCACTCCCTCATGCACCCGCTGGCGCTGGTCCAGGAGCACAGGGAGCTCTGGGATGCCAAGCACAAGTCCAAGCTGGTGAAGAAGGGGTACCTGGACGGACCGGCGGATAAGGCTCCGACGACGCAGGAGTTCGAGGTGAGGTACGACTGCTCTTGCGCGATGTGCGCCGCCAGGTTCGACACCATGGCCGAGCTCATCGCGCACCTGGGGGGCGAGCACGACGTGGGGCAGATCAACAGGGTGCTTTCATCGGGCAAGGGGACGGTGAAGTGCGACAGGTGCAGGGAGACGTTCCCGACCTGCGCGGTGATGAAGGACCACGAGTGCACGGGAGCGAGGCCGATGAGAAAGGAGCCGAAGGAGAAGAAGAGGAGCGCGAGGCTCGCGGATGTAGAGGAGGGATCCGATGACGACGAGTAAGTGACAGGAGTCACTGTTTGTAAATTAAAAAGTCAAGAAAAACTCAGATCTCTCGCCAGTGTCTCACACTTTGCGCCGACACGGGAGGTATCGACGCACCATGGTGGAGCCTCTCATCGAGCCCAGGTTGCTGAAGCGCCTGCGCGTGGCTGAGCTCAAGGAGCTGCTCGAGCAACGGGGGCTGAGCACGGAGGGCATCCAGAAAGAGCTCGTGGCCCGATTGGAGGAATGCCGAGCCGCTGAGGAGGCTGCCGAGGAGGGCGGCGGTGGCGAGCCCGCGGTCGGAACCCCCGCGGCCGAGGGCGAAGACGCACCCGCGGTTGAGCCCCCGATCGATGAGGCACCCGCCGATGAAGAGACGCCCGCGGACGCCGCGGACGCCCAGGCCGAGGAGGCGCCCGCGGACGATCCAGCCGACGCCGAACCCGAATCCCTCGAAAAAGGGGAACCCGCCCCAACCGACGGGGGCGACCCGGGGGAGGCCGGGGCCGAGCCGGACGCCGCGGATGCGGATGGTACCGCGCCTGAGCCGGCTGATCTCCCCCCCGCGGCGCCCAAAATGCCCGTGGTGAGCTCCCAAAAGCTCGATCGCGCGCGCAATCGGCTGGCTCAGAATCGTCAGGATCTGGACGCGTGGGAGACGATCGTCACCGACGCTCAGACCCGCGGGGTGCCCGAGGGACGATCGTTGTTCGAGGAGGTCCTCGCCGCGCACCCGACCGCGAGCAGGGTGTGGAGGGCCTACGCCGAGGCTGAGATCGCGGGCGACACCGGGGGAAACAGGGACGACGAGGCGGTGAAGGCCATCTTCTCCCGGTGCCTCCTCTCGTGCCCATCCGCGCTCCTCTGGCGCAGCTACACCAGGTACATGGAGAAGACCAACGATGCGGGCACCGAGGAGGGCGTCCAGGCCATCAAGGCTGCCTTCGAGTACACCGTGGACACCGTCGGCGAGGACCTCGAGAGCGGACCGCTCTGGCTCGACTACGTCGTCTTTCTCAAAACGGCTGATCCGTCGCACGCGTGCCCGGATGCCAAGCCCGAGCAGGCGGAGTCCGCGCGCATGCAAGAAGTTCGACGGGCGTACCAGCGCGCCGTGTCCGTCCCGACCAACTCCATCGACGCGCTCTACCGGGAGTACGACGCGTTCGAGCACGGGGTGAGCGCGGCGCTCGCCAAGCCCCTCCTCGCCGAGGTCAAGCCCGGCGTAGACGTCGCGAGAGCCGCGCTGAAGGAACGCAAGCGACTCCACGACCAGTGCATCGTCGGCGGGCTCGCGGGTCCCCCCGGAACCTCCAAGGATGAGAAGAGCCCGGACGGCCAGGCGAGGGCGTGGCGCGCGATGATCAACTGGGAGAGGTCCAACCCGCAGAAACTGACGCCCGACGCCGAGGCGGGAGAGACGGCGCACCCGCAGCTCGTCACTCGGGTAGCGCTCGCGTACGACCAGGCGCTCATGTCCTTGTGGAACTTCCCGGACATCTGGCTGGAATTTGCCGCGTGGCACGAGGGCAACGACCACGAGGAGGCCAAGGCTGTGCTGCAGCGCGCGAGGGAGGCGCTGCCCGGGTGCCCGCTGGTGCACTTCGCCGCCGCCGACCTCGTCGAGGCCCGCGGCGACGCCACCGCGGCGTCGGCGGTGTACGAGTCCGTGCTGGACGAGTACGAAGTTAAGTGCGCGGCGGATGCGGAGGCGGCGAACGTGGACGGCGCGGATGACTTCAAGTTCGACCATCCCCCGATGGACGATGCCACGCTCCTGGTGTCCATCGAGTACATGCGGTGCGCTCGGCGGATGCGGGGCAGGGACGAGGCGAGGAAGTCTTTCATGCGCGTTCGCAAGGCGCCGGGGAAGCGCTGGGAAGCCTTCGCCGCCGCCGCGCTGCTGGAATGGAGGTACGATAAGAACGACAAGGTGGCCAGGAACGTGTTCGAGCTCGGGCTCAAGTCCTTCATCTCCCAGCCGCAGTACGTGGCCCGGTACGCGGAGTTTCTCGTCGGGTGCAACGACGTGGGCAACGCGAGGGTGCTCTTCGAACGAGCGACGGCGGCGGCGGGGGAGGCGACGGCGGCCGCGGCGGGGCTCGGTGGAACGGACAAGGCGGGTAAAGCGTCGGTGGAGAAGGTGTTCTGGGACATGTTCGTCGACTTTGAGCACACGCACGGGACGATGGACACCATGAAGGGGGTGGAGACGCGCCGGCGGGAGGCTGTCGCCGGCCCGGACGCCGTCGACGGTGCGCCGGAGATCATCACCGCGCTCCTGGGCCGACACTCGATCTTCGACCTGAGACCCGTCTCCGAGGAACACATGCGCCACTTCGCGCGCATCGGCGTGGCCGTGCCCGAGCCCGCACCCGCCGGGTCCGCTCGACCGGGGGCGCCCGCTCCGCCGCCGCCGCGCCTACCGCCGCCACCCGCGGGGAAGCCCAAGGGTCCTAAGGGTCCGAAACTCTCGGGCCCCGCGCCCAACATGGCGCCGCTCCCTCCCCCTGATCCCATGGTCACCGGGGCGGTGAACCCGCGGTTCGCCCACCTCCCCCGGGAGCTGGGTTCGTTCGCGTCGAGGCTCCCCGCGATGAACGCCGCGGTGAATTTATCCCTCGTCGACTCCGTGATGGACGCGCTGATCAACGCCGACGTCACGCCGGAGGGTGGGACGGCGATCGTGGACGCGTTCAACGCGGGGCTCGGCGGCGGCGGGGGCGGGACGAAGCGCAAGGCTGGCGACGCGGGGGTTGGAGGTAAAGGTCCCGCGCGGGGCGCTCCCCTCACGGCGGCTTCGCAGCGGCCGCCCGAGAGGGACGTGTTCCGCATGAGGCAGGCGATCCGGCCGCGAACCGACCAGGCGGAGTTCAGTTAGTCGCGGGGTTTTAACGAAGATGAACTTATACCCGACACTTGCACGAACACTTGCACGCGGGTCGAGGCCCTCGGTATCTTTTGCTCAACGTCGTATTGAATGCGTATTACACAAATGCTTTATTCTCACATGGGTCGCACCGTCCCGTCGTCTGTCGGAAACTGTCGGTTTTAGCAGCCGCCAACCTGCTCCATCATCGCGTCGATAGAATCACCGTCCTCCATGTCCAGCTGTTGGGTTGAAGACAGTCGGGGTCGGGCGTCAGGATGTCGTTCGAAGGATGGGAGGCGCGAACGCTGATATGGGCACCCCCCATGGGGTGCATCGTCTTGGTTTAGGAGGGAACTCGTGCGCGACTCACCTCCTGGGGGGTCTGGGTGGGGTTGATGCGCTGTCCATCGAAGAGGAAACGCACGGCACCCGGCTGGAGAGACTTGCGGGAGCAGAAAGCCGTGAAGATCTGCGAGGAAGAGGGAGGACGAGGGGTGAGCGCGCGAAAATACGGCGGGAATGAGAAAAAATAGTCAGGAGGAGGGAGGGTAACCGCGGGGGGGACGGGGGGTGGAACGCCCCCGGGGCCCCGAGGGGCGGATCTGGCGCGTAACGTACCTTCTCAAACTTCGTGGTCTGCCTGACCTTGAAGTGAACCTCCGAGTTGTCCTGCGAAAAGGGGGACGGGAGGACGTCTCAGCGATGTTTTCAAAATGACGTGTGCTTCTCGATCGGGTTTTTTGGACGATCTGCGCGGGTCGCGTCGCGGCTCTCACCTGATCCTTGACCTTCAAGTTGATGTGGTCGCCCTTGTCCTCCTTCTTGTCTTCTTCTTCGGCAGACATGTTTGCTAACGTACTCGTGCGGTCGGCGCGGTGACGTCCAGCAGTAGCGACCCCACACCTTCTTCGCGTGTTTTGAACCTTGGAGCAGTCTCACACTCAAAACTGACGCGTGCGAGACTCGAGTGTGAGCAGTCGTATTTTACCCCAGCGGGGTTCCTTCTGTCGTCAGTTTGGAGAGCGCACGGGAGGATGTCGACCCTCACGCGCGCGCAGAAGGTCGCGCAGGCGGCTTCGCGCATCTTCGGCACGCACATCGGCAACGGGTTGCAGAGCGGGCGCAAGGAGCTGCGCAAGAACCTCGCGGGGCCCAAGATCATGAGTTGGTACCACAGGCCAATCGGCAAGGACCTCGATCCGCTCTTCGTGGACCCCGATGTGGAGAGGAAGAAGCTGAAGATCGAGCGTCTGGCGCGTCGCGGGAAGGTGACGCCCAAGAAGGGCGAGGGGAAGAGGGCGAAGAAGAAGTAGGCCGAACCCTCCGCCTTCGTCTCGATAGGAACACACGTAGGAATTAGGTCTAGCTGCAATTTTATGGGCGCGTTTCGCCCCGCTCTACAAACCCTCCTTGCTAAGGGCAATCAACACGACGGCGAACAGTCGCATGGCCCCGGACACCACTAGGAGCACGTAGTTGTCCTTACCCTTGATCTCCCCGAAAACCAGCACCGCCCACAGCGCCCCGACGACCCCCGGGATGGAGCTTATGATTGGAAACGTCACCGAGAAGCTCAGCTTCGAGTTCGCCACGAACCAGCTGATCTCACCGGCGCCCCACATCAGCCCCGACACCAGCGCGGGGGCCACGCAGTTGGGCATCTGCGGCCTCTGCCCTTTGGCCCGCTTGATGACGCAGTAAATCCCAAAGTACACCAACGTCGCGAGGAAGATGCCGCAAAAGTGCGAGAAGACGTAGTCCAGGCTCTCGCGGCTGTGCACCGGGGCGTCGGACGTCTCCCTCCTCGCCTCGTCGATGATGTGCTGCGGCGGGTTGAAGTTCACGCCGTAGAACACCCCGGCGACGACGGAGAGACCGAACCCGAACGCGAACCTGTTCCTGGCGCTGTCGACGGGCAAGCTCGGCGTCGACAGCCGGGCGATTGACGCGCCCGAGACCCGGCCGCGGCGACTACCGCTCCACTCGTCCTCGATCGAGACGTCCGACCCGTCGTCCGAGTACACCGCGCTTCCCCCGACCAACGGCTCCGACTCCGGGGCCATGGGACCCCCGCGATTGTCCCGGCCGGTCTCTCTTTCGCCGCCGCCTGAACCGTCGCTTCCCTCGGCAACCTCCGACTTGATCTTGGCGTACACCCCCAGGGACGCGGTGGCGAGCGTGACCCCGAGGTAGTTGAGCCAGGGTGCGCCCAAGGGCGGGTCCGGTTCCACGCCGAAGATGCCAAAGTGGCCGCTCGCCCAGCCCACGAGCATGCTGACCAAACCCCAGACCAGGAGGCCTATGCCGAGGCCGATGGTTTTAACGATGGGAACCACCGTGATGTTACCCGTCGCCCAAAGCGCACCCCCGAGCATGGCGACGGGTTCGAATTTGGGATTCCCCTGCCACAGCTGGATGAAGCATCCCTCGTAGAACACCGCCGCGGTCATCATGAGCGTGAAGAACATCCCGTCGCCGGTGTACACCCTCTTGACGGGGACGAAGTTGGATCCGAACATGAAGGACGAGACCAGGCAGGCTGCGTACCCAGTCAGGTCATCGCCACTGAGAGGCATGACGGCCAGCGGTGGCGGTCGCTGATGTCGTCCTAACAAGCCTCCTAAACCCCTAAACCCTCGCTCGAACCCTTCCGGTCCGAGGTGGCCCTGCTGCCCGCGTGTGGGTGTTGACTTGACGAATGTTCCGCCTTTCCGCAAGTCCGAGAAAAATAATCTGCCCGTGCCGTTTCTGTCCGTTGTTTTGGGTCACACACTCACCCGAGCGCTGCAAGCAGCAAGCCATGGGACAGAAAAGAGAACAGACGATCGAGGTCGAGTTCACCGAGGCGGACAAGGAGTGCCTCGTCCGACTGGTGAAGGAGCTCGTGGCCAAAGGAGCCCAGGGCGACAAGGTAAGGCGCGGCATTTCCCCGTCGCAAAAAGATGGTTCCCCTCGACAACAACTGAGACATCCGATCCCCGAACCCCGCAGGGCGACTTCAAGGCATGGCTCAAGGCGACGCAGAAGGGAGCGTTGAAGACCAAGCACGATCCCGCTAAGCACGAGTGGAGCACCTTGTCCGATTTCGTGCTCGACCTCATCGCCGGCAAGGGCGAGAAGAAGTGGGCCCCCGCCGCCCGTCGCCATCTCGGCTGGTCGCGATGGGCAGCGCGCAGGGACGAGTGGACGCGCTGGCAGAACGACCAGAACGAACACGAGCGGCCAAAGTCCGGCCCTTGGTCCCTCGTCGGCCGTACCGCCGCGCACGCCAACTACGAGGAGCAGTACGCCAAGCTCCCATCCTACAACGAGCAGTGGGCGAGGAGCAAGAAGCAGAGGCCCCCGCGGTGGTGCCAGGAGAAGGGCACGCCGCCGGAGATGCTCGGCGTGGACTGCGAGATGTGCGAGACCGACCAGGACCCGCGGGCGCTCGTCGGCGTGTCCGTGGTGAACGAGAAGGGCGACGTGCTCCTCAAGACCCTGGTCAAGCCACCGGGTAAGATCGTCGACTACAAGACGGACATCACCGGCTTGAAGGCGAAAGATTTCAAAGGCGTCACCACCACGCTCGCCGACGCACAGGCCAAGCTGAGGGAGTTCGTGAACCCCCAGACCGTACTGGTGGGCCACGGGCTGGTGCACGATCTCAAGGCGCTCAAGTTCGACCACCTCCCGGTCATCGACACCGCCATGCTGTTCTCCTACAAGAACCTGCCGCGGTCGACGCCGGGACTCGCGGATCTGTGCAAGCGACTGCTGGACGAGTCCATGCGCGCGGAGGGCACGCACGACAGCGTCGAGGACGCGAAGATGGCGCTGGAACTGGCCAAGTGGGAGGCTAAGAACGGCCCCACCGCCGAGCTCGAGCCCCCGGAGCACAAGGTGGACCCACGGGACCTCGTCAAGCTCTTCGTCCACCGCATGCCCCGCGGCACCGACGTCGACGACATCAAGGGCATGTTCTCCAAGGCCAACGGGACCATCGGCGTGGACCACGCCGCGTCCATCGTGGCGGTCAACGGCAAGTTCCTCGGCCCTAAGACCAAGAAGGACCCGGCGAGCAAGACGATGACCTCGGCGTACGTGGAGTTTGACTCGGTGGAGAAGTGCAACATGGCGTTCAAGTCGCTGCGAGGCGCAAACGGCACCGACGCGCTGGGCCGACCTCAAAAGTCGGTCAAGATGGTTCTCGGAGGAGAAACGAAGAAGCCGGAGAAGGGAGCGAAGAAGCCGACGGCGAAGGCGGCCGCGTCGAATGACGATTCGGGTCTCCCCGAAGATCTGAGCAAACTGACGGTGGTGAAGTTGAAGGAGGAGCTGAAGAAGCGGGGTCTGGACCTGAAGGGTCTCAAGGCTGACCTCGTGGCTCGGCTCAAGGAGGCTGTCGGCGGCGGCGATGCCGGAGGTTTCTCCTCCCCAGAAGACGACGCGTCCTCCGACTCCGACGCGCCGCTGACCTCCCTCGCTCCCAAGGAGACCATGACCGTGATGGTGAGGAAGATGGCCGCGCACGAGGGCCGCGCCATCGGGACCAAGGACAAAAACGCCAGGAAGTCCGTCGACGGCGAGGAGAAGCCCAAACGTAAGGTCGGTCGACCGTCGCGCCGCGCGCGGTTAGCGGCCAAGGGCATCATCGAGGAGCCTAAGTGATGCGAATGTAGTGATGTATACATTCTCCTACGCGTACTAAGTCCTAAACACGGCCTTCAGCCCCGGCAGCGGGACTTGAAAAACCTCCGCCAAAGCCTCCGACGTCGGGTCATCCGGGTTCCCTTTGCTCCTCGCGCTGTTCAGGGTAACCTTCAGCGCTGCCACCTCCGCGGCGGCGAACACCGCGGACGACGCCGCCGTCTCAGCCACGGACCTCGCCGTCGCCGCCGCCAGACCGACCCGAGCGTCGAGCAGCTCGCGGATCGAGAGCGTCACCTTCTCCCGCACCGCACGTTCCTGCTCCAGCACGGCGCGTTCCGCAGCCTCCGCGCGTTCAGCCGCCGCTCTCGCCGCGTGTACCTTAGCCGCATCCTCGGCGGACCACTTGAGCTCGGGGTCGTGCCTGTTCTCCTTGTCCGCCTCCCACGCGGCGGACGCGCGGGGCTTCTCGGCGGGCTTTTCTTGATCCGTCCCCGCGTCCTCGACGCTCGAGCTCTTCGTCCCGTCCGCCCGGTCGCCCTCGTCGCCGTCCCCGCTCACGCTCTCCGCGCCGGACGCTATGTCATCCAGCATGGACGTGAACTCCCGCGCCATGAAACCCTCACCCTCGGTCCTCTTTGAAGTGCCCTCCTCGACGCCACCCGTCGCTCTTCGCGCGGATGCTAATCGTCTCAACCCATCCTCGACCGCCGCCGCCGCGGCTTCAGACAACGCCGCGACCCTTCGTCGCGCGTCCGTCGCCGCTTCCGTCGGCGGCGCCGTCGCTGGCTCCTCCCTCGTGGGGCCCAGCGGGTGATATCCCAGGGTGCGCCTAGCCTCCGTGGGAGGAGGTGTGTGAGCCATCGCCCACAGGTCGGCGCTCATCACCGCGTCCGAGGACCGGCTGGGCGGCGTCGCGGCGACGGACGACGGGGATGCGTTGATCGACCCTCCATTCCTCAAGCCGGACTTTCTCGCCGACGACGTGAGCGCCGCTCGTAGAACGGATGCGGAGACCGCCGGGGGCGCGCGAGGGGTCGAAGAAGACGTGCGATGTCCTCCTCCGAGGGAAGCTAGAACCGCGGCGCGCTCGGCGGCGAGAACCTCACCGGCGATCCCTCTGCTCGCGCTCGGGGTCCTCCGCTGGAGCGCTGGAGATCGCCCAGTAGCCGAGGATGACTCATCCCTGCTGGGAGCCATCTCCCTCCGCGGCGGAGCGCGCAGCTGTGAATGTTGACTTGAAAATGGTATCGTTCGTGGCACAAATGGCGAATTCGGCGAGCCGACGACTGGTCTGCCGGTTGCCGAGGAAGATCAAATAATCTGATGACGAGGCATCTTTTTATGAATGTTCCTTCCAACGCGCTTCGCCTTCGCCACTTCACAGCGCACCGAGCAAGGGCAGACCGTTCGTATCCACGGGTCTTGTCGCGTATCTCGCGTCAAGACACTCCCTCGCAACCTCGCATCGACCTCCGCTCACACGCACGCACTCGCGCATCCCGCGAACACCGCGTCCTCCGACCTCCTCGACAAACGCTTTTTACGGCTTCCTCACACGATGGCCGCGCAACTGCTTCCCTCCCAACTTCTGGAGCTTCAACGCCGACCCCAAGCGGCCAGGCGCCTCGGTCTGACCCAGGCACCCCCGCAGGGCTCCGTTCGCGTCCCCAAAGGTGAGTCGAATCCCCCCGCGCGCGCAACCACCCACCTTTCCGCGCCGCGACCACCTCGGAAATGATCCAACGTGGCACGGCTGTTTTTCCCCCGCGGCCTCCGCCGTCGTCCGGTGTTCGCGCATATCGCCGCGCCCGTCGCGCTCCAAACGTCGAAATCGACGCTGACTTCATGCCATCACGTCGCAGTTAAAGAGTCCGAGCTCTCCGTTCACCAGATTGAGCGCGAACGCCGCCACGCCGCCGCGCTTCGCCTCGGCCTCGTTACTCGCAACACGGAAAAACAAGGTGAGTCGTCGAGAATATCGCGCGACTTTTTTCACCAACCGAACCGGCGTATCGCGACGAGCGCGCGCGTGACGAGCGAAAATCGCCGCACGCGACACGCGGTCATCGAAGTGACGCGCGGTTTTCGCCCATCGCCGCGTCGAACCCGCGCGCGCGTATCCCGAACCTTATCCAAACCCTGGATTAGCCCAGATCCTGGGTGGAGAAATACCGTTATGCACAAAAGCGGTTGATAAAACTCCTCGTTTTTTTTCTGAGTGTCCCCCTCCTCGACTCGACTGCGCGCTGACCGGACCCCTCCCCTCCTTCCCTTCCCAAACAGACGTTCCCGTCCTCGGCATGTCCGACACCGAGTACTACACGATGGAGGCTGACCGCCGCCCCCACGCCGCGCGCCGCTCCACCGTCCTCAACCCCGCGTCCGGCCGCCGCCTCCCCGTCCACGTCGCGTCAGTTCCCGCGACTGAGACGGCTTACTTCGCCATGGAGCGCCGCCGCCGCCCCGCCGCCGCGGTGCGCCAGGGCTTCGTGGTCAAGAAACCCAACCTGCCCGTGCACGTCGCCTTCGAGGCGAACAAGCTCGGCGCCGCCGCGATCGAGACGGCGTACGGCGCGATGGAGGCTTCCAGGCGCCCCGCCGCCGCGCTCCGCGCCGGGCTCCGCGAGCTGGACGCGCCGCGCCACGCCGTGGCCATCGTCAACTACAAGGACACCGCGTGCGCCTTCATGGAGGCGAAGAGGCGCCCGCGCGCGATGGCACGCCTCGCGCAGCACCGCGGCACCGCGGCTCCCGAGCTGTCCCACCCCGAGATGAGGAACGCGACGCCCAACAACCTGCACGAGCAGCTCGACGAGTTCGCCAGGTGGCGCACGGGCGCCGCCGTCGACGAGCTCGCCAGGCTCAAGCTCGAGGCCAGGGCGCCGGACGAGGTCAACCCCTTCGACTCCCTCGAGCGCGCGCTCGCCGTGCAGCTCGACCCGATCAAGAGCCGCGGCAACTCGCTCCGCGGCGCCTCCAACTTTGGCCGCAGCACCTCCAGCTCGAGCCTCAAGCGCCTCGGAAGCTCCGGCAACCTCCAGCGTCGCAACACGCCGGCGAGCCCCAAGTCCAACCTCCTACCCCGTTCCGTCCAGTGCGGCTTCGACCCCTCGATCGGCGAGGTTGTCTGCCGCCGCGAGGACAACGGCGACGTCGTCTTCCACGGCGCGGAGACGGATGTGGACGCCAAGCTCCGCGACCTGCACCTCGCGGCTGAGACGGAAGCCTAAACGGAAGCCGAGACGTATTCGCACCACCACGTACGATGTACCACGAGAAGGCCACTAATACTATTAGGCCACGGCCGCTTATCAGGCCCGCCGCTGTATCCAGCTCGCTCTCGCGTCGCGGTGTATTAACCGCCGACACCCACCGAGCCACCTAATAGGCCGGTGTCACAGTGAATAAGGACTGACTATTACCAGTCTCTTTTTAAATACGAGGGTATAACCGTTTACTCTAACTAAATGCTACGTTTGCGTCTCGAGCTTTTTCTTGTTTGGAAGCAAGCACAGAATATTTACCCGATCGCGGATGATGACGTGTCGCGATCAGGGGTACCCTGCGATTGGAAGAGTGTGCGCTGGCAGAAATTGCGAATTTGTGGAATTGTATTTCTGACCGTGTTTTGTGTGTGTCACGCCGCAGTTTGCGCAATCATTTCTGATAGACCGTGCTTCTCCATTCCCGGTCCTGAAATTTTCGTGGTCCCCACGAACTCACGGTCTAAACGACCAATCAATGAGCCAACTCGACAGCACTTTTTTGTTCTCGCCTTCACTCAGCTGAAAAAGCTCCGGGTAAGAGGTTCGAGGGTAAGAGGAATTAGGCGCTGCGGAGCGCGGTCGCGTCCCAGCCGCGGTCCTCCCGGCGGAAACGAATTCGCGTCTGGATCGGCACGCTCCTCCTCGTGTCATTTCCAGCCCCCGGAGCGGGTCGTAGCGCAGGTTCGCATCGGCTCTGAGGGGTTGTGGCGTCGTGAGTTCATCGCCTCGTCCGAGCCAACCGTGAGCAACGTGGCAGCCGCAGCCATGGCAGCCGCGGCGGGCAGGCCGGAGGTGTGCAGGGATTTCCTGAAGGTGAGATCACGACCCGATCGTCCATCGCGTCCCACGCGCAGAGCCGCATCCGCCGTCCCCGATCTCGGTCACCGTCGCATCGACGGGCCCGGGTCTTGAGGGGCCGTGGGAGTTCGAGGATCCCTTTTTCACCCACACCGCCGTGTAGACAACGTTTCTGACGCAAATCGCACCCCCCCCGCTGCCTCACCCCCTCCAACAGGGCGCGTGCTTTCGCGATAACTGCCGCTACGCGCACAGCAGCCAGGACGGCTCGCAACCCGCGGCGCAGGCGAACCAGCCCATATGTCGCGACTTCCAGAACGGAAGGTGCTTCCGCGCGAGGTGAGCGCCCGCACCGCCCCGATCAACCCCCACCACCTCACCACGCTGAGATCCAACGAACCGCACCGATCCACTTTTTTTTTCAACCGCCGGGCCCTCGGCTGACCCTCGCGCCTTCCCCGATCTTCACAGCTGCCGATTCTATCACGGCTCCGCCCAGGAACTCGCCGCGGCTCAGGCTGCAGCCGCCGTCGGCGTGAGCGCCGCCACCTTCGCCGCGCTCGGCGGGCAGCAGCTGCTCATGCCCCAGGTTGACGGCATCAACGCGCTGCAGCGAGCCATGAGTTTGCCGGTCAACGTCCAGCGCTCCGGCGGCTTCGGCGGGGACGGTACCAACGGCTACGACGCGCAGCTGCTCGCCAACCTGGACCCCACCACCGCGGCGGCGCTCCTCGCCGCCAACGGCAACGGGTTCCACTTCTCGCCCAACGGGGTCAACGGCGTGTCGTCGCCGCTCGGCGGGAACACGTCGGCGGCGGCTGCGGCGGCGGCGCTGCTGGCCGCGGCGGGGGGTTCCCCAAGCGGCGCCGGTAACATCGCGTCCCTACTCGCCATGCAGGCCGCTCAGCTCCAGCAGCAGCAGAGCAAGGCAAACGGCGCTGACACGACCGGACAGTGGGTGGCTATCCAGCAGCAGCTGCAGCAACTTCAGCAGCAGCAGGGCAACAACGGAGTCCCCGCCCCGGGGCTGCTCAGCCGATCGCTCGGAGATCAATCTAAGCTGAACGGCTACATGAACGGGAACGGGTACATGAACGGCCACGGCAACGACCACACGAACGGGGGTTTCGACGCGGCGAGGCGCGCCAGCATTGACGTGGGCGCGATGGGCACGCTGGCAAACGGCGCCGCCAAGATGGAGGTGTTCAATTCCATCATCAACGGAAGGGCGAGCCTGGATCTCGGCGCGGATCTCAGGCACGGGACGAACGGCGCCGCTCACGTCAACGGCGCCGCTCACATCAACGGCGCCGCTCACATCAACGGCAACGGCAACGGACACGTCAACGGCGGCTATCCCGTCAACGGCAACGGCTTAGCCAACGGCGGCGGTAGCTTCAGTTCGACCGGCGGTCTCTGGGGCTTCGACGGTGAAGGCGGCAGCCCGCTCGCCAGCCGCAGGACATCGTTCGACCCGGGCAGCCGCAGGACCTCGATGGACGTCGGCGCCGGCCGATCTCGCCTCAGCCTCGACGGGATTGGCGGCGGATACGGCGGCGGCATGTGGGAGGACAGGTCCGGGGTGCCGAACCGAGATTCGCCGCGCCAGAGCCTCAGCCTCGACGTACTGCCGGAGAACGTCAGCAACAACGACGGTATCCCCTCGAAGCTCACTTCGGGACTCGCAGGTAGCGGCGGCATCTTCGGCTCTTCCTTCGGCGCGAATGGAGAGTCGAAGCTGCCCCAGACCCTGATGGAGCAGCCCGCGAAAGGCAACTACAGCCTTTTCTAGCGCGGCGGCCCGGTCCCTCATTCATCAACACCGTCTGCTCTCTGGTTCGGGAAGGTGTCTGCGGCGTTGAATGCTCAACGCCTCTGTACAAGTAACATATCACCATCCCCCGAACATCCAGAGACGGCGGTGTTATACAACACGCAACAGCCAAATATTATGCATGCATTTTCGCCAACAACGGGGCCCCAACCGCTGGAGCGCCCCTTTGTTCTTAGAGTTGTGTACCTCGCCATCCACCGCTTGGATTGCGACGCGCGCGCACGCTCGCTTAGCAGCTGTATCGACTACTACCATTTAATGAGTACTCATCTATTGAATGATTCATACGAGTCACGCGCTTTGTTTTGTTTCGCTGTTCAATTTTTGTATTCACAAAGAATTTGCCTCTCTAAGAAGCGCGCTACCACACCGTCCGTACCAATCACAACCCAGTATTATTGAAAGAATGTCCGCCGCGATCGAATTATTCCTTCCCCATCGCAGAGTAGTCCACCTGGACGGAGGGGCCCATGGTGGACGCGATGTACATGGATTTCCAGTAGATGCCCTTGGCGCCGGGGGGGCGGTTGGCGTTGATGGCTTCGACGATAGCCTCGAGGTTCTCCGAGAGGTCGGCGTCCTTGAAGTTGGTCTTGCCGAAGGGAACGTGGACGATGCCCTGCTTGTCAGCGCGGAACTCAACCTTGCCACCCTTGAACTCATTCACGGCGGTGACGACGTCGGGGGTGACGGTGCCAGCCTTGGGGTTGGGCATGAGACCCTTGGGACCGAGCGCGCGACCGAGCTTGGCAGCCTTGGGCATCATGTCGGGGGAGGCGATGAGGAGGTCAAAGTCCAACATGCCACCCGCGATCTCCTCCACGAGATCGTCCGCACCCGCGAAGTCGGCACCCGCCGCCTTGGCCGCGGCGATGTTGTCGCCGGAGGTGAGCACGGCGACGCGAACCGTCTTACCGGTGCCCTTGGGGAGGGCGACGGTGGCGCGGAGTTGCTGGTCGTTGTACTTGGGGTCGATGTTGAGGCGGATGTGGCACTCGGCCGTCTCCGGGAACTTGGCGGTGGCGTTGGCGAGCATGAGCTTGACAGCCTCGCCGGCCTCGATGGGGTTCATGCGGCCGGGCACGCCAGCCTGCGCCTTGCGGAAGCGCTTGGACTGCCTCGCCTCCAGGGCGCTCTTGCCATCCTTGCGAGTCGCGCGCTGTGGGTGATGGGGTGGGGGTTGGAAAGAAGGCGTCAGCTCGGGGCTCGAAGGCGTCAGCTCGGGACTCGCGACGTAACTCGGTGCTCCACGCGCGGCGGCGGCGGATGGTCGCGCGGCGCATTGAGGGTTCAGGGCTATGGTGGTTTGGGTAAAAGTTTCTTTGTCTGGCGACGTCCGGCTGGAGGTTCACGCACCACGGGGGGGGTCCATTCGTCATCCTCGTCAACACTCGCCGCCTGCTCGAGCTCAGCAAAGTCGAGCCCGGCCGCCGCGAACACACCCATGCTCTGCCTGCCGCCTGTTGGTGGGAAGGAACGGGAGGGTGTCAATTACACGGTAAATCACAAACCCTATCGTAGCGACGGAAAAAAAACGATGCGAAGCGCGTCGGCGAAGCGGCGCGGCGACCACGAGACGCGCGAGACGGGCCGTCTGAGCGACGGTACCGTGTCTCGACAACACGTAGGTTGCATCCCGATTCGCTCCGGGGTCGAGATGAGGTCGGGAGACGCACCCGCGCGGCGCATCTGGACGCTCTTGGAGTTCAGCTGAACGCCACCGAGCTTCGCGGTAATGCGACGAACTCCCCCCACGCGCTGGGCCTTCACGGCCACAGCGGACGCCATGGTCACGGCACTCATCGTGCTCAAAGATACGGAGAACGAGTACCCCGCGTGATGTGACGGAACGCGAGCGCTTCGTCAGTATGACCGCGGTTCCGGGCCCCGGCACGCGTTAAAACCACGTCACGACCTTTTCCACCCAAATGGATAAACATCTCCGTCGCGAAGTTGGGTCCTCAAGTACTTGACGAATCAAGAAGGTTGGTTAAAATCCATCCATACAAGTAACCTAAACACTCGACTGGGTGAAAAAAGTGCCCCGAAATAAAAGTTTTCCCCCGAGACGACCTGACGCACACTGCGAGAGGGCGCCAATAAGAGGCGGGCGCTCGGGGCGTTCGTGCACTTCAGTGTGGGTGTCGCGGCGATCCATCTCTTGGGCTCGGAGACCAGGGTTCGCGTCGAGGTTTGGATGCCAGCTCAAGCGGCTGCGCCGCTCGTTGCTTCCACATCCTTCCGTCCCCGCCCGCAGAGGCGCGCGAGCCCTCGAGCGGGTCGCTCTCGCGTGAGAGACGGGATGGGCGCGTCGTGCAGCACCTCCGGCGCCACCTCAGCGACGTCCCCCGAGGTCATCACCACCGCCGCGGGACAAAAGTTCGAGCGCATCCCACCCGCCGGTGAGTCGCGAATCCGGCTGCCGCCTTTCCTTTCCTTTCCATATCCCCCCGAGAGCGCCTCGGATGATCGACCCAGAGTAGCCCCGTCCAAGCCTCGTTCAAGCGCTGACCTACCTCCCTTTTCCCGTATGTGTTCGCTTCCATACAGAGGATGGCGGTAAGATCGTCGTGGCGCTGGGTAAGTTCGACGCCATGCACCGGGGCCACGCCGAGCTGGCGCGGCGGGCGTCGCGGATGGGATCGCCGATCCTCATGAGCTTCGGCGGCATGGCGGAGGTGCTCGGCTGGGAGAGCAAGCTCCCGGTGGTGGCGCCCGGTGACAGGGCGAGGGTACTGGACGCGTGGAAGGAGACGTGCGAGGGTAAGACGGTGCGGGAGCACGTCATCCCCTTCGCGGACATCCGGCGGATGAGCCCGGAGGAGTTTGTGTCCACGCTGAAAGACATCGGCGTGGGCGGCGTCGTCGCGGGTGCCAACTACAGGTTCGGGTTCAAGGCGGCGGGCACCGCGGATACCCTGCTGGAGCTCGGCGAGACACTGGGCGTGGACGTCTCCATCGTGGACCTCTTACCCGCGAACGAGCCGGGCGACGAGGGCGTCTCATCTCCGGCGGGGTACGAGAACACGCCGCAGGTGTCATCCACGCGGGTCCGGTCGTGCCTCGCGCAGGGTGACGTGACGCAGGCGGCGAGGCTGCTCGGTCGACCCCACTCGCTGGTGCTGCGAATGAAAGGGTGTACGGGAGGTGGAAGGTTCCCGCTGGGCGCGGCGGTGAACCAGTACCCGGCGGCTGGTAGGTACGACGCCGCGGTTGTAGGGTGCGACGGAGTGAAAACGCCGGTGACGGCGGCGGTGACGACGATGGGTGACTCATCTGATGGGGAGATCGTGCTGGAGGGGTGGGACGTGGCTGACGGGTGGGACGGTGATGACGTGTGCGTGGAGTTTGTCGGTCCCGCGGAGGATGTGTAGCGATGAGGTTGTGACGAGACCTCGAGGTTTATTACGCACGCGCGCCCGCAAACCGCCACCTGTCTCTTTCACCCCTCGCTCGTCACGACTTGACTTCGGCGTTTGCACGTCTTTTGAGCTTCGATTTTTGAATTCAGGACCCCCGTTATCCGTTTAAACTCACGGCGTGTGCTGTAAGGGCAGTTTGGCGGCGCGCCCGCACTGACGCCGACGTTGGACCCGGCTGAAGGGCTCAGGAGGCTCACCTTCCTTCGAGGGATCCGGCGACATGGCGAAGAAAGGCGCCGGAGGGACCGGGGGCCAACGCGAGCCAACGCTCGCGCTCGACTGGTTCGAACCCGGCCCTCGGCTTCGCCAAAGGCCGCCCCGGCCGTCCGCCCCCTCGCCGCCCCACTCCGCCTTTATCTCCGAGTTTGTCGCGAACACCGCGGCGTCGATCCCGCCCGCCCCGCCCGCCGCGAACGCCGGAGGAGCGATGGCCCCTAAACCCCCGAAGCGCAAGGTCAAGTTCTCTCGGCACGTCCACGGTAGGGTCTTCCCGAAGAGTCGCCAAGCTGCGAAAAACGAAGCCTTTCCAAGGTGTGTCTCCTCCTAACTTATTTGTTCTCTCCGCAGGCTTCCGCTTCACGCAGGCGGAGCGCGAGTTCCTGGTGAGTATTTACGACCGAAACGGAGGCAGTACCCCGGAGCGCACCACGTGCGAGGCGATCGCGAAGGCCTTCACCGCCTCGCCCGTTCGCAACCCGCAGAGTCGCCTCGTTCGGCCGAGGAGACACACGACGGGGTCCATTCAAGCCCCAAAGCCTTGGACCCCGCCCCGAGACAACTCGACCACCACGGCGCCCGGGGGCGGCGACATGTCGCCCTTGAACGCGCTGCTCCGCATGCGTGCGCAGCAAGAAGCGGCCGCGCGCACCGGGCGGGATGTCATCGTGGACGTCCAGCAGCGCCGGCGGCCGCGACACATCCCGGGCGTCTCCCTCGACGACTTCGCCATGCTCGACAGCGAGAGCCCCATGTTCCCCTCCTGCATGCTCGACGAGGGGGCGAACGCGGACTCCGAGGTCAAGTCCGCGTTCGACGACGAGTGGGAGATCGATAAAGCACCCGAGGACGACGGAACATGTTCACCGGTCACCGACGGACCCGCGGAGTGTACTTTGTGGGTAAAGCCACCCGCGCAGCCCGCGGCGACGGTTCCGGCTTTCCCGACGCAACTCTCCGACGTGTTCGCCACGGTCGATCGAACGATGACCGATCCGGCCACGGCGATGATCCAGAGTCTTCCGGGGTTTCGGTGCTGGTCCGGAAACTTGGCGGGCGGCGGGCTCGATCCCGGGAGAGCCGACGCCCCGACGGAGCCTTTGGATGCCCCGACAGATTTGGCGCCTGGCTCGGATGGAGAGGAGCCCGTGTGCTCCGACGACGACGTGGGGGTCATCTTCTCCGCCGAAGACGACGATCTGGACGTCGAGCTCTACGCCAACCTCACCCGCGGCAGTCGCACCGGGAGATGGATCCCGCTCGATAACTCGGAATGTCTCGGCCGGGACGTGTGCGTTGAGGTCGACTCCGAGACTGACGTCGATATGGTCGCCTCCGCCACCGCCGAGCTCGGTGACGGCGCGAAGCATCCGGTGCAGTGGAAGCAGATCAAAACCTGGTTCGAGAATAGACGCATGACGCAGAAGAGGATCAGCGAGGGGAGAGATCGGCCTCCCAGGCGCCCAAAGACAAAGACGAAGAGACGCGACTGAAACATGATCGACGAAGAGAAGGACGCAACGCAACGTGAACCACGTTAAAAACGACAACATAGACAACTACGTTGTACAGCTAGAGTGTTATGCATATGACGTCGCACCATTCCATTAAATACCCAATCACAGTTCGTCGTTCAGAATCTTCTCCCGCAGGGATTGCATTAGCCATCCCATGTAGTGCAAATTGTGTGTGGTTGCCAACGTGACCGCTGTCGGCTCGTTGGCTTTAAATAGATGATGCAAATAAGACACAGTGTGATCTCGACACAGCGAACATGCGCACTGGTGGCACACGGGCTCATGCATCGATGCATTCTCCGCACGTTGAATGTTGAACGTGCCCCGAGTCCGGGTCATGAGCTGACCGTGACGGGCATTCCGTGTGGGAAAAGTTGAGTCGAACGTATCCACGCCGTGCGGAATGGATCCCAATATAGATCCAACATCGCCGATGCCCAACAGATGGTTCGGCCTATCCTTCGGTATCCGGGGCATCAGGTGGCCCAGCAGCTCGACAAGCTCGGCGGTATCCTTGCCGAGGCTACCCCCGATGGCGAACCCGTCGAACGGCAGCGACGTCAGGTACTCGGCGCTCATGCGCCGCAGGTCCTCGTCCACCCCGCCGTGAATCACCGCGTACATCGCCTGCGTCCGGACATCCCGAAGATGCGCCTTCAGGCTCCGCGCCTCCCACCTGTGGCTGAGGAACACGCTCCTCTCCAAAACCGCCCGGTCGATGTGGTAGGGCGGGAGCTCATCCAGCGGGATGATGATGTCCGCGCCGAGGCTCTTCTGCGCCTCCACGCTTGACTCCGGGGTGAGCACCACGCTCGACCCGTCCCTGTAGGACCTGAACATCACCCCGTGCTCATTGCTCCGGATGAGCAGCCCGTCCTCTCCTTTTTGTTTCGTCGCCCGGCGCGACTTCATCTCCAAGCCGTCCTCGGCGTTTGGTCGCGCCAGCGAGAACACCTGGAAACCCCCGCTGTCGGTGATGATGGGCGCGTCGCGTCCTATGAACTCGTGCAGTCCCCCCGCCGACGCCACGAGGTCCGGTCCCGGCTGCAGCATCAGGTGGTACGTGTTGGCGAACATCAGGTCCACGCCGGCTGCCGCGAGCTCCTGGTGCGGGACCGCCTTCAACGCCCCGTTCGTGCCCACCGCGACGTACCCCGGGGTCTCGATGACGCCGTGAGGGGTGTGGATGCGCCCGACCCTCGCGGCGGATTTCTTCGACTGGTGGATGAGCTCGTACCGGAAGAAGTCGCGGGGCTCGTAGGGCGGGAACTCGCTCGCGGGCGGCGGCGGGGTCAGCGGATCGATCGCAGGGTGACCCTTTCGACGCCGCCGCTCGGTCTGATCCGGCTTGAACGACGTCGACGGGCCCTCATCGTCGTCCGAGGGGCTCGACGAGAAGGTCGCCCCGAGGAAGGGATGCCGACGTAGCAGCCAAGGCGAGGTTCGCTCGATGATCTGCTCCACCGCAGACCGCGTACGGACCGCGCCGCGCATCTACACCACGCGACGATGCGGAGTCACGCCGGAACCCCGCTCGTCGTTTTGACCTTTCCCAAACGTGCGGCGCGCTATGCTGCTTTGCGTTCCAGGGTTACGGGTTTCGCATACAATAGTTAACATCACGGCGGCAACTCACCTACGCTCAACCAATGCTCGACACCCCGTGAACGTGTAACACTTAGGCACGAATCTAACATTACATCCTATCTACCAGCTGCCGATGTTCTCCATGGACGCCCACGGCTCCTTCGCCTCGAGGGGCTCACCCTTCTGGAGCAGCTCGACGCTGATGCCGTCGGGGCTCTTCACGAACGCCATCTTCCCGTCCCTGGGCGGCCTGTTGATCACGATACCCTTCGCCTGCAGGGATTCACACAGCGCGTAGATGTCGTCCGTGGCGTACGCCAGGTGGCCCATGCTGCGGCTCGGGGCCGCGAAGTCCTCGCCGCCCCAGTTGTAGGTGAGCTCGATCTCGGGAGCTCCGGGGGCACTCGCCATGAAGACCAGGGTGAACTTGCCCTTCTCCGACTCCTTGCGACGGGTCTCCTGGAGCCCGAGAGCCTTGAAGAAGTCCATGGTGGCGTCGAGATCGTTCACCCGGAGCATGGTGTGCAAGAATGTGAGGTCACCATCCTTGGGCAGGCTGTTGTACGTATCTGAGGGGAGATATGACGATACGGATTTCTCTGCCATCGCGGCTGAGGTGCGCAACTTGCGAACGGGCGCGCGGCGGGTCAAAGGGCGGCGGAGGGCGGCGGAGAGGGAGCAGCTGTGGATCAGCGACACACGAGCGGCGGCGACAGACATCTGCTGTCTTTCACAAAGGAGAGGCGGTTGCGCTCTCGGAAGTGGGACACCGAGATCGCCACGATAGCCAAATGGACCCCAACAGAAATGCTGATCGCGCCGCTGCCGCTGGCCGAGTTCCGTTTGAAATTTCTGTCCCTCGCGACGCGGCCACTACGACTCTGCGCAAGAGCCGCCGGAGGACGGACGAGCGGTACATCGTTCATCTGCAAGACCAACAAGCGCGAGTCGATCCCGGCTTACGCGAGGACACACTCGGATACGCCCGCCCTTTGAACCGAGAGGCAGGCCAAACCAATTCATTTTCAGCGCGTGGTGACGCGTCGAAGCAACAGACGCCAAGATGGCTGAGCTCGCCATGGAGGCCCCCGTGGAGGGGGACGTGCAGGCGTGGGAGGAAGGGATGGCGGCCGCGGGCCCTCTCCCTCTTCAGACTTTGGAGGTACGCGCGCACCCTTTCGCGCCAGATCCGAGCCGCACGCGACGCCCGCCCGCCATTCGAGGCACCCCTTCCCAAAGTGCCCAGCGGACTGACGAGATTTCCTCCCCCTTCCCCCGAACCGCCGCAGGAACACGGTGTCGCGGCGTCCGACATCAAGAAGCTCCTCGAGGCTGGCATTCACACCGTCGAGGGTCTGGCGTACGCGTCGAAGAAGCACCTCAAGGACATCAAGGGGCTCAGCGAGATGAAGGTTGAGAAGCTCAAAATCGCCGGTGAGTCCCAACCTTGGCACCCCCTTTCAAACTTTCTTCCCGAGGATCCGAGCTAACAACCCGCTCCCGTCTCCCCTCGCAGCCACCAAGGTGGTTCCCCTGGGATTCACCACGGCGTCGATGGTCCAGGCTGTCAGGCAGGACACCATCATGGTGACGACGGGCGCGTCGAAGCTGGACGAGCTTCTGGGTGGGGGTTTCGAGTCTGGATCTCTGACTGAGATTTACGGAGAGTTCAGGACGGGCAAGACGCAGCTGTGCCACACGCTCGCGGTGACGTGCCAGCTCCCGCTCGACCAGGGCGGCGCCGAGGGTAAGGCCATGTACATCGACACGGAGGGCACGTTCAGGCCGCAGAGGCTCATCGCCATCGCCGAGCGCTTCGGGATGGACCCCAACGCGGTGCTGGACAACGTGGCGTACGCCAAGGCTCACAACACCGAGCACCAGTCCGAGCTCCTCGTCGCCGCCGCAGGGATGATGGCGGAGGCTCGCTTCGGCGTCATCATCGTCGACTCCGTCACCAACCTGTTCCGCACAGAGTACGAGGGTCGCGGCGAGCTCAGCGCGAGGCAGATGCACCTGGGCAAGTTTCTCCGCCACCTCACCAGGCTGGCTGACGAGTTTGGCGTCGCAGTCGTGGTCACCAACCAGGTGGTGGCCAACCCGGATGGAAACGCCATGTTCGCGGGAGCCAACGCGCTCAAGCCCATCGGCGGTAACATCATGGCTCACGCGTCCACCACCCGCATCGCGCTGCGCAAGGGCAGGGGCGAGAACCGCATCGCCAAGATTGCCTGCTCCCCCGTGCTGCCCGAGTCGGAGGCGCAGTTCTCCATCTCCGAGCTCGGCATCGAGGACGCAAAGGACTGAGAGTTTTTGGGGGGGATATCGTAACGAACGAACGAACGAACGACTCGCGCATCACGCGAATATGATAGTATTTCTTGTCATGAAAATCATCGAAGGTCGAGTCACTTATCATCTCGTCACTCATCATCTCACAAGCGTAGTGCTGTACCATGCGATGCCGGCCGCTATCGTCAGGCCCGCGGCGGTTATGAAGGGATTCTGCGGCATCGGCACCTCCGGCGTGTATTCCCCTCCGTACGTCTCCTCCAGGGACTTTTCCCGTTTCTCTCCCCTGTACCCACCACCGCCCGCACCCCGGCTGGACCACTTGTCGCTGTAGCTGTACGAGTCCTTCAGCAGCGGCACGTCCGGTTTTTCGTTTTCCGCAATCTCCATCTTTGGCGCCTCCTGGATGATCCTCAGCTCCTCCGCCTGCCTCTTGATGAACCCCTCCGGGTGCTTTTGCAGTTCTTTGTACACCTCCAGCGCGTCCTCCCCCATACCGTTCGCGTCCAGCCCCAAGGCTTTCTGGATCTGGATCTTACCCCCCATGAGGGAGTTTTGGTCCGTCTCCTCCAGCGCGGCTTCGCACCACAGGACCGAGTCACCGTACAAGCCTTTCGCGTACGCCTTGACCGCCGTCTTGTACAGCCGCATCGCCTCGAGATTCGCCCCGCGGAGTCTCTGCGCGTTCTCCTCGAGCTTCACGCGGACTTTCTCGCTGTACGCCCTCTGCGCGGGCGCGAGGCTGTCCAAGGACTTGACCCCGAGCGCGAAGCACAGCACGTCATCGCCGTCGAGCCCGTTCTCTATGGCGTCCGCGTACAGCTTGGTGGAGCGGAGCACCGTGAGGTTGTTGGCGCCGAAGGGAACGAGATCGCGGGTCTCCTCCGTGGTGCCCTCGACCATCGATCGTCCCCCCAGGATGCTGTCACCGAAGTCCTCAGCCTCCTTCTCCTGGTACTGCCTCCTGACCAAATCCTCGGGCGGGAGCACCGGTCGGTCCGCCTCGTCGGATAGCGCTGGATTCCTCTCCGCCGATTCGCCCGCCGCGCGTCTCGGGGGCGCGACGCATCGTCCGGGGAATATCGAACGACGCCGGGTACGAAGGGTGCGAAGGGATGCGGCGATCCCCGGAGACCCGGCAAGAGCGGCGGCCGCCATGGCGACGCGCGTCCGCAACTGATTTCAACTTTCGATCGATCTGCCAGTTGTCAAATGCTCGTGTGGTTAACGTAAACTGGCCTGGCCGCGAGTCTCGGTTCGCCGTGACCGGCGTCGACGTGATGACGTGCGCACTACGCTGCTATTCAAACTAAATCCTATTTAACCCGTTAACCCGAGTCACTCTGCCTGTCCTCCCGGCTGGGGCGACGCGAGGCCCAAGGCTTCGGTGGTGAAGTCGCCCGCGGCTCTAACCACGCCGCGAAGGGTGCCCATCGGAAGGTTGGGCTCCGTCCCGAGGCTCACCAGCACCGGCCTGAGTAGATTGGAAATACGGGAATGACGCGTGTGAGCACCTGGGTGTGTCGCGTCCTTGTCCTTTGTGTGTGGATGTGTACGTGGCCGGGTACGACGCGCGGGTGCCCGACGTAGAGGGTTTCGCCTGGGAGCAGCCGGGACGACGACGGGTCGGGGCACGGGTTTGGTGTGTAGGGTTGGCGGAAGGTGGGGTCGATGGGTCCCGGGTTGGCTGACTCACTTGTTCACACCCCGGCTCTGCACGATCTGCGCCAGCCTCCTCGCCGCCGCTTCCAGGGTCTCATCGTCGTATCGGCCGATCAAGGTCCTCACCTCCGGCGGTAAGTCCCCTTCGAACACGCCCCCGGGACCGGGATCGGCGGCGTAGTAGACGGTGCCGAGCTTTCCGATCTGCGTCACCACCACCATCACCCGGTTGCCGTAGTCGGTGACCAGCACCTCGGTGTGCACCCCGTCCACCTTGAACGCGCCGTGCGCGGTGTTTACGCTCATATCAGTCTCCAAACCCGAACCAGACCTCCCGCTCTCGGCGCCACCCGCGCTCGCTTCACTGTGTGAAAATGCGAGGGCGGATCTCTCGGAAATATCGGGCAGTCTGGTATTGGCGGGAAAAGCTGCGAGGGTGCCAATTGCGCGCGCACGCGGGTCGCATTCGCGCCAACACGCCATGCCGCGCTTCTCGAAGAAGATCGTGGGTACCGTCGATACCACCGGCGATGGCGGCAACGCGTACGAGGCTGAGCGCGCGGCACGGATCGAGGAGAACAAGCGTCGGATGCTTTCACTCGGAATCTTGCAGAGCGCCAAGACCCTGGCTGATGCGGCCAATGCCGAGAGGGCCGCCGCTCGCAACGCCCGCGCGGATGCGGCGGCGGCGAACGGTGGGTACAAGCGCCGCATCGAGCGCCCCGCGGTCAAGCGCAGAAGCGGTCGCCTGTCGGGCGCGGCGCCCAAGGATTACTCCCCCGAGATCGATCCCTCCGGAACCAATCGGGACCTGTGGGAGCCGACGTACAACGAGGAGAGGTACACCGTCGCGCACAAGGAGGCGCTGGGAACCTCGTGCAAAGCCTGGACGCTGTTCGTGGACGGCTACGACGCCAAGGGTAACCGGATCTACGACCCCGTGAGGGGCGCCACGTGCCACCAGTGCAGGCAGAAGACCGTCTGCCGGCACACGTCCTGCGGGGGATGCGGCGAGCTCCGCGGTCAGTTCTGCGGCGATTGCCTATGGATGAGATACGGCGAGAACGTGGACGAGGCCAACGCGGCGGGCGGGACGTGGAGGTGCCCGTCGTGCAGGGACCTGTGCAACTGCAGCTTCTGTAGGACACGGAAGGGCCTGCCCCCGACCGGCACGCTGTACAGGCGCGCCGTGAAGGAAGGGTTCGCCTCTGTGGCGCATTACTTGGTGCTCAACAACATGGCCGACGAGGAAAACGACGGCGGTGGCTCCGAGGACTGCGGTGACTCCCCCGCGCGCGTCCCAGACACCCCGGAGAAGGATACCGAGCCCGAGAAGGAGCGTTTCACCATCCTCGGCGTCTCGCCCTCCAAGAAGGAGAGGCGCATCGAGGACTTCTACGCCGACGAGCCTCTTCTCCAGACCCCCGAGAAGCCCAAGGAACGGAAGAGGAGGTCCGGCTCCGTGTCCGCGCGCAAGAGGTCGAGGCTCGCCGCGTTGGAATGCGACGTCGTGGCGGCATCCGCCGCGGCATCGGCGGCGCGGGCCGTCGAGGACGAACCGAGGTACGCCAGGACCCGAGGAACCCAGGTCTGCAGGATGATGTAAGAGTTAAACGCTTCGCCTTGTTGAGAGTTAGCTCGTCGAATGTTAACCGCTATGAGAACTACGTTCAGTAAACATCCCCTCCGCTCTCCTCGAACTTCCCGCGAAGACCCTCCGGCACCAGGTCGCTCACCGTGATCGTGGAGAACAGCGGCGAGGGCGCGTCCACCGCCTCGCGCCACTCGTGTTCATCGAAACGCGTCCGACGGAAAGTCGCCGAAAACTCCCCGTTTGCATCCGTCACGTCCGAAAAAGGTCCCCTCGAGACCGTCACCCAGTGCCTCCCGTGCCCGTTCCCCGACGGTGACACGCCGAGGGGCTGCATGAAGAACCTCCACTGCGTCTTGAGCTCGCCGTCCAGCCGCAGCGTCGCCGTCTCCACGCCCCCGGGACTGCGCGAAGGAGTCCCGCTCCTATCCGACCCGTCCTCGCCCTCGCACGCAAAGTCGGCTCGGTTCAGTTCCATCGCCAGACCCACGCCCATGGCCTTGACCAGCGCCTCCTTCAGGCTCCAGTGCCGCCGGAACACGTCCTCCTTGGCGTCGTCGTCGCCCCGCGCGTTCTCCACCGCGGCGCGTTCGTTCGGCGCGAGCGTGTTGGCAAACGTGCGGAGCATCTCGTCGATGGACGGCATCTTTCCGTCCCTCCTTCGCCGGCGCGCCTGGCCGGGCGCGGCGACGTCCACCCCGCACACGCACACGGGCTCCGACGCCAACACCACGAACTCGCCCTCGTGCGACACGTTGAAGTTGAAGTTCGGGGCGATTGTTGGGTCCGGGAGGGGCGAATGCAGGAACGGCTTGCGCCCCTTCGTTCGACGGATCTCGATGGATGCGTGCGGGGCGGAGGTGACGCGCGCGCACGCGGCGCGCTGTAGGAGCCTGCTCACCAGCGCGCGCTTCTTATCCGGCATGTGAACGAACCGTAGGCAGTCCTCGCGCTCGTGCTGCGGCAGGAGAGAGAGCAGGAACGTGAACTCCGCGCCCTCGTGGTCGCCCTCGGGATTCCACCTCTCCGTGTTCACCGCCCATCGCAGTCGCGCGGGGTGGTCCGCTTGGGAACCGGACGCCACGCCGCCGTCGCGCTCACCCGCCATCCTCGCGCGCCTATTGAATCCCTCGCGGGCTAGCTCGCGCGCGGGGGAGACGCGCGACGTGTTGTGCGGCTCCCGAACCGAGGCGACCCTCCCTTTCCACAAAAACGCTTCAGACTGAGTTTTTCTCGGGGGAGGCCAGAAGGTCCCTCGGACCAAGACAAGACACAACAACAACCCTAACGGGTCTTATCGGGTCGCCCTCCGCCCGCGCTCGACGCATCGCGAAGGACGTGAGATTCGGACGCCATGGAGACGCTGCTGCCCATGCACGCGGGCGATGAGCCGCCGGAGAGCGCGGGGCCGCCGGAGAGCCCCAAGAAGAGGCGACAGCAGCTGCACTTCTTCGAGAGGCCCCTCGTGAGTGACTCGCACGCCTACGCGCCGCTCCGCCGTTCGTCGACCGGCGCCTCGAGTAACGTGACGGGTGGATCGAGTCGACGCAGGCCGCGGCGGACGGAGATCGTGGTCGGGTTCGTCGTGGGGATGCTCCTGACCAGCCTCGCGACGTCGAGGGTTCTGGGCGTCGGCTCGGGGCCGTCGCCGTCGCCGTCGCCGTCGCCCGCCCCCGCCCGTCATTCCGTCTCCGAGCTCGCGGCTGCCGCGTTCGAGGCGGCGGTCCACAGCCTCCCCTCCTCACTGGCCCCATCCCCGGGCCCCGCGCCGGCCCACTCGGCAACCGCGGAGGAGACGAGGCTTCAAGCCCGCCTAACCCAGGTCACCTCTCAGCTCGCCGAGTCCACCCGCAGACTCTCAAAGTCGCAGCGCACCGAGGAGCGCCTCTGGGGTATCGTCAACGACCTCGAGGCGCGCACCGCCGCGGCCACCAGTCTGGCATCGCGGGAGACGTGCGACGCGGACGAGCTCCGCCCGTACTGCGACGCGTTGAGGCGCGAACCGCAGAACTCTTTGCCGGCTAGAATCCGAGCGAGGACCACCGACCTCCGAGCCCGCCGTCTGTGGGGTAACCCCGCGGACGACCCGAACGGCACCCAGCGCAACCTCCTCGTGCTCACCGTGGGTATCAAGCAGAAAGCCGGCGTGGACGCCATCGTGAGCGCCTTCGATCGTACCGACTTTACGGTGGTGCTCTTCCACTACGACGGAGCCGTCGATGAATGGGTGAGTTTCTGTTTTTTTCCGTACGGGCAATTGGACTGACGGCGTGTTTTGTTTGACTCTTAAAGGATGACCTACCGTGGAGCCGCGACGCCATTCACGTCTCCGCCAGGAAACAGAGCAAGTGGTGGTTCGCCAAACGGTTCCTACACCCCGACGTCGTGGAGCCGTACGACTTTGTCTTCCTATGGGACGAGGACATCGACGTGGAGACGGATTCGTTCGACGCCAACGAGTACCTCCGAATCGCTCGGGTGAATAAACTGCACATCTCGCAACCGTCACTCGTGTCCGGGCGAGGCGCGTGGCCCATCACCAGCCGGGTGGAGGGATCCGAGATGCACCGCCGCGGCGTGGACTGGAACGGGGCGCCGTGCCCTGACGCGCACGGTAACCCGAGGGACGTTCCACCCTGCGCCGCGTACGTCGAGATCATGGTTCCCGGTAAGTGCCTTTTAATTATCGCATTGGCAACTATATTGACGGCGTGTTTCGTTAACAGTGTTCAGCAAACGGGCGTGGCGGTGCGTTCACGCCATGATCCAGAACGACCTGACGCACGGGTGGGGTTTGGACCTGACCTGGCACCGGTGCGCGGGGGACCCGGAAGGTAACGTCTCCGCGGTGGACGCCATGGGCGTGGTGGACGCGCAGGGCGTGAGGCACAAGGCTGAACCCACGCTCAAGCAACAGGGCGAAGGGGGGCTCGGGGTCAACGGAGCCGACGCCGTGGGAAGGCGAAGAGCCGCGGAGTGGGACCTGTACAACACCAGGTGGAAAACACCGATGTCGCAGGAGCTCTACGCGCAGCTCCTGGAGCACGACAAGCAGCTCGCGGAAGATCACGAGGGCGGGATCGGGACGGAGTGAGTGAGAATGAACGCGACTTTAAGAGTTTTCTACTAGCGTTCTAACCGGACGAAGCAATACGCCGCGGCCTTCTAAACCTTTTCCTCGAAAGCGATGAGCGGGTCAAACTCGGACGGAGGCTGTCTCGGGTCCTTAGCCGCCGTGGGCTTCTTCTTCTTTTCGAAAAGTCCCGCCTGCTGCGCGAGGATCCACGCGGACGATATCACGACGCCCAGCCCGAGAAAGCAGCCGAGGATCCCAACGAGGGACAAACCCGGCTCATCGTACCAGATGGTGGTCCACGGGAACCGTGGGCAGTCGTCGGGGAGCGTACCCTGGCGCAGCTCGCACACCGCGCGGCGGATCGCCTTCTGTAAGTTACAGCCGCGCGTGCACACCGGCTTGCCCTCCACCAGCACCCACGGGAGCCACTTGTGCTTCGGGTGGAGCCGGTTGAGCCGCCTGGACGTCTTCTTCAGGAGCTCGTGCCCCAGGTCGGACGCCACGCACATCCTCTGCAGTTCACACGCCGTCGCGTTGCCCCCGCCCATGAACGCCGGGGTGGAGTCCATCGCGCTCTCGCAGCAGCTCTCGCTCAGAGCCGCCGCGTCGAGCGACCCGACCCCGCCGGCGAACCCGAACCCGCTCCGGCTCTCCGCCTCCAAAACACCAGTCGCGAAGCACTGCACGAACGCGTTGTGCGCGGACGAGTTATCCCTCGCGAGTTCCTGCACGAACGCCGGGGGCACGACGAGGTGCGCCGCGTCCGGGTCGACGACATCGACCTCACTCGCGCCCTCCTCCGGGACGCCCCCGCGCTCCAGGAAATCTTCGTACTCCCCCGCGCTCATGTCCACCGGTCCCGCCTCGCCCATCCCCTCCACCGGCGTGACGTCCGCGCCCTCGAACCGCTCGCTGAGCGACGCCCACACGTTCTTGCTCCATGTAACCGGCGGCCTGGTACCGGACGTCAGCGGCGTGAGCGAGTCACCGAGACACGCCACGGCGGCGTTGGCGTCGCAGCCCAGTTTCGCCGGGTCACCCGCCGCGATGGACGCGCAATCGACGCGGTCCGTCCTCTCACCCGCGCCCACGTTGCTGTTCGGGGATATAGTCCACTCCACCGGGCCGAGGTCCATGCGGAGGAGGTGCTGCATCGGTCCGAGGAGGAGCTCGAGGGAGTACGGGTCCGCCGCGTCGACGAGGAGCTCAACTTTGATCTTGATCTTGCTCCTGCCGCTCTCTTCCCAGTACCTGTAGGCCACCTCGGTGGTGTTGGACCACCACGCGGACGCGCGGGTCTCCCACGCCTTCCACGAGCTCGCATGTTTTGGGTCCTCCGCGCCGTGGTGGTGGTGGTGGTGGTTGTGGGCGCCCATCGTGCTCACCCGATTGCGGTCTTCGTCGCCAACCGCCGCGGCTCTCTTCTTCGCGGCGGCATCCGCGGCGGTCGCCTCGGCGCGCGATACGTCCGCCCGGCTCTCCTCCAGCCTGTGCAGCACCTTGAGCGCCCTCCAGTTGATCTCTTCCTCGCCGACGTCCTCGTCCCTCGCCCGGGTCACCCGGGAGCGCCGGCGCCAGTACACGTCGCTCGCCAGGCCCGCGGACGATTCCGGCACTTCGTCCTCCCAGCCATCCGCGGACGGGGCGACACCGAGCGCCCCGTCCCTCCGAGGTAGACGCGCGCCGTCGCCCTCCATCAGCGCGCGCGATGCCTCCGCGCCGAGTGGCGACCACGCCAGCGCCAGAAGCGCCAGCGCGGTCAGCGCCACCCCCACGCGGCGCGCACCCATGCCGTGTGTCCTCGCCGCGGGATGTAACCTGATATATGTAACCGATGAGAGGCCGTTTTTGTGACGCGCAGATTTCTAAGGATTCCTTACTGCTTGTCATACGCAAAATTGCCTAATTACCTACATTTGGGTATTTAGGTCGACATGCTAACTAACATACATACACACGAATCCATCTATCCACTTGGCTCTCGTGAAAGTGAAAAGTCCATGTCGACGTCACTCACCTTGTCGCGGGACCCGTGCTCGACGATGACGAGCATGACGCGCGCGTCGCTCGTCGTCGTCATCACCGCATTCCTTTTGGCGTCGTGGCTGCCCGCGGTGGACGCGTGCAGCGGCTGTGTCCCGGTGGACTGCGTCTGGGGGCCCTACGGAGACTGGTCGGCATGCAACTGCCAGGGGAAGAGGTACAGGGACCGGGCGATACAAACGCAAGAGAACTCATGCGGGACTGCATGTAGTGGGGCCGTGACTGAATGGGACTACACCTGCGCCGCGGTGTGCCCGCCTCCGCCGTCACCACCGCCCCCGCCGCCTCCACCGGACCTCCCGATGCCACCCTCACCACCCACATCACCGCCTGCCCCGCCCTCCGAGCCCGCGTCCGTCGGCGCGAGCAAATCCTCGATGCCCGCGAAGTCATCTGGAAACATGTCTCGCGGGACATGGGCGACGGTCGGAGCCGCGTTGACGACGGCGCTCAGCTTATTAATAGCGGCGTCGTTTAGAGGGTGAGGCGACGGGACATCCAAAAGTTTGGTGGCCGGGGCGGAGCCGCCTCGGGCGTCACGCGGTACATAGAGATAGTCAGCAGCACGTAGCGTAGCGTAAACAATGTAGATTAAATATGACAAAAACACACTCCAACTCGACGACGATCACCGACGGACGAACGCCGTGGGCTTGCGACGCGCGATCCTCTCGGCGACTCCGACCTTCCCGCCGTTTGCGAAGACGCTGTGTCGTTTGCGTCCGGCGTCCGTGATGCGCTGGGCCTCGGTCGATATCCTCCTCCCGATCGCGGTGAGGTTCACGCACGGCTCGATCCAATCGAACGGGTCCATCATGCTCCGCCCGACCTCCCAGATGCCGTAGAAGCCGAGCGCGAGGATCCCCGACGGCAGCGGCGTGAGTCGCTTGAACGTCACGGTGAACACGAGCGGCGCCGAGAACACAAAGAAGAAGAGCACCAGGTTGACCATGTGCACGTACTGGTAAGGTATGGGGGTGGTGACGATGCGCTCGCACGTCTTGAACGCGGAGAGAACCCGGTCGCACTCTTTGTACACGTCGTACGCCGCCTTCTCGTAGAGGTCGCCCTCGCGTTGGTTCCTGGCCACGACGCGCTGAATCTCAGCCACGCACACGTTGAACCGGTTACCCACGGGCACGTCCGCGTACCGTACCCGCTCCTCGTCGGTCAGGAGCGTCGTGAGCGAGGGCTCCCCGCAGAGGTCTTGGTCCAGTAAACTCGCCTCGGACACGGGCCCGGTGCCGCCGCCGAAGGTCGCCGCCTTCCCCGGCTTGAACATTCGCCGAAGGAATCCGAGTTTCCCGTCCTCGACGCCCTTCTCGCCACCGCGGCTTCGCGCATCGAACCTGTACCCGTGTCGATGCTCGCGAAGTGCCTGGCGGATGAATGCGAACAACACGTTGCTCAGCCGGCGAAGCTCCAGCTGGTCGTCCTTGATGGATGCGGCGTCGTCGGGGAGATCGGTACCCTTCGCGGGGACGTGGCCGGGCTCACCGGCGATTGGCGCCCTGAGGAAGGACGCGAACTCTATGTTCATGTTCCTCAGGCCGTGGTATATGTCTCCCACCGCGGACCTGGCCTCGTAGTATCGGAGGTACGCGATGTTGGCGCAGAACACGAGCAGGAACCCGATGATCGCGCCGCAGATGGCGTGCGCCTCGGTGTGGAAGGTAACCGAGCACTCCGACGAGAGCTTCACGTCGGCGCCGCACATGTGAACCTTGGCCCAGTTGGCCACCGCGCCGATCGCGGCGGCGAGGAGCACCTGCGGGACCACCCGCCGCAAGGTCTCGTTACTGCCGTCGAAGAGCCCGGTGAGGAACGAGAACGTGTGCCGGGGATACTCCCGGGACGCGAGCTCGTTCGCCATGACCACCGCGGACGCTCGGCGGCTGCGGAAGTTACGGCGCAGCTCCTTTGACGAGGCCAAGACGTTCTCGACGTCCGGTGGCTCCGCCGCGCGCCTCGCGAGCTCCTCGAACGCGACGAACGGCTCACTCTCCGCCACGTCGGTGACCCCGTGAGCCGAGAGGGTCTCCGCATCCCTGCTGGCGCACCTCCTGTGGATCTGGACGCACTCCCGCCAAACCCTGAGGCCGACCCCGGTGAGATCGTGGTTGGGCTCGCGCCAGTTGAAGGGACGCTCGATGACCTCGCCGACGGAGTTGATGCCGTAGAACGCCATGGCGAGGAGACACGCGGGAAAGAACGAGATGTACTGGTAGGACACCGTGAAGATGAACGGCGCCGAGTAGGTGAAGAAGAAGGTGACGAAGTTGCTCATCTGCAGGTACTGGAAGGGTATCGGCGTCGTCACCACCCGCTCGCAGGACTTGAGCGACGCCAGCACGAGCTCGCACTCGCGGTACAGATCGAACGCGGCGCGCTCGCACACGTGACCCAGCCGCCGGTGGTGCTCCACGATGGACTGGATCCGGGTCACCACGGTGTTGGCGCGGTTCTGAAACGGAATGCCGGAAAACTCGGCAACCTCCGCCGCGTCCCGCATTAAGGACCCGACGCAAGGCGCACCGCGTTTGTCCTGGAGCAGCAACTGCTTATCCCCGGGATCGGGATCGTCCGGGTATCCCAGCCGCTGTTCCCTGAGCACGTGACGGATGAAACCGAAGAGCAGACCGGAGAGCCTCAGCAGCTCGGTCCTCTCCTTCATGAAAAGCGCCAATCGCTCCTTGGCGCCCTTCACGTCCTTGCGGTTGTACCCGGGCTCACCCTCCCGCGCGTCCCTTAAGAAGGCGCACACGCCGATGTTGAAGTTTCGTAACCCGCAGTGCAGCTCGCCGATCGCGGACTTGGCCTCGTAGTATCGATCGTACGCAAACTTGAACCTGTAGACGATCATAAACGCCAATACGGATCCGATGACTGAATGCGCGTATGGCGCAAATGTGACGGGGCACTCGAACGCCTCCTGCACCTGCCCGCCGCACCTCCACAGCTTGATCAGCTGCGCCACCCACCCGATGATGAACGCGAGGAGCACCTGGGGGATGATCTCGCCGTACACGGTCTTCTTGTAGCGGAAGATGTCGGTGATGAAACCGTGCCAGGCGTCGGAGAGCTCGGGCTGTGACGGGTTAGCCTCCCTCGCTCGGGTCGCGGCGGAGGTCGCGCCGTCGGATCCACCCGCCTCATCGCCGCGTTGAACCGCGGCATCGATCCGCGCGGCCTCGTCCGGTCGCTTGGAGCTGAGGAGCGCGATGTCCGCGGCTCCGTGCGCCACGCTGGCGCGGACGGATGACCTCGGCTGGACCGCTACCCTGACCACGGACTCGCCGGCGTCCAGCCACACGTCGTCCACGGATACCTGCTCGTCGCGTGATGACTCGCCCCTGTTTTTAGCGAGGACCGCGTCCACGTCCGCCACGCTCGCCTCGTGCAGCTGGAGGGATTCGGAGTAGAGCCTCCAGCCGGTGCCGGTGAGATCGTGGCACGGCTTGGTCCACGAGTAGGGATCCTCGATGGACCGCGCCACCTCGGCGACGCCGTAGAACGAGATGGCGACGATGCACGAGGGTATCGGGGAGAGCCACTTGAACCCCGTGGTGAACACGAACGGCGCGGAGAACACGAAGATGAACAGGAGAAAGTTCACCATGTGCAGGTACTGGAACGGCATCTTGGTGCTCACGATTCGCTCCATGTGCTTGAACGCCTCGAGGCACCCTTCCAGGTCGTGGTATATGTCGAACGCGCCGCGCTCGCACACGTGACCCAGCCGCCGGTGATGCTCCACGATGGACTGCATGCGCCACACCACCATGTTCGCCCTGTTGTTCGGGTCGATCGCCAGGAACTCTTTCTTCTCCTCCTCGGTGAGCAAAACGCCGAGGCCAGGCCTGTATAAAACAAAACATCACTATGGGCAAACAGTCAGAGAACAAAAAGAAACTCACCGGCCGAAGACGTCGTCGCGGACCAGCCCGGCGTCGTCGGACGGAGCCGGGCATCCCTCGGGGTACCCGTGCCTGTGCTCCCGCACCGCCTGACGTATGAAGCCGAAGAGTATGTTGGACAAGCGGCGAAGCTCGACCTTGTCCGCGTTGATCTTGGAGTCGTGGTCTCGTTCGTCGTCGCCGACGCGGAGAAAGGAACAGAACGCGATGTTGGCGTTGCGTATGCTGTCGTAGAGGTGACAGAGGTATTTCTTACCCTCGTAGAAGCGGTAGTAGGAGATGCTGGTCCTGAAGACGAGCATGAAGCCGATGATACCTCCCGCGACGGAGTGCGCGGTCTCGCTGAACGCCAGCGGGCACTCGCTGTGGGACGTGATGTTGGCGCCGCACCAATAAATCTTGATGATCTGCGCAAAGATGGAGACAGCCGCGGCGAGGAGCGTCTGGGGCATGATCTTGGGCAGAACCGTGCCCCGGTATCGGAACAGGACGGTGACGAAGGTGAAGGGGCCGACGCTGAGCTCCTCGCCGTATGTCTCGGACGCGCCCTTCGTCTTGCTCACGCTCGGCGTGCCCGCCGCCTTGCGCTCCTTGCCGTCGCCCGATGAACCGTGCGTGGCTACGGAATTGGAAGAGGTTGACCCGACGGATGCGAGTGAAATATTTCGCCGCATCCCCTCGCCCGTCTCGCTGTCGTGTCGCAGGAGGGCGTCGGTGAGAGTCTTGTAGGAGTCCCTGCGCTTGACCGCGTTCTTATCAGCCTTGGGGTCGAACTGCTCGGCGTGCTCGTGGATCTTCAGGTTCTCCTTGTAGATTCTCAGGCCCAAGCCGGAGAGGTCGTGGCACGGCTGCTGCCAGTTGAACGGATCCTGGATGAGCTTGCCCATCTCGTTGATGCCGTAGAACCCGATGGCCACGATCACCGAGGGCACGTACCCGATCCAGTGGAACGTGGTGGTGAACACGAACGGCGCGGAGAACACGAAGAAGAAGAGGATGAACTGCAGCATGTGCAGGTACGTGAACGGGATCGGCGTCGACACGATTCGCTCCATGGACTTGTACGCGGATAGACAGATCTCCAGCTGCTGGTAAATCTCGAACGCGGCTCGCTCGCTGATGTTACCGAGCCGCCGGTGCGTCTCCGTGATCATCTGGATGCGCATGGCGATCCAGTTGCACCGGTTCGACGGCATGAGCGCGAGGAGCCGCTCCGATTCACCCTCGCGGAGCAGATCCGGCAGCGGCGGTTTTCCGGTGGCGTCGATCTTAACGCAGTCCTCGTCAGTCACCTCGTGGCCTTCGGGGGTGCCCACGCGGATATCGCGAAGGATGTGGCGCATCGTGGCGTACAGCACGTTGGTCAGGCGCAGGAGTTCCGCGCGATCTTCGGTGATTTTCGCGATGGAGCTCCGGAACGATTCCCGCGGCGCCCTGCTGGGGGAGTCGGTGAGCTGCGGGCCGGCGTCGCCCCAGCCGTGTAGGTTGGATGCCCCGGAGGCTTCGAACGCCGCGCGCTCGCCGGGTTTATTCTCGCGGAGGTAGTTGACGAAGCACACGTTGAGGTTCCTCAGGCCGTTGTACAGCTGTCCGAGGGACTGCTTACCTTCGTAGTACCTGTCGTAGGCCCAGTCCGTGCGGAACACGAGGAGGAAGCCGAGGGACACGGATACAACCTGGTGGCCGGTGATGTCGAAGGTGGTCTGGCACTCCGCGGCTGCGACGACGTCCGCGCCGCACATCAACCGTTTGAACATCTGCGCGAATATCCCGAGGAAGAACGCGAGCGCGATCTGCGGCAGCAGCGAGGGCATGACGGTGTTCCTGAAGACGAAAATCTCAGTCAGGAAACCGGTCCAGTGCGTGCTCAGCTCCTTGGGCAAGATGTCCGGCTCCGCGGTCAGCGCATCGTCCTCGTCCTCGTCTTCGTCGATATCACCGTCGACGTTCTGACCGGTCGCGGTTCGCACGCCCGATGGACGGCGATGGAGCGCGATGGAGGCCAAGGGGCCCGTGATGGAGGCGATGGGGCCGGTGATGGAAGCGGACGACGACACCCTGCCGCGTTTGGGCCCCATCGCCGTGGACGCCGGCGGCATCTGCCCGGCGGCGACGTTCTCATCCTCCAGGGCGCACGCCTCCTCTAGGGCATCCGCGTGGAGCGCGGCATCGGCGACCGGCGCGGCGGCGAGCGCGCGCTGGATCTGCTCGCTCGTGGACAGCCGCGCCCGCGCCTCCACGTCCGGGGAGTCCGGGGCGTCCTCGTCCGTTTCGAGTTGAACCTGCTCAGCCTCGCGGTGCGCCTCATCCGCCTTCTGGTGGATCTGCAACGTCTCCCTGTATATTCGCCACCCGACCCCGGAGAGGTCGTGGCACGGGTCCTCCCACGAGAACGGGTCCTCCATGCACCGACCGATCTCGTTCACGCCGTAAAACGCCAGCGCCACGACGCACGACGGGAACGGAGTGATCCACTTGAAATTCGCGGTGAACACGAACGGGACAGAGTACACGAAGAAGAACAGGAGGATGTTGAGCATGTGGAGGTACTGGTACGGTATCGGGGTGGTGACGATGCGCTCGGCGGATTTGAGCGCGTCCAGCACGAGCTGGCAGTCGCGGAAGACGTCCAGCGCGGCTCGTTCGCCGAGGTTGCCGACCCTGCGGTGGTGCTCGATGATGGCGGTGATCTTGGACACGCACACGTTCGGGCGGTTCCACGGCTCCAGCGACTTGAACTCGTCGAGCTCAGCCTTGTCCTTGACGATGTCGGGCACGCGCGGTTTACCGCCGCGGTCCCGGGTCATGAGCTCGTCGTCGGTCACGGGGCCGACGTCAGAGTACCCGTGGCGCTGCGCCCTCACCGCCTGCCGGACGAAGGCGTACAGTAGGTTAGTCAGGCGGAACAGCTCCATGCGGTCGCGCGCGAGCGCAGCCTCCCTCGAGACGCGCTTAGCCTCCACCGTGCGTTGGTTACCGGTCGGCTTTTTGGTCCCGCCGCGCCTTACCGGCGGCGGGTGCGCTCGGAGGAAAGTGGCGGTGGCCACGTTGAGGTTGCGTATGCCGGTGTGTATGGCTCCCAGCGCGGCTTTACCCTGGTAGTATCGCTCGTACGCGAGGTCCGCGCGGAACACGAGCAGGAAGGACAGCACGACGCTCACGCCGAGGTGCCCGTCCATGTTGAACGTGACGTCGCACTCGTCGTTGCTCGCCACGCCTTCGCCGCAGTAGAGCACTTTCACGAGGTTGGCGAAGAGCCCGACGAACGCCGCGAGGATGATCTGCGGCACCACCTTGAGCACGATGGTTCCCTTGATCTTGAAGATCTCGGAGATGAAGGCGAGCCTCCCGTGGGATAGCTCCTTGGGTATGTCGAGGAAGACCATGCGTCGGGGACCCCCGAGACCGCGGTGCGTGCCGTTCATCGCGCGAGTCGCGCGACGGGTCATTCGGCGTTCCCTGCCGCCCGATGGGGACGTCGGGGCAAGCGCGGGGTCGTTCGCTCCGCCGAGGCCGGGGTTCCCGCGGGCCAGCTCGCTCGCGTCGCTCATCCCATCGGACGACGTCATGCTCGCGAAGCTGCCACGTCTCGACGGCGTCGGGTCGACGCCCGGCGTGACGACGTGCCGCGCCCGGGGCCCCCCGCCTCCGTTGCTTATTTCGGCATCGGGGCTCATCGAGTTTCCCCGGTTGACGCCCGCGACGCGAGTATCGCCGCGTGCGGACGCGTTCGCGCGCGAAGGTGCGACGTCTTATGCGACGATGGGATCGAGAGCTGCCAGATCCTCCCTAGTGCGATACCGCGCGCGTGCCGATATGCCTCGTCGCGGGCGTCAACCCCGGGTCAAGGATCGCGGTCCCAAGGGGGAGCTGAAACGGCAACACGACGAAATTTCTTGGAACACGAACAGACGAGGTTTGACCAAGCCTGCGTGAAAGGATGACAGAAATGAGCCGTTTGTTGCTTGGAACGAACTTCACTCAGGAGCGCGAGCGAGGCGATGTTGAAGCAGCCGCTCCTGAAGCCGTACAATCTCGGGCAGCCCGCCCCGAGGCCTCTGCGCATCAACGTGCTGTACTGCGCGATCGCGTCGTGCGTGGTGACGACGATGGGGCTGTGCATGGCCATCGTCTTCTGGAGGACGTCCAGCAGGATGTTAACCAAATCGCTGACTGAGGCGGCCGCGAAGCTGCCCGAGGTGCGCGCGAGGTGGAACGAGATGGAACGCAAATCCCACAAGTTTCTCAAGGCGACGGAGAAGGACATCAGGGAGTTCGCATCCGCCACCTTCGGAGACGGGGCGGAGAGGGACGAGCCCGTGACGAACGACGGGACGGAAGATTCGGCACCGTGGGGGCAACAATCGCGAAAGGGCGCGAGGCGCCTCTTACTCACTTAGTCAAAGTTAGCTAAACCTCTAGACCTTAGATCACAATAACGATAGCTACGGACGATACACATCGTCAACCCTTCCTATCCGGCGGCACGCACAGCGTTCTATCCGTCTCGTCCATGCGTACGCCGTACCACCGCTTGTCGTTGTGCACAAACGCTGTGGAGTGCGAGGGATGGTTACCTTGCTTGACGTCATCCCACGGCTGTAAAGTGTGCCCCCCAAGCATCAGCAGAGCGCTGAGCGTGACGTCGTTCCACATGCCGAACCGATCGTCCATCTTCTGCAGCGAACGCATCTCGTCCGCGGGCAGATCGTCGGGCAAACTCGCCAACGCGGACGCTCGCACGATGGCGCCGCCGCACAGCCCGTAATTTTTATAACTCGGGCCCGTCCCGCCGTTGCGACGCGCAATCTCACCCAGCAGCTTGCTCGACAGTGGCGCCGTCCACCTCCAGTCCTGCACGCCGCCCCCGTCGACGCCGCGCTTCGGCCACCGCGTCACGCCCCGCTCGACCCGCACGTCATCCTCGAGCAACACGATCCATTCCGTCCCCGCCGCCGCCGCCGCTCGTTTCAACCGACGAACGTATTCCATGACGCCGCCGCCGCCGTGCATCCCCGCGGTGGTATCCTCCCTGGTGAACACGCAGTTATACCGCTCACACGCGGCGGAGCAGTCGTACCCCGCGTCGGAGGTGACGGACATCGGCGCGTCGGGGAAGTGGACCCGGATGGCACGAATCAGCTCCAGCGTCGCCTTGGGCTCGTTGGCCATCTGGAAATAAAACCCGAGTTGGCCGCCTTCGTCTCCTTCAGCCGCCTTGGTGTCCTTCGGTGCCTCCGCCGTAGGACGCGCCGGCTTCGTCTCCGGTTCGGGCTCCGGTTTCTGCACGCGCACCGGCCGCTGCGGCGTCTCCTCCTCGAACAGATGGTCGTGCTCGCTGTCGATGACCACCTTTGGATTGGACACCGTCGCCTTCTTCGCTGCTCCCTTCTTCACCACCTTTTTCGCGATTGACGGCGACTTGGTCTCGGACCTCTCCTTCCTCCGTTCGCCCGCCTCGGCAATCGCCCGTTCGCGCGTCTCAGCCTCCGCCTTGGCGCGCTCCACGTCCTCCGCCTTGACGACCATGGGCTCCTCGCGCGATGACCGGCGCGCCTCTTCCTCGTCCTCACCATCCACGCCCGCGACGGTCGCCGCCGATGCAACTGTGATGGGCGCATCGTCGTTGTTGGATTTGTTGTTGGATCTGGCCCGCACCGCGCTGACTCGTTTGCGCCGCGCGAACGGCACGAACCCGCCGTCGTCGGGCTGCGTGGCCACGTCTTGAACCTTCGCGGGTGTCGTCTTCACCGACTCCGCGCTCTCGACCCGCGGCGTCTCCACCGCGACGCCCGCAGCCTCGCGCCGGTGGACCGCGCCACCCCCGTTGCCGGACGACGACCACGCCAGCAGCAGGAGCACCGCGATGGCGACCGGCCCGAGGGTCACGGCGCGGAGCCTCGGCCTGGAGCGGGTTGCATCCTGCCGGAACCCTCGTGCGTACAGCCTGAAGCCTCCCCCCTGCGGCGCCGACGCCGGCTCCTGACCGGCCATCGACGCGGCCCCCACGAAAGTGAATGAAGTTTTTGAACGCAGAGTGCACTTTTGCAAAATGTGTGCTGAACATGTGTGATGAACAGCCAAATGTGAACAGCTAAACTACTTCAAAACCTACCGTCTACACGCGCCTACCGTCTATACTTCGTCGAACACGGACCGGAAGAACCCCGGCGCGGGTCCCTTTCCTCTCCCTCGGAGCGCTGTACCGAACTCATCCGCCCACTCCGACTCCGAACTCGGTATCCCGACGAGCACGTCGTTCTTGGGGGTGCACCCCGGCGGCTCCATCAGGACCTGCCACGTGGCATATCCCCGCTCCGCCGCCGACGCGTTCCGATCCGCCTCCACCACAGCCTTGCACGCGCGCCTCTGCGTCTCACGCTCGGCGAACAGCGCCGGGTCCATCTTGGGCGCCCGCGCTTTTAGTCGATCCCGTTTCTCAGCCTTGGCTCGCAGGTACGCCACCAAGCCCGGGGTTGGATCCGTCACAGCGCGTCTCTCCAGCGCCTCCATCGGCGCCAGGCACGTGTTGGACCCGTCACCGCCGTCGCTCGTCCCTTCGTTCCCCTCCTCGCGAATGGACGCGAGGAACCCGGCGGTGTCCCTCTCGTCGTCCTCCTCCTCCTCGCTGCTGTCGGCGGCGGGGCACCACCGCGCGCCGCCGGCGACGGCTCCGCACGCGTCGTACCCGTCGCCGCCGAAATCAGCCGCGCGCGCTATAGACACGTAACACGCGGGAGTGATCACCGATGCGGCGAGGGACGAGCGTGGATAGGACGAGGACGCGCGCGCGGATCCCTCGGCGCTATCGACCTCGCCATCGACCCCGGTTTCATCTCCGCCCGTTTCCTTCGCGACGTTGGACGCCGCGAGGGCGATCTTCCCGACGCAACACGGCGCCATGACGTACGCCGCGTTCGCCCGGACGCACTTCTCCATCGCCGCGTCGCTCGCACCGCCGCACGCGTGCAGCGCCACGCCCACGTCGAAGTCCTCGTGAAAGTCCTCGATGAGACCGAGCACGCACCGGACGTTGGCCAGACCCGCGGCGCCCGCTCGCCTCTCCGCCACATCCAGCGACCGGGATTTGGCATCCACGAGCACGAAACTCGCGTCTGGGAAGTGGTACGCCAGCGGTAAGGTCTGGTGCCCTCCCCCGCACCCAAAGTCCACCACCTTCGCGGTGGGTTTGCGCCTCAGCAGCGGCGCGACGAAGAGGAACACGTTCACGAGCTGCTCTCGCTTCCTCGCGCCCCTCGCGCGTGGCACGCCGCCGCCCTCGGGGTGCGTCACGTCGAGCTGCGGGGGCAGGCTCTTCCAGTCGCTCAGCGCGGTGGCGTCCCGCGCCCACCGCCTCGCGAGCTCGCGCGTGTCGTCGTCGTCGCACGGCTCGCAGATGTCGCCGTCGGCGGTCTCGACATCATCGTCCCCGGCGGTCACCAGCGGGTTGGTCGAGTACGACGGGCACAGAGCCGGTGCACCCCTCAGCAACTGACGCACGGCGGTGAGGAACTTCGGCGGGCGCGCCTTGACCTGGGCGACGGCGCGCATCCTGCTGCTGCGATGGTCGTCGGTCCCGGCGGTGGAACCCGAGGCTCGCCGCGTATCCTCCGACACCGCCGGGATGTCCACGACGTCGTCCCCCGCGTGGGTCCACGAGAGCGGCGATAGGAAGGACGGCGCTCCGGGCACGCCCCTCATCGCCGCGATCGTGTCCGACCGCCCGGTGCCGATCCGCGGCGGTCGTGCCCCTCCCCCGCGCCACGGGAAGTGCGTCGTCAACTCCTCAAAACCTGCGTCTGTTTGTTACCTGGCGGAGTGCTCCTCAAACCTAACCCAGGTCATCAGCCATCACTTCGGGCCGAGCGGCGACGACCGGGTCTATAGAAGGTCAGGCCGGGGATATCAAGGCTCGGCATGATCGTCGAGCGCGCCACGTCCGTGGCCCAGTACGCCTTCCTGGCGTACCTCGGTCTGCTAGCGGTCGTCCTGTACGGACTCTTCGTCCCGTCGCAGTGCTCGGCATCCATGAACCCGCAGCACTGCCTGCCGCCCGTGCTGGCCAGAGGCGAGCACTTCGACCTGTGGGTGTACGCGTCGCCCAAACGACACTTCCACTCCATCGAGGGCGTGGTGACCGGCAGGGAGGAGGTCGATCCCGAGGTGGCGAACGCGACGGCGCGTCTGGTCATGACCGCGTTCGACGTCAAGCTCGGGGATGCGCACGAGGAGGAGGTGACCGTGCCCGCGGCCGCGTTCGGGACCCGGGCGAACGGGACGCTGTACGCGCACGTGTTGATGTACCCCTCGAAAGGTAAGGCGCGGCTGCAGAACGCGACGCACCCGAGCGGGGAGCCGCTCGCGGTGACCAGCGCGCCCATCACCAAACACCTCACGCACGCTCGCAGAAACTACACGATGCTCCTCGGAGACTGGACCGCTTCCACGCCGTCGAGTGAAACCGGATCCCTCGGCTCCCCGGAGGACGCGTCATCGAACATGACGTGCGACGCCGCCAGCGGGGGAGGGGACGGCGAGACGGACGACGACACAGGAGACGGGGGATCGTGCGCGGCTCCCGAAGTCACCGCCGAGAACGCCGCCGCTCGCGATGATGTCAAATATCACATCGAGGACGGCGCCCTCGTCACGCACATCCGTCCGCGGCTCAGCGTGTTCGTGGTGGGCTCCCCGCCCACGTTCCCACGGTCGCAACCCCCGCCGGATATCACCATACACCCCGTGCACGCGCCAAAGGAGTTGGCCCAGCGAGGGTACCGCGTGGCGTACCGTCCTTTAGTCGCCGTCGACGAGTTTACGATTACTCGGCGAGAGTACGCGGTGATGGACCCGGACCCGGCTCGTGCTGACCCTACAATGACGGTCAACGTCCGCCCGCTGAACATCGGGCTGTTCCGCATGATGTCGCAGATGGTGCACTCCATGGACATGATGCAAAATAACTTTGGGATGTCGGAATCGGACCTCGACGAGTTGAAGGAGATGTTCACGGGGCAGGATTGGCGCTACCTCGCGCTGACCTTCGGCGTGAGCATCCTGCACTCGTGGTTCGCGTTCCTCGCGTTCAAGAACGACATCGGGTTCTGGAAACAGAAGAGTAACCTGGAGGGTCTGTCGGTGCGGACGCAGTGGACCAGCTTCGTGTGCCAGCTCATCATCTTCGCCAACCTTCTGGACCGCGGGCAGTCTTCGTGGATCATCGTCGGCGAGATGGGCGTGTCCGTGTGCATCGAGGGGTGGAAGGTGACCAAGTTCCTGGCGCGGGACGGGGTGTTCCACCGGCTCCTCGGCGTCGGAGCCAAGGCGTTAGATAAGTCGCAGATGCAGAAGGACACGGAGCTGTACGACAAGCGGGCCATGCGGTTCCTGTCCTATTTGCTCTACCCCGTCGTCCTCGCCTACGGGGGGTACTCGTTGTTTTACCACCCGCAGCGGTCGTGGCGATCGTGGGTCCTGCGCACCTTGGCCAACGGCGTGTACATGTTCGGGTTCATCGCCATGACCCCGCAGCTGTACATAAACTACAGGCTCAAGTCCGTGGCGCACCTACCGTGGAAGGCGTTCATGTACAAGGCTTTCAACACGTTCATCGACGACGTATTCGCGTTTGCAATCGCCATGCCCACCATACACAGGCTGGCGTGCCTGAGGGACGACCTGGTGTTCTTCGTGTACCTGTACCAGAGGTGGCTGTACCCGGTGGATAAGAAGAGGGTGAACGAGTTTGGGCGGGCGTACGAAACGGATGAGAACGGCGAGGAGAAGAAGGAGATCGGCGAGGAGGAGAAAGCCGGGGAGGGAGAGACGGCGGAGGACAATCCGCCGGAACCGAAAGGCTCGGAGGAGAAGAAAAACGACTGAGTCGATGTGATAAAACCTAAGAGTTAAAGTCGAAGAGCCCGTTCGGGATCCCGGAGAACGAGTGCGCGGATCGGGTGATGGACACGCTCGACGCCGACGACCCGCTCGACGCCGCCATCGCCGCCTCTCGAGCCTGCGACTCGACCGCCGCGCCGATCTCCTCAACCGTGATCGGCTCCCGCCTCGCGTAGTACTGGAACAAAATCTTCGTCATCGTGTCCGCGCCGCCCCGCCGCTGGTTCGCTATTCCCTCGTACACCAAGTCCGCCGCCACGGGCAGCCCGTCCTGGATCTGAAGCCCGCGTTCCCCAACCGCGAACCGGAGCAACAGCCCGTCCTTCAAACCCCCACCGCCCCTCCGCGTTGCTACTCCTTCGCCGCTTCCGTCGTCCCCGGTTCCGTCCACCCCGCCCGCCGCCGCGCTCGCCGACTCCAGGAACTGCGCGGGTAACCTCGCGAGTGCGATGGGCGCCGGGTCCCCGGTCACGACGTCCCCGGTGGACCCACGCAGCGACAGCACGACGCGTTGCGTGTCGGTGCCGTCTGCGTTTTCATCCAGGAAAAAGTCCGACGTCGCCGGGTCTTTCCACATGACGCACAGCGGCGTCACTCCCAGCTCGTAGTTGCCATCCTTGGCGAGGAACTGGATCCCGTCGCGGGTGAACGGCACCGGCGCGCTGTACGCGGCGAGCAGCCCGCTCGCGTCGCAGTTATGCGTCGGGGGAACCGCGAACCTGTGCCTGTTGTCGGGCCCTGTTCCCGTCGCCGCCTCGCACTCCGCCGTCTCCGGGTCTCCGAGCTTGGAGTAGAGCCAGGAGAGCCGCATCTCCGCGGTGCAGTCGTACATGCTCATGCCGTTCCACGCCATGCAGTCCATGACGTAGTACACGCCGTCGCTCTGGTGGAACACGCAGTCGAGGATGCAGAAGGAATCCTCCGCCTTGCCGTGCTTGCTGCGCCGCGATCCTCCGGGCAACGCGCTCGGGAACTTGTGCAGGACCCTCCCGCTCTTCAGCCTGCTCACCGTACATCCCCGGGATGATATCACCAGCGTGCGCTGCCCCTTCGGCCGCGGGGTGGCGAACCACGCGTGCCCCAAGTCCGGCGGCACGTCCACCATCCACTCCGGCAGCATGAACTGGGACTCTCCAAACTGCGCGACGGACTCGCGCGACCACTTGCCGGGCGCCGAGCTCGAGCGCCTGTGCGACGGCGACCGCTCGAAGTGCGATTCCCTCTGACTTGTCTGCACAGGCTGCGTGTTCGTGAGATCGGAAGTGCCCGGCGGTTCGTTCCCGAGCTCCTGCGGGTTGGAGGTGGACCGGTGCATCGCGTCCATCGTCACGAGGTCACCCACGGCTCCGACGCGGTCCCGTGTGATGCCGGCGTCCGATCCTCCCGCATCCTCGGCGCCGAACGCGAGCGACCGCGCGTGCTCGGTCAGATCGCGCCGGGCGTCCCTCTGCCTTTGTCTCGCCGCATCTCTGCGCGTCACGGGGGGAAAACGGGTCGGTCAGGTCGTCGCGAAGGGGTCGCGGGGTGGCGACATCATCATCGTGGGTTTCAATAACCACCGGGGTTCGACTTGATTTCGTGGGGAGCGAGCGCCGGGGGACGATCGAGGCAATGCCGACGCGCACCTTCGCTTTTGCAGCAGCGTCGAGACGCGAGATGATTTCACGCTATCCCTCCTCGGGGGAAGCCGTCCTGACATCGCCGGCGACCACACCCGCGCCTCTGCACGGGACAGTGAACCCGCCGACGCCCCGAAGGACGCTTTTCGTCAAAAGCAACAAGCGAACAAGCGACGACGTGGTCTCTCGAACCAGCTCATCATTGCTTCTGTGGTCTCTGGAGACGCAACAGAGATTCTGTGTGTATCTCAGTCACAATAAAATGACACACGATCGTTTCAGTGCATAAACAGTTTGAATAAAACGTAAATTGTGTTTGCTGGTTTCGAAGAAAGTCAACCCAAAAAAGGGGTCAAATCTCGATCTCGACGAATCGCCCTCTCGCCTCCTTCACTCGCGTCGGCGCCGACGACCCTCGCCGCAGCACCGGTCGGGACCCTTCGAAGCCGCGACAAGATGCCAGCGATGCAGATGTCTGGGGAGGTCGTGATCAGCGTCAACGTGATCGTCGCCCCCGGGCGGGAGCAGGAGTTCCTCCACGTAATGAACCAGGACGCGTCCGAGAGCCGGCTGGAGCCCGGATGCATGTGCTTCCACGTCTCCAAGCTCCCCGGCGAGCGCGCGTACATGTTCTACGAGGTTTACCAGGACGACGACGCGGTGCAGTTCCATAAGGAAACCCCGCACTACCAGGCGTGGAACAAGTTCAGGGAGAGCGGCGGCATCCAGAGCCTCAACGCGCAGGTGTGCGACGGGGTCTTCATCGCCCCGGACGCGTACGCGGCCTACGCCAAGCAGGAGTACGCGCAGAGCCCCGCCCACCACGGCCACGAGGAGACCATGTTCGACAGGCACCACGACGACGAATCCCCGCAGAGGCACCAGATGGAGGCGCCCAGGGGATTCAGCCACCCGCGCGGTCTCGCCGAGAAGCCCACCCGACCGGGGTGCATCAGCAATTACGGCAAAAACGGCGTGCGGCACAGCAAGAAGGCCTCGCCCAAGGTGGCGGCGGGTCAGACCACCCTCCGTTTCTACGAGGGTGGACTCGCGGGCGAGCACGGCGACGTCATTTACGGCTCCAAGGACGTCCAGGGCTTGCCCCCGAACCAGGGCAAAGGGAGGGTGTCGGCGCACGAGGTGACGACTGCGTACGAGGGCGGTAGCTTCAACATGAACCCCAACGCGCCCTCCAGCTCCCCGGGCGCGACCGCCGCGGGCAGGGCGTTACACCAGGACTGGAAGATGAAATCCAAGCCCGACCTTCTGTGCCCCAAGCCCCTCCCGGCGGCGAAGCACCTCCTGCCGCCGAACCAGCCGTGGGCGGCGCAGAACCACGAGAGCGTTTTCGACGGCGGCATGGAGCCCAGCAAGCAGGACGAGCCACGGCGGATGAGGCACCTGCCGGAGAAGGAGTGGGCGAACCAGGCGTACAAATCGAACCTACGGGGCGGCGAGGCGATCGAGGCGGAGGTTCAGAAGACGCCGGATCCCGCGGTGGCGTGGGCCAACGCCGAGAAGAAGAGCCACATGGGAATCGTGGACGGCCATCTCTCGGCGGCGGATGGCCCGATTTCCTACGGGCATCCCTCCATCATGGGCGCCACCGCGGGGGCGGGGAAGAAGGCCAACTCGGATATGCGGTCGATGATGCAGAAGAGCTACTACAAAGGCGCGGGCATGGCGCCGCCTCCGCCGCAGATGGAGAAGAGGGAGATGGACCCGAGGCCCTGGGCGAACCAGCACTACAGCAAAAACTCCTTCGGCAACGGAATGGCGCCCCCCGACGAGCCCGCCAAGCCCACGCCGCCCAAGGCTGCGCAACAGCCGTGGGCGGACGATAGGGAGCAAGAGATCCGCGCGGGGGTGCCTCGACGGATGGGAGGTATGCGAGGCTACAGCAAATAAGAAGTATCTTGCTACTGTGTTTTTAGCTAATTTATTTCAAAGAGAGCGAGTACGCGGTTACGCCTTGTCCTTCTTCGCGGATTTCTCCTTCTTCTCCTTCTTCTCCTTCTTCTGTTTCTTGTTTGGAGTCTCCCCGTCGCCGCCCGCGTTCGCCGCCTCGTACTTGAACGTCACCGGGGGCGGCTCGGGAGTCGCCGGGGGAGCCGCCCAACCGAGGAGGGGATACGCGGCGCGCTCCACATCCGCCAGCCTGTGCCCGGCGTCAACCTTGCGCAGGACGTGGAGGATGGCGCTGCGGGACCGCGAGTTCTCGCGCATCTCGCGCTCCGACGGGCGCTGAGCGTCGTCCACGGTGAGACCCCAGACGGTGGGAAGGGCGCTCTCCTTCTCCGGGTGGTTCGTTCGCATCCACTCGAGCAAGGGTTGCGACGGGCGGACAACCTCAAAGTGGCGGTGAAAGTCCACCAGGATGGCGCACTCGCTGTGCTTCCACTGCGTACGGGGGACGAAAGATGGGTAAGTCAGTGTCTTGGTCTCGATCCACGGGTCGATGCGAAAAGAAAAATGAAACCGAAAAGCCGTACGTCAGTCTCTTCCTATCATGTATTGTGTGGATCATTATTACCCCCGCGGTTGTGTGTGTGCGGGGGGTTCACGACATGAGGTATCATCACTCGCACGGCTCTGAAAAATACGGGATAGCGGGCGCAGGCCGAGGAAACATAAACTCACCGTGAGAACTCCGAGTCGGCCGCCGTCCATCATCACCTCCGCCGCGGCCCTCATACCTCGCCGCATCTCGTCAAACTCCTGGTTAAGGTGAATGCGGAGCGCCTGAAACGTCAGCTTTGCCGGGTGCATCGCCTGATACTCCTTCCCCTTCGCTGACGCCACGAGCGATGCGAACGCCTTGGTGGTGGAAGGAAGCCGGTCCTCCGCCACCGCGAGGCACACGGCGTCGGCGATCCTTCTCGCGGCGACCGGGTCCGTGGTCTCGCCGTACTCGTGCAAAATTCGCACCAGCTCGTCGCGATTCACCATTTTAAGAAAGTCAGACGCCGGCACCCCTTGGGTGATGTCGAATCGCAGGTCCAAGGGTCCGTCCTGCTCGGGCCTGAAACCCCTGCTGCCGTCGTCGAACTGCGGGGACGATATGCCGAGGTCGAGGAAGACCCCGGAGCACTTCACGCCGAGGGGCTTGAGAACCGTGTCCATGCAGCCGAACGGGGCGTGGTGGATGGTGAACCTCGAATCCTCCGCTTCGAGCTTCTTGGCCTCCTTGATAGCCTGTGACGTCGGGTGGTGGGAAAGTCAGACATCGACGGTTGGATATCGTCAGGTTGGGTAAACACGTGCGGGGAGATACTCAATTTCTATGGGTGATAGATGTCTTCATGCGTTTGCACGCAATCGTTGGAGGTTTCTTAGGCCTCGGTTTTCTTCTCATCGTATCTCGCACCCGCGCGGGAACAAAACGGGAAATGGGTGCGATCGATGCGGGCGCTCACCTCTGGGTCCATGTCGAACGCGTGTAATTTACCGTTTGGGCCGAGCGCGGCGAGTATACCGCGCGTGTGCCCGCCCCTGCCGAAGGTCCCGTCCACGTACGTCCCGTTGGGATCGGGCGCCACCAACGCGGCGATGGTCTCCCGCAGCATGGCGGGCGTGTGCGTGCCGAAAGCCTGCTCCGTGGCCCTCACGCCGAAGGTACCGGTCTTGGCCACCGTTATGCTGAGATGCCGTCCCCCGAACTTGATGCCATCCTTGGCCAACGCCGCCTGCCTGGCGTGCTCGTGCGCGAAGGTCACGAACCCGGCGCCCTTGCACTGACCCGTGGTGGGGTTACGGATGAGCCTGACGCCGCCCAGGATCTCGCCAAACTGCGAGAAGAAGTCCGAAACCTCCGCCTCCTCGCTCGTGTGCGGGAGGTACTTGACGAACACCTCGTACCCGTTCGCGTCGGATCCCTGCGTCGGCGCCTCCGACCGAGTCCCGCTCTGTACGTGCGCGCTAGGTATGCGAACCGGTGTCCTCGCGCCGCCGCCAGCCGGGTACCCGTTCGTGTTGTCCACGCCGCCGGACCTCGGCGCCTTACACCGGAAGCACGTCGACCGCCTCGCGAAGTTGGATGATCCGCACGTGCACTGCCAATCGTTCTGGCCGGTGTCGTTGCGAGACGCGCTGCCGCTCGGGGGTTTGCCGAATGGGAGCTCGTCGTTCAGATTTGACTCGCCGTTCGGGGTTGACGTCCCGACGGGTTCATCGTACGCCCCGCGATCGTACGCCCCGCGATCGTCGCGTCCTTGCGACTGGGAACGGGCGCGAAGGGGTGGACCGCCCGGGGCGTGCGCTACTTCGTCGCGCTCGCGTCCCTCCTGCACGATGTTTTTAACTTCCTGCACTGCGGGCGCGACGGTGGGGCCCTTGATGGTGCAGGTGCCCTCGGCCTGGTCGATCTTCAAGATGCAGCCGGTGAGGTCCTCGATCTCGCGAATCTTGGACCCGCCCTTGCCGATGATGCGCCCCGTCTGCCCCTTGCACTCCACCACCACGGTCTCGATGGCGTCCTCGGCGTCCTCGTCACCGCCGCCCCCGCCGCCGGCATCTTTCTTGGCCTTCTTCGCCGCCTTGCGCTCAGCCTTGGCGGCGGCCTCGTCCGGGTCGAGGTCCTTCGAGGACTTCTTCTCCTTCTTCTCCTTCTTCGAGGACTTGGGCTTCTTATCGGAGCCCGAATCGTCGTCGAAGAGTCGCTTCTCCCCCATGGTGTTACCCTCGTGTTACCCTCGTGGGGGAGAATGATTTGCCCGTGCACTGTGATCACCAAAAAACCTGACTCAGCTGGTAACGCCCGTCCCTTCGGCACCCTCTCGGCACTCCTCCCTGCGCACTCACTCGCCCCCACCGCGACCATGCCCATCTCTGTCGCACCAACACCTCACCACGTACCGGCGCTCCTCGCGCGTCACCGCGTCCTCCCGACGCGGGCACGCGTCTCCGTCGCGTGCCGCGCCGAGTCGTACCGCCGGGCGAACGGCAACAATGGCAACAACGCGTCCGTCGGGGTCACTTCACTTTCCACGCGTTCGTTCGTCCGTCCGTCCTCTTCCTCCTCCGTGGCGCCCTCCTTCGGCGCCCGCGACGCGCTGCTGAGCACCACCAAGGAACGGGGATCCACGATTCGCGCCAGGTTCGGCGTGGAGGAGACCTTCATTCTGACCGTGGTCGCCGGGTTCATCCTGTACATCGCCCTCAACTTTGAGGAGATCGTGGCCAAGCAGAAGGTGGCCGTGGAGAAGGCGATGAAAGAACAGGATCGCGCAATCGGAGCGGCCACCGCGCAGCAGAAGAGGGCGACGGACGCGGCGAAGCGGGCGCAGAAGGACGCGGGGAGGAAAGCGGCGGAGGCGGCCAAGGAGGCGCAGCGCAAAGCGGGGGGCAAATAGCTCACCCTTCTTTTCGCAATTCTTTTGGCAAATTCTTTTGGCTACGTGTTTACGCTGTCTACTCTCAGTACCAGTCCACCCATCGCGTGGACGCCTTCGCGCGGCGCTTGTTCGCCGCCGGCGCCGCCGCGCGACCGTTCTCCCACTTCGCCTTGGCCAGCAGCTCGTAGACCCTCGCGCCGGCCTCGTCCGGAGTCGACCTCCCGTTAACCGCATCGTCCACCGTCTCTTCCAAAACGGTCCGTTGCGCAGGCGTGACCCAGTGTATCGCCATCGTCGGGCACTGCCCGACCGCCAGGTTCAGTCTGTGCGCGGCGAGGTCCGCGTCCTCCCTGACGCCGTCGCTCGCGCCGGTCGACGTCGCGCGACGGTTCAGGTCCCCCCACGTCGCCGCGTCGCTCCGAAACCTCGCCGCGTCGGTGTCCTGTGCCCAGGCGAAGGAGCCCGGGTCCCTTTCCACGCAGCAGCAGTACGCGGGACACGCGCCTTTGCCGCGGCACGCGAACTCGTTGACGAAGACGGACTCCGCGGGTCCCTCGGGGTGCTCGAACGGGTCGGCGCCCTCCTTGGCCCACGGAAACACCTCGGACGTTCCGTCCCAGTCGCTCACCGAGTTTACACCCTGGGCGAGGCTTTCGTCGATGGTGACGCCGGACTCCCTCGCGACGGCGGCATAGGCCGCGACGACGCGCCTCGCGTTCGCCTCTTTATCCACCGCGTCCCCGGCGTACACGTCCGGGTGGTAGACCTTCATCCGGGCGCGATACGCCCGTCTCACCTCAGCCATCGTCACCTCTCGGTTCGCAGAAGTGTCGACGTCGATGCCGAGAACCTCCCAGGGCGTTAGGTTCGGCGACGTCAGGTCCCGCGGCGGCGGCGGCCCCGCGTCGTCCCGGGCGCTCCTACATTTAGGTCGGGATCGACGTATCGGCGGCGCGGGGCGGAACCCGATACTCGCCGCGGCGACCAACCCCGCCGACGCCATCGCCAGTGCAGTACGTGTAAGATTTGGTGTGGGCACCCCTCTTTCGTCACCATCACGCTACGAGAACAATGATAACGCTACTCCCGACCAACCACAACTGGGCTCACATGGCGGACGAATTGTCGGTGCGCGTGACGCACCGGGGCCGGGAGCACGTCGTGCGCGTGCCCGCCGACGCCACCGTGGCGGACCTTGGGATCGAGTTGGAGAGAGCGACCGGCGCGAGCGTCGCGACGCAGAAGGTTCTCGGCCTGAAGCTGGCCAAGCTCATTTTGAAGGGTGGAACGCTGACCCCGTCGAAGGCTGAGGACGCTGTGTTGGCCGTCAGCTCCATCCCTGGGATGTGCGACTCCGCCAAGCCGTACATGCTGATGGGATCGGCCGCCGCGGAGGTCGCCGCTCTCGACGCGGCCGCGCAGGTGGACCATCGCGTCCGAGGCTTTGAGCAAGAAGATCTCAGAAACCGTCGAAGGCGAAGGGGACACGTGTCCAGAACCACGACGGGCGGGAGGTCCGACAACGTCGGTCCCCCGTCCACCGCGACGCATCCTTACACCTTCCTCGAGTACCGCGCGCTTCCCGTCCCGGATGTCGTCACCCCACCCGCGTCCGCCGCGCTCAAGCTCCTCCACAGGCTCGCCTCGGACCCCGGCATACTCGGCGTCATGGCCAAACACAAATGGAAAGTGCCGCTGCTGGCGGAGATGCCGCCGGAGGGCAAGGTTGGCGTGAGCGAGTCGTGCGTGCTGGGTTACAACGTCAACCAAGGGCAAGAGATCCACCTGCGTCTACGAACGGACGACATGCGGGGGTTCAGGGTCTACGCCCGGATAAGGGAGACCTTAATTCACGAGTTGACGCACAACGTAATCAGGCCGCACGACATACATTTCAAAAGGCTCTGCTCGCAACTCAACGTGGAGTGCAGGGAGTTCGATTGGAAACGGAACGGCGCGGGTGCCCAGAAACTCGGAGGCACGGCGGATGAATCCGACGACGAGGAGACGTGGTCGGAAGATGAGGCGATGGCGGCGACGCGCGCGTCCAGCGGGTCGCGTTTGGGGGGCGAGGGATGGTGCCGGGAAAACTTGTCGCCGGCTGAAGCCGCCGCCGCCGCCGCCGCCGCGAGGGCGGCGGACGCGGCTGAGCGGGAGATGGAGTCGATGGCCCGGGACGCGCTCGACAGGGCGGACGCGGGGATGGCGTGCCTGTGCGGCGCGTGCGGTGCGGGGCCGTTCAGGTTACCGCCGGCGTGCTCGACGGACCAGGACGCGTAGAAGTCTTTGAGATGAATGTGAATTATTTCAACGGAGAATTATTGGCCACCGGTGCCCGCGGCTTTGAGCGCGAGCGAGGCTTCGACGTATTCATCCGCCAGCTGCTGCTGGTACGGCATCAGCTCGTCCGGGGTTCCCTCCAGGATCTTCGCCGGGTCGAGGAACGGCTTCGTGGGGTCGATCCCGCCGCCGGAGCCGCCGCCGCCGCCGCCGCCCTCGGCCGCGGCGTC
>Ga0209631_10000384_pt1 | contig 59215 bp, 35 predicted proteins | sample COG_08_FD_184752 | JGI IMG/M metagenome (GOLD analysis project Ga0209631, IMG submission 184752) | Pelagic Microbial community sample from North Sea - COGITO 998_met_08 (SPAdes) (version 2) | ecosystem: Environmental > Aquatic > Marine > Neritic zone/Coastal water | place: Helgoland, sampling... | reverse complement strand
CCAGGAGGGCCCCATCGCCAACTGGCAGGCGCACGTCGCGGACCCCGTCCACGCCAACGTCCTCACCAACGCGGCCTCCGGCTTCGGCTTCTACTAAGCGGTGTGCCAAAGATGCCATCCTTAGTCTCCGAAATGTTGTAAACCAGTGAACTACGTGTTAAGGGAGTAACAACCCAACCAAGTTCCTCCGACTTTTTAGTTAAGCCGCCGAAACAGTTGTACCATGATCCTATTCACGTAGGGCGCTCCGGCAATGTAATGAAAATGTAAACGTTGCATACAACCTATATCGTACGCTCGACTCGTAGTCACCCTCGTGTGTCTCCCTCAGTTCTTCACAGCCAGCGCCCTGCGGGTCCGCCTCGCGGGCTCGGGCTCAGCTGCAGCCGCCGCTTTCCGCTTGGGCCTCTCGCTCGCCTTCGCCGCCTTAGTATTCCCCGTAGCCTTCTTCGCCTTGACCTTCGCCTTCGCCGTCGTCAGGATCGACGCGCCGCGTGCGTTGGGCGCGGGCGGCGCGGGCCCGCATCCGCCGAGCGAGGCGCGAATGGAAGCCGCGAGCTTCCCCGACTCCAGGCTCCCGTGCAGCACGTGCGACCCGAGGTCGGCGCCGGGTCGCGACAGCCACGACTTGAAAAACTCAGGCGCGACGCACGCGCCGCCCGCGACTGCGTCCACCACCCCGGCAGCCCTGCCGACGAGCGCGCCTTTGTTGCTCGGGTCGATGACGGCGACATCCGGCGACGCGTTCGCGGGGACGAGTTCGCCTTTGGCGGAGATGGAGGACACGCTCGCGCCGCCGCACCTGAGCACGACGGTCAGCATGTCGCGCTCCTCCCTGTTCTTGGACGCGAACGGCGCGAGGGCGACGGATAAGCCCTCGAACGCCTTTCTCCCCGCCGCCGCGTTCCATCGCTCCGACGCGTCAGCCGTCAGGAGGCCCATGTCGGCGCCGCGGCCGCCCCGCCAGAGGTGAGCGCGGAACGCGGCGCTCGGCAGCAGCGCGTTTTCGCGCCTGGACGCGTCGAGGTACGACTTGTCGAGGATGGGCACGCCGGACGCGGCGGCGGCGAGGAACTTGAGGGAGCGTCCGCCCCGCTCGCCGAACACGGCGTGCGTGGCGGCGGCGTCCCAGCCGTGGCCTGGGCACACGGTGCCGCCCAGGCGCGTCACCAGCGAGCCGTACTTGGTGAGGTCGGCGGAGGAAAAGCCGCTGAGCGCGACGCGGGGCCGCCTTTCCTTCTCGGGGACGGGCTCGGGCTCGGTGTCCGTCTCGGTGTCCGTCTCGGTGTTCGTCTCGCGTGTCCTCTTCTTGCGCGCGGGATTCTTGCGCGCGTGCGCAGCCTTGGCCTCGGGCGGTGTCGTCTTCTTGGGAGCAGCCTTTGGGGCAGCCTTGGGTTTGGGAGGCGCTTTCTCCTTGACGGGCTCGGGCTCGGCGGGCTTGCCCCGGGCGGCGCGCCTGGGCCGGGCCGGGCCGAGCTCCTGCAGAGCGCCGGCGCAGCCCTGGGTTTCCTGTCCCGGCGCGACGGCGCCGGCGCTCTTGTCGCCGGTATCTTGGGTCATGATCACCAGCTTCCTGGCCCGGCCGCGCCTGGGCACGACGATCTCCTCCTCCTCCTCCTCCTCCTCTTCTTCTTCTTGCTCCTCAGCTTGCTTCTGAGTGATGCACTCGTCGAGCTCGGCGGCCAGGTCGCGGTGAATCTCCTCATCCTCTTTGCTCGCGGCCCTCTGGACGGCGTCGGCTGCCGCCTTGGCGGCGGAGAGCGTGTTGCTGCTCTTCTTCTTGCCAGAGGTCTTGGGCGCCTCGATGATGGCCTCCTCCTCCTCCTCGCCCTGCGTGTGTGTCTCCTCCTCCTCCGCCTCCATCTCCTGCGTATCCCCCGCGCCGAAGCAGGAGGCGGCGGCTGCGGCGATTCGCGCTCTCGACCCCGGCGCGGCTGCCCCGATGGAGATCTTCGCGCCGAGGTCAAAGCTCCACGTCGCGGCGGCGTTGGGCACGGCGGGTGTCTTGGCGCCGGACCCGGGCGCCATTTGCGTGAACGCCTGCGTCATGTCCGGCTCGGTGGGACCCGCGAGTAGCTCGTGAAACCCGACGAGCACCTCGCTCAGCGGCCGCTCGACCTCGTGCACGGTGACGCCCGGGAGGTTACCGGGGACTCGCGCCGGGAGGGTCACGACGTCGCCCGCGTCGCGAATCCGGAGCCGTGTACCGGTTCGCTCTCCCGATTCTCTGACCTGCACGGGCCGGTACATCCGTACGATCTGCTCGTGCGACATCTGAAACCCAAAGGGAAGGTACACCTCGGCGAAGGTGACGCAGAGCGCGTCCGGCCCCGGCATCGGCGACTCCTCCCCTTCCCAGCACGCGTCCGGCTGCTTGGCGGACTCCAGCCTGAGCCGCGAGATCACCGCGGCGCCGAGGGGGCCGCGGTCACGCTTCTGCGCGGCGTCCCTCGCGAGCGCGGTCCACAGCGAGATCTCCTCGGGGGACGCTTCATCCTCGAGGTACGCGAGCTGGTCACCACCGCGGAGCGGCGCGAGCTTCAAACCTGCCGGAACGTGGCCCGGCTTCCACTGGAGCACCTCGAACCGCCGCCGCTTGTGCAGGACCGCAACGACGGCCGCCGCTTCGCCCATAGAGATGGATATGTCCTTGTCGTTCAAGTCCAGGTCGTCGTCGGCGTCGGGTCGCGGGTCCCACGTTCCGCGGGCGACGTCGTCGACGAAGTCGTGGAACGAATCGGCGGCGAGCGGCGCGTCGCGGTCCTCGAACCTGTGCCATCGCTGCGGCTGCCTGTCGATGAACCTGCCCCCGAAGGCAGCCTCGACGTCGGTCGGGGAGCCGATGCGGCCGGTGAACTGGTGCAGCTCCGGCGGGGGGCGGGCGCCGGAGTCGCGGATCTCGCGGATCAACGGGTCCTCCTTCATGTTGCGGTCGCACACCTCGATGTGCTGGGACGGGCGCGCCTCGAGCGCGTTCCAGTCCGGCGAGAGCACGGCGGATCCACCGCCGGGGGTGGGCTGGGATGACACACGCTGCGACAGCGGGGCGCGGGGCGCGGGGGGGTCCATACCCTTGCCGCCGGAGCCGCCAGAGCCGCCGGAGCCGCCGCCGGACGACGGCACGAAGCTCCCGCCGCTCGTACCGCCGGTCCTGGGCGCATCGACGGTCTGGCGGAGCACGGTGTTGCGCGGTGCGGTCGCGGGTGCCTCCTCCTCACCGGCGGGCGCCATACCGGTCGTGAGCTCAGTGACGAACGTGCCGAGGCTGTTCCGTCCACCCGCGCCCGGGTTCTGTCCCGCCGCCGCCGCGTTCCTCGCCTCCTCGTCGTCGCCCCCGAGGTGATCGTCGAGCGGCTCCTGAGAGTCGGGAACCTCCGCGACGGCCATCGCGTCTTCGTCCTTGCCGCTGAGCGTCGCGAACGGGGTCTCGTCGAGCCGACGCCACTGTCTCAGGCACTCCTCCAGCCACCGGTGCGACACGATGCGCTGGAGACCCGTCTGCGTGGCTTTGGCCCACTTGGCACCCTCGAACTCGTAGCACACGAGGTGGGTGGACTTGCGGTCGAGGACGCGCATGTACTCGCAACCCAGTGACTTGCACATGTTGATGAGCTGCTGCCTGCGCTCGCCCACGTAGCCGGTGACGCACACGCGCACGTCGGCCATGTCCGGGTGGCCGTCCAGCGTGAGCGGCGGGTGGTAGAGGACGCAGTCGTCGATGGGCACGAGCTCGCCTTTATGGATGCATGCCTCGATCCAGTCCCACGAGACGACGCGCTTTCGTTCCTTCTTCGCGCGTTTGTAGATGTCCGCCTCGGCGCCGACGCCGGTGGTCATTAGGACGACGTGCGTCGTGGCGTCTTTGTCGTACTCGGTGACGATGTTCGCGCCGAGCCTGCGGAGGGACTTGGCGTGGTCCGCCGCCTTGGCCTCCGCGGTCGGTGAGTTGACGAACGATGCGGGATCGTAGAAGAAGGTCATGCCGAGCATGAACGAATCGGCGTTCTCGTCCGCCTGCAGGGACGACGCGAACATGGGCACGGACATGACTGACGTGGGGCCGGTGGGGAGTGCCAATTAGATGCACCCCTCCTCCTGGCACGAATCTGGCGGGACGCGACGCGCTGAACCGGGGGAACGGTGCGCGTGACGAGCGGTGCGGACCCGAGCGGTGCGGTGGAAAGCTCGAGTGATATTCTCCGGATTCCGCGCGCGCGTGCGTTTGCGGGTGCGATGCTCCGCGTGCGGTTCGGTGTGCGTTGGACACGCACGCGAGAACGCGTCACCTCTTCCAAGAAGACGGAGGAAGGAAAAAAGGGGCTGTTGTTCCCCGTTCAAAATTCGCCGGGGGGTGCCATGGTTTCGAAGCTCAATGGACAATTTAGACCGTCGTTTGTGGTTCGTTTGTGGCCCGGATTTAAATTTTGCAAACAACCCCGCTTTTCGTTCAAACGGAGGCGGCACAACGCGACGCGTCGTGTGAGAGACGAAAAGGACGCCCACTAGGACGCCTCGCGCCTCTCGTTCGGAGTATCGTCACTGTCATTCGCAGGCGATCGTATCCGCGACAGGCACCGCGCGCACGACCCTTCGCGAACTCTCGAGCCGCGTGAGACCCGCGCGAGATTTGATTTGAGTTTTCGCGTGACTCGGACACCAAGATGGCCGCCGTAGTCGCCGCGCCCGCGTGCGAGAACGACATGAACGCCACGAACGTCGGCCCCACCAACCCTCTATTGGACGGTGCCTGCGACGATGACGACAACGAGCTCACCGCCGAGCAGAAGAAGATCATCGAGGACAGGCTCAAGGCGCTCCAGGCGCGCTTCCAGGCTTTCGAGGAGAAGACCACGCAGCAGAAGATCGACGAGCTCATCATGGCCAACGAGGCCTACGGCCTGACCCAGGAGGAGGCCGAGATGGTCCTCCGCGTCTGCAACAACAACGAATTCGAAGCCTCCGACAGGCTGACCGAGGAGGAGGACGGCTCCACCTTCCTCAACGCCATCCGCTCCATGGTGGGACAGGAGAAGCGCGCGTCTCGACTCACCGGCCGGAAGCGCCAGGCCGAGGAGGAGCAGCTCGCCAGGCGCACCAAGATCCTCCGCCGCCGCCGCGACCAGGTCGACGTCGACCCCGAGGCGTCCGACTTCGAGGAGGAGGAAAACTGGGACGAGGACGATCCGTCCCTCTGGGAGGACTACGCCGACGAGCCCGTGCAGGAGATGAGCCACGGCGTCCACTTTGTCCGCCACGCCAAGACCCACAGACCCGCGGGCGGACGCCTGAGGCTCGACGACGCCATCGCGGCGATGCAAAAACGGGAGCAGATGCTCAAGGAGAAGAAGGAGAAGGAGACCGCGGAGGGCAAGTCCGAGTCGGAGGCGTCGCCGGACAAGGCTGAAAAATCCGAGTCCGAGTCCGAGCCCTCCCCGGACGAGCCCGCCGAGAAGCCCGCCGACGAGGAGGCCAAGCCCATCGACGAGGCCGGCGCCGAGGGTGCCGACGCTGCTCCCGAGCAGGAGGCAGAACTCGATCCCCTCGATGAGCTCATCAAGGGCTGGTCCGAGGCGCGCATCAAGGCTTGGAACAACAGGGAGAGGAACGAGAACCAGTACTACTACCGCTTCAACGCGCCCGGCGAGAGCCAGGGCGAGGGCAAGTGGAGCGAACAGGAGCACGCGCTGTTCATGGCCACGATGGAGAGTGTGAAGAATGGCGAGCTCAAGGATGCCGCCGGCAACGTCGTGCCCATGTACCAGTGGGGATCCTTCTCCAAGGCTATCCCCGGCCGAGTCGGGTACCAGTGCTCCAACTACTACCGCTCGCTCATCACGCAGAACAAGCTCGAGGACGAGAACTACCAGCTGGACGACCAGGGCAAGCTCCGATTCAACTTCAAGAACAAGGGCTTCACCCGCGACGAGGACGGTCGCATGAAGAAGGCGCCCGCGGTGCCCAAGGCTCCCAGGGTTCCCAAGGCTCCCAAGGCTCCCAAGGACAACACCAAGGCTCTGGAGAAGAAGAGGGCGGCTGAGGCCAAGAAGAAGGCCAAGGCGGAGGCCAAGGCTGCGCGGGATGCGGAGAAGGAGGACAAGACCTTCAGAAGTTCCTGCAAGTTCGACACCATCCGCCGCAGCGGCCGGGCCAACGGCACAAAGAAGTACTCTGACGGCGACGCCTCCGAGGACGAAGAGGACCTCGGCCCCGTGCTCCCGGGCTTCATGGATCCCCTCACCAGGATGCCCATCGAGGAACCCGCCATCTCCCCGTACGGCCACGTGTGTGGCTACGAGATCTGGTGCAAGATTCTCCGCCAGGAGGGCACCAAGGACACCTGCCCGTTCACCAGGCAGCCACTCAAGCGCCGCCAGCTCGTCATCCTGACCCACGACAACATCACGGAGTACCGCGAGAAGATGGTCGAGACGCAGAACAACTGAGCCGTGAAACGAGCCGTGAACCGTGGGGTTCACGACGATTAAACTTTAATACGACACGACACGATTAATCTCATTAACGATCGCGCCACCGATACTTGTCATGCCGATGAATCACCAGCCGACGCGACAGCCGCGACGTTGACCGTCGACGCACAGAAACTGACATGGCACTATAAGAAACTGACATCGTTGCTCCGATCTCGTCACATTCTCGATGGGGCGCAGGAAGGACCGCCATCGGGAGCCGTCCGCGCGCCCCCCCGATGAGGAGGACACGCTCTCCTGGCGCAGTGCCGGCGGCGACGTCTGGGAGCGCGCGCTCGACGAATCGGATCTCGGGCGCGACGTCGACCCGGACAAGAGCTTCTTCGATGCGGAGGACGTGACGCGGGCGGTCGATCGCATGACGACCGCGATGCTTCGCGCGGGCGGTGTCGGGTGCGTGCTCAAGGGCGGCCTGAACCTCTTCTCGTGGCTCGCCGGCAGACGCAAATCGAGGCGGCGCGGCCAACCCGGTCCGTCCGTCCGCGACGCGCTGCACGACACCGCGGCGTTCGCGTCGTTCCTCGTGACTTTCGCGGGGATTTACGTCTCCGTGGACGAGTGCCTGGCGCTGAGGTACGGGAAGCAGCAGAGCAAACAGTGGAGGGCCGCGGTCGCCGGTGCGGTCGCGGGGCCCGCGCTCCTACTCGCGGACGGGCCGCACGTCAAGGGCGGGGGGGGCAAGAGGCACTACGGGCTCGCCACCTACTTGTGGCTACGTTCCACCGTGCTCATCGCTCGATGCGGTTTGAAGCGGCGCGAGTTACCGGATACCCACCCGCTCGCGAAAGCCGCGCTCGCGCCCTTCGCGCACGAGCACGCCGACGTCGCGCTGATGGTGGCGAGCACCTGGGTCATCCTCTCCTGCTTCGTGCTCAAGCCCGACGCACTCACCGGCGCCTACGGATCGTTCCTCAACAAACACGGCGGGAAGACCAAGGCGCACTACGCCGCGCTGAGGGCGATGGCGCTCGCGTCCACGGCGGCCGAGACCCGCGGAGCGATCCATACCGCGGCGAACGCGCTGTTCCAACCGGGATCCACAGCGCACGAGGCGCTCGTACACGTGGCGAACATGGACGACGGTTCGCTCGCTAAAGCCAAGCCGAGCCTCTGGGGCCTCGTGCTCTACCCGGGTTCAAACGCTTTTACCCACTTTCTCACCTTCTACCGCGGCGCCCTAGGCCGCGCGCTGCCGATCTACGTCCCGCTCTACGCGGTCCCGGCGCTGATCGTCCACAGGCATAACCTGTTGGGTCCGCGTGGAGGTGTTTTGGCGATGAGAGCGGTTTTAGGCGCGGGCCGGTCCTCCGCGTTTCTCGCGGCGTATTGCGCCTGCGCTTGGGCGGCGCCGGACGCGTTGCAACGGCTTGTGTTCGGGACACTGAGCGCGTGGACCGTGTCGGCGTCCGTGCCCCTCGCCGGCCTCGCGGTGCTGATCGAGAAGCCCAGCCGGCGGCAGGAGCTTGGGGTGTACTGCGCGTCGAGGGCGCTGGAGGCGGCGGCGGTTTGTTCGGTGTCGTGGGGGTGGACGCCGCGGTCGCTGGCGACGCGGACGAGGGCGGACGTGGCGCTGTTCGCGGCGGGCGCGGCGGCGATCATGCACTGCTACAACACGGAGCGGGACGTGTTCCGGAGCAAGTACCTGAACGTGCTGGATTTCGTGTTTGGCAACGCGGGGCACGGACGGCAGCGCATCAGGCACGTCGGGAGTTACTACCAGGTGGCGTTCGCGGCGCGTGAAAAATATCATAGAACTCAGTCGTCCGCAGAGTGATGTCATACAAGTACGTTGTGATGAGTTCTACTTTACTAAGTTTGAGTTATACTAAGCACCGCCCTCGCCCGCGAGCCCGAACGCCTCGTTCGTGAGCCTGAACAGTTTCACCGTCCCGTCGCCCCCGCAGGTCAACACCCCCGCGTCTTCCAAAGCCTCGATATACGACACGCCCACGTATACCATGTTCTGACCGCCGCCCCGGGGAGCCACGAACGTGTGCCGCTCGTGCGCGCCGTGCACGCGCTGCACGTGATCACCCGTGTCACCACGCCACACGCGCACGTCACCGTCTTTACACCCGGAGACCAGTAAACCGCGTGAACTTCCGCGTGTACCGACGCTCGCCAACGCGGTGACCTTGGCCGAATGGCACTCGCCCCCGCCGCTCCTCCCGCACGAACGCCAAAGCACCGACCGCGCGCCGTCCGCGGACCCGCCGAGCAAACGCAGGTCGTGCGCGGCGACGTCCCCGTTCCGGCCCGCGGTCGCCACGAGCGGCCACGGGCCCGCGCCGCATCCGGCGTCGCATCCCGCGAGAGTCGTCACCGCCGTGGCGCCGCCCTCGTGAGGTGAAAACGCACCCGCGGGCCTGGACGGGCACAGCGTATCCCACAGCATCACCGACGCGGCTAGGGTGTTGTCGTACTCCGTCGCGCACAGGTTCTTCCCCACGGCGGCGATGGTCATCGGGGAGAGGTAGGTCAGCGCCTCCACGCGCGAGTCTTTGTACCGCGGGGTCCAATGAGAAGTCGGCTTTCCGAGGTCCCCGTCGGATCGAAACGCGCATAAATCGCCGTTCCAGCCGCCAATCGCGAACCCCGCGCCCGTGCCCGGCGACCACGCGACCGCCGTGACCGGCGAACCGTCCTTCGCTCGGGGTATCGCCACCTCGCCGGCGCGTCCGCCGTCCTCGTCGCCGTCATCGTCGAAGCGCCAGAGCACCGCGGCGCCGGCTGCGGCGCCCGCGAGCAGGACCGGCCGCCGCGGGTGCGACGCGACGCACCGCGCGGAAACGTCGGTGGACGCCTCGCGCGGCGTCCGTCGCGTACGCTCGGAAGTCTTCGAGGGACTAGATTCTTCGACCGCGCGCGCGGCGGCGGCGGCGGCGGTGCTCCAGTCGCCGCTCGGATACATGGACCCGCCGCCGTGGAAAATCGGGTACACCGGATCGGGCACCCGCCTCGGGCCAACCCCGGGCATGCGCTCGTCCACCTCCCGCCCGCCCGGCGTCCACCACGACTCGTTCGGCCATGTGTTCATGTCGCCGACGCTCCAGAGCGTCGGGTCGCGCGGGACGGGCGCGGCGGACTCCAGCGCCGCGCGGCCGTTCGCGTCGGCGTCCGCGCCGAGCCGTCTCAGATCCGCGACCACCAGACCCTTCTTGACCGCGGCCAGACCGAGCTGGTGCGGCGCCGCCGGGTTGAGGCACGCGCCGTAGAAGGCGTCGCCGGTGAGCTTCGCGATCTCGAGCGGGGTTCTGAGCGCGCGGATCGAGGGCGCGGGCCCGGTCGGTTTCGTCGGGGTGAACGACGTGTTGACGAAGACGTCAAAGCCGGATTGTAAAAATGTGCCGCCGTGGGAGGCGCGAGGGGACGGCGTCGTGGGGCTCATCGGCGTACGGTCCTCGTTCGAGACACGTCGCTTCGTACCCCCGACGCAAATGCGCTCGAGGGTCGCGAACCTGGGCGACCCCAGCGACGGAGCCGCCGCGGCCCGGGCGGAATCATCGTCAACGTTCAAATCAACGTCAACGTTCAAATCGTCGTCACCGTTCAAATCGAAGTCGACGTTCGCCGCCGCCCTCATCGCCAGCTCGCGTCTCCGCATCAGCGACTCGCGCACCTCCGCCACAGGGATCGCCACGTGCCTTTGCAGCGCATCGATACACTCGCGAACCCTCGATTCAGGGTTCAGGCTCGAGCACGCCTCCGCCGCGAGCGCCGCCGCCGCGAGCCGACCGCGAAGAAAACCGCCGGATTCGGCGTCGCCGCCGCATCGCTCCAACGCCGCCAGAGGCATGCCGCATCTCTCCAGCGCGAGGATCAACCGGACCGTTCCCGCCCTGCCGGCGTCCGCGGCGGCGTCGGCGAGTCGCGGCGCGACGCGGCGTAAGGCTTTCCTCGCGGAGATGAACCCGCATAGATCCGCGGACGACGCCAGACTTGAGAGCGTCGTGACCGCCTCGCGCCCGTCGCCGCACATCCACCGGACCGCCGCGAGGGTCCACCCGTCCCCTTCGAGGCTTGGCACCACCTCCCGGCGCAAGAAGTCCTTCACGAGCGGTGGAAGGCTCGCCGGAAGCGGAGCCTCGGCGTCAGCGGTCCTCGGATCCGCGGCGGCTGAGGCGGCGTTCACCTGACTCTCGGATGCGTTCGCGGTGGAGGATCCTCCGTCCATCGCGCCGAAGCCCGCGAAGGCGTCCATCGATATCATGCCGTCGTCACTCGCGCCGCCGCCGCCACCGACGATCCCGGCGTCGTTCCGGGCGGATCCCACGCGGGTGAACGGGGCGCCGGTATCGACGGAGGGGTTCGAGGTGTTGGCATCCGCGGGCGCGAACCTGGCGACTGTCACCGCCAGCGATAGGTCCCCGAGCCTGCGCCACACCAGCGCCGCGGCGTCCGCGTGCTGCCCCGCGAGCACGAAGAACGCCGCGGCGAACGAGTACCTGTGCTTGGACATGAGCGCGTACGCGTTCTTCAGCGCCGCCTCCCTGTGCCGATCCTCGGCAAAGTCCCTGGATAAAAACTCAGCCAGCCTGGTTTCCCGGGACGCCTTGAAGAGACCCGCGAGGACGCTGGTCCTGCCCAGGGCGGCGTACAGCAGCGCGCAAGGGTTCTCACCGCCGGGGTCCCGCGTCGCCGCGAACTCCGCGCGCGCGGCGGCGTCCACGAGCCGGCGAAGCTCGCCCGTGTCCCTCAGCCACAGCGGCGCGCCCAGTCGCCTCAGATCCTTCCACGACTTGTCCTTTGACTCGTCGTTCAAAACCGACGACAGAAGCGCGTCCTGCGTGTCGCACTGCAGCGCCCACGCGAGCTCCACCCCCCGCGGGCCGTGCGCGTCGAGCCGTCCCTCATCTCGATGAGACCGCAGCTTCCGCTCGCGGCTGAGCATCCGGAAGCGGCGGCCGGCTTCGTCTATTTGCCCGTACGAATCCGTCCCGCCGTCCGCGTCTACGAGCGCGTCGAGAGCGCCGAGCAGCGCCATGCGCCCGTCCGAGCCTAGGCCGACGAGCACGTCGCCGTGCGCAGCCACCAGCTCGGCGCCTTCCTCAGCCTCGGCGGCGGAGAAGCGCTCGTGACGTACGGGCGCGCGAACCCGGCGTCCCGGCGTCGTCCTCTCAGCCCCGGCGGTTTTGTCATCGTCGGCGGCGGGCAGGTCCTGTCCAAAGGCGAAGAGCGGTTTGGGTTTGGAAGGCGCGGGGGCGAACCCCGCGAATCCGCCGAACGCATTCGCGTCGAACTCGGGAACGTCGTGTTCGCTGCTTTGGGCTGCTTCGGAGCTTGAGTCGAAATCAATCGGAACGTTCGCCTCCGCCTTTGACTCGACCCGGTCACCTTCGGCGACGAGCTCGGCGATTGGCACCGGCGCCAAACCTCCGCGGCTTCCTTCACCCGCCTTCCCGTCGCCGATCGTGCGGAGGTGCGCCAGCGCGTACCGCGCCGCGAGACGCGCGCGCCCGACCTCGCCACGCGCGAGCCAGTCGAGCAAGACGCTCGGGTGGTACTCGCGCGCCGGCGCCGCCTCGGTCGCCAGCGCCATCGCGAGGCCGGCGCCAGAGCCCAGCGCGAGAACCTCGCGTCCCACGCCGACGACCAGCGACTCACCGCGCGCGGTCCACGCGCACGCGCTGATGTTCGCGTGAAACAGTCGGTGACGCAGCATGGTCCAGGGTGACGTGACGGATGAACGAGACGAATGAACGCCAAAGTCATTCGAGCCGGGGACTCGAGCGTAAATTGAAACCGCCGGGCCGGCGCACGTCGCCAGCAGTAAGCATCCCGCGCCCGCGTCGAACCACCTCAACATGACGGGCTCAGATGTAGACGACGACGATGTTTCATCGCCGTGTGATATGATTTCGGACTCGAGAGTGAAAGTTCCGCGCGGATATGTGCTCTCTGCTTCGTACACCGCGACTTTTCCGGAAGCAAAGGCGACGGCGAGTACGTCACCGAAGGGCGCGGGCGCCACGGTCACCGCGTCCGAGGGCACGCCCTCGTGTATGCCGACGTGCGTGTCGGTCGGTTCATGCGTGTGCACTGCGGCGGTTCGTATCTCATCACTGGCGTTACCCGCGGGCGTTAAGGTTCCGGCGGCGGTGACCCGCCACGCCAACGCGCCGCCGGCGTCGTCGGCGGTGACCGCCGTCGAGTCGCCGCTTTGCGCGCAGACGGAACAAATCACGCGCGTCACCCTCGCGCCGTGCCCGATGAAACTCGCGCTCGCGCTCGCGTCGGCATCATCGTCGTCCGCGTCGGCATCATCGTCCTTCTGGAACCGCGGCTCGTCCAGCCGTACGTCGCGGAACGACGTCCCGGCTTCGACGGAGGCGAAGCGTATCCTCGCCGTTCGCCCCGAGACGCCGACGGGTTCGCACGTCCACGAGGCGTTTCCCGCGTTGACCCGCTCGAAACCGCCCGATGAGATACGAACCGTCGTCCAGAGGTGCGCCCTGGGGATGGTCAACCCTCGGCCTACACTCGAACCCTCGGCGCCGACGACGCGCCACGCGCGGACGTACCCGTCCCTCGACACGCCTACTACGTATTCGCCGTCCGAGACGGAGAGCCACTTAGCGGCGAACAGGTCCGGTCCGTGCGTCTGTATCACCAGCGCCTGGCGCATCGTGTCCCCTTCGTGGTGACTGCCACCGATCGCACCGCGGTGGGCGGTGGTCCAGAGCCGCACCGCTCCATCGGCGGCGACGGTGAGCGCGCACAGCTGTGCAGGACCCGGGCGGGTCGATTGAGTATTGACGATTGATGCGTCGACAACCGGCGCCGGGTGCGTGAGCGTCTCGCGTCCCTCGTATTGCGCGTCCCCACCGCCGCGCCATAGAAACGCGCGGCGCGATCCGGTCCCCGCGGTGATGATCGCGGCGGCGGTTGAGGTCCCCGCGGCGATGAGCGCCTGCGCGACGGGCGCGCGTCCCCGCCGGCGCCACTCCGCGTTGTCCGAAGATGGCGATGCCTCCTCTCCCGTGGTGGGCGGCTCCCACTTCGCGACGCGCCATTCGAACGCGCCGACGAACCCGGAGGACGTGGCCACCGCGATAGTCTCGCCGTCATCCGTCCACGTCAGCGCGGTCGCGTCCGCGTCCAGCGCGATGCGGTCGACGCGCATCCACGCGTCGCCGACTTTCGCATCGCCGCTCGCGTGGCTCGGGGCGTACAGGTGGACGGCGCCTTGTGCGCCCACCGCGAGGAGGCCCCTGCGCTCCTCGCCCGGCGCCCACGCGCACACGATCCTCCCGGAGCCGGACGCCGTGGTTTCGCCGTCCTCCGCCCCGGGTCGCAGCACCGCGGGGGCGTCGGAGAGTGCACCCGACGCGCTAACCTCGGAGACGACGACGACCTCCCCGGATGGGTAGGCGACGTCGACCGCGTCACCGGCCGCGCGGGGCAGCAGCGCCACCGCGCCGGTCGCGCCGCCGGTGACGCGCTGCCGCAGCTCCAGCGCGACCCCGCCACCCGGCGCCATCCCGCCAGACGCTCCGCGGCGCCCTTCCCAATGGCCGGCTGCCTTTGATAACAACGAGAAACTGTGTGGGGCACTCAAAAAGAGACGTGCTCCACAACGCGGGGCGCGGAGTGAGAGCGCGACCGACGGCATGACGACGCCGGCGAGCGCGCCCGGGACGGCTCCGGACGTCGCTCCCACGACGACCGCGTCCCCGGCGCTCAAGCGGGCACCCGTGATTCCCACGCCGGCGCCGCATCCCGCCGCGGCGATACATCCCGGGATCGCATCGTTCGCGCCGCCCGGGGCGCCGTACCCGAGCGCCGTCCCGGGGTACCCCGAGATCGACCTCACGCAGGTTCCGGACGACGGATCGTTCAACCCGCTGCTGGACCCCAACTACACCGCGCTGCAGCTCGCGCTGGCGCAGGCGGTGGAGCGCGATCCGGAGGGGGCGACCGCCTTTTACCTGGAGACGTGCGGCAAAGGTCCGCGCGCGATGGTCCGGCGAATCGTCGACGGGATCGTTCCGGGCGCGCCGGTGGGAGGGATGCCGGGCGTACCGGGGGCGTACCCCGGAGCGTAGACACACCGGGCGATCGGAGCCGGGCGCGTCCGTGCGACCAACGCCGGGGTGGGCGAGATGCATGAGATAATTTTGACGAGGGTCGACGGTATGCCACGCGAGGCACCGGCGTGGCGTGGAGACGACGCCCCAGCGTAGCCAGTAGAAGGAGTAGCCTTTTAAACCTAGATGCGAGCGTTAGTGCTCTATTGGTCCCGTCGTCGTGGTGGCTAAGAGGTGAAGGGTATCGTCTACTACATTCGTCTATAAGCGGCTACTACAAATGGGATCAGTTCCGGAATTCCTCGAAGGGATCCTTCCGTCCCGCCGCCCCAGCGGGCACCCTCTTCTCGTTCGTGTAGGACGTGAACAGCGCACCGGTGTTCCCGAGGCTCCTGATGGACTGAATGACGATGTCGTGCTCGTCCCGCACGTACGGCTGCCTGCTCCGTCCGGTCCTCTGCATCTTGTCCAGGCACACGCGCGACGTCCGTCCCCAGTCCGAGTCGTTCGTCTCGACGATGACCCCAGTCACCGGACACTTGACGCGCCGCAGCTTCTTTATGTCCACCCGTGGGTCCGCGGATACGACGGTGATGTTCCCGATGGGGTTACCCGACCGTGGCAGGGTCGGGTGAGGGGCGGTCTCCAGTGCTCCCATGAGTGCCCCCGATTGTGATGTGCCAATTTTGGCAACTCTCCATGAAAAAACGACGCGACTGGACACGTAAGACTCTTATTGCGGGGGCGAACTAATATCGCATGCCGTTGCAAAGTAAACTAATCTTATTCCAGCTAAGTAAACTATCAGTGATACAGGGAGATACAGACATCCATCGGCATCAATGGCTGTGCTCCGGGGTGGCCAGCGCTGACATGAAGATGACGAAGCATCCGATGGAATACGCCGAAAACGCCCAGAAGCGATCCACGCGGCTGGGCGCTCCGTGGACGATGACCGACTCCTCGCACAGAGCCACCCCTGTCCCGGACTCCATCCCCCCTTTACCACTCCCCCCCTTACCGCTCTTAACCCCAGTTCTGATCTCCCCGCACGCCCTGGCGCACGTCTCGAACTCATCCGTGCTCACCTCTGTGGCTCCGATGTATAGGAAAGTACCCGCGGAGAGTCCTTCCAAGATGAGCAGCGTCAAGCCTCCCGCCTGGTTCGCTGCGAGGCCGATGCAGATGCCGAGCGGGGTGACGCACGCGAAGAGGACGATGAGCACGAGGGACTCGAACCTGGTCAGGCCGTACTTGATGAACTTGGCTCCGATGGAAAACGCGGCGGGCGCCTTGTGGCTGCAGATCGCGGTGGTGAGCGCGATGATGCTGTCGAATTCGTGCTGCACCCCGAGGCTCACTCCCGCGAGCACCGCGTGGAGCGAGATGGCGAAGAGGATCACGAACGCGTTGTAGAAGTTGTTGCTCGAGTGCTGCTTGTGCTCGGAGACGGTCACGGCGTCGTCGAATGTCTTCGGCGCTTCCGGATCGTCTTCGGATCCTTTGTGCCCGTGAGCGGAATCGCCGTGTCCGTGGCCGCCGTGCGCGTGGCCGTGGCCGTGCGAGTGTGCGCCGTGGCCCTCGTGGTCCATCTCGGAGTGCGAGTGCGTGTGGAAGAGGACGCGCTCGACGAAGAAGACCAGGATGTAGCCGAGCACGACGAGCGTGTAGGAGAGGGGGTACTTGCCGCCGTACTCGTGCTCCTCGCCAACCTCGACGACGTGGGGGAGGATGTGGACGAGACCGGCGGTGAGGAAGATGCCGCCGGAGAAGGCGTTCATCAGCGAGATGATGCCGGTCATCTTGGGGAGCGACCTGACGATGGCCAGCGGGAGCAGGCCGCCGACGAGCGCCTCGAAGAAGATGACGAAGAGCAGGCCAATCTTGAGGTTGAGGTGCGCGGTGCTGTCCTCGTCCTCGTCGCCGTGGTCATCGTGGCCGGCGTGATCGTGGCCGGCGTGCTCGTCCTCCTCATCGGTGGAGCTATCCGACCCGGCGAGCGCCACGGGGAGGTTCGAGAGCGCCAAGACGGCGAGCAGTGCGAAGATCTGGGTCCGGGCGCTGCATCGCGCGAAAATGTGAGCGGCGGACATGTTCCGGGCGACTCTCTGATGGGCGCGAGGGTGGCGCGCGTTGGGTAAGAAGCGGTCGCGGGGGGGCTGACCGGTGTGAAAGTAGTCGATGTCACGCTTCGGCGAACGTCCACGGTGGTGCGTCCGGGCGGTCGGCGGCGCGTGTGCGAGTGGCGTCAGCTCAACAATCGAAACACGCGTTCGTTGCCGTTGCGCCGCCATTATCACGGTACCATATCACGCAGCACCGCCCACGTCGACGGTCTATTTCTGAGTAAAGATGACCCGTATAAATCGACAGCACGGCACCGCCTTCGTCTATTTTTTCTCCGAGTTTCGATACCACTGGATCGGGACTCTTTTTAATGGGCCCAGTTGTAGGTTACAACTTCCCCGGCCACATTCTCGGGTGTGAGCGTCGAGTCGGCCCCCACACGGCGTCCGCGCGAGCTGCTCGCGAAGACGCCGAGATGTACGACGGCATGATGGACCCGGGCGGGGGCGAGTTCGACCCACGACCCGACCTCAGGTGCGTTCCCACCCGACGAAGCGCTCCATCCGTCGTCCCTTCGACGGCCACCCGGGTGTGCCGGGTGTTACAGTGCACCGCGGATCTCACGATGCGCCCCTACCTCCCCGTCCCCGTCCCAAGCCATCCCCTGACCGTCCCACCCTTCTCCCTACCCTTCGTCTCCAGCGGCTCGTGGGAGACGTACGCCGTGGACAACCAGGAGCCGTTCCTGCGCGCGTTCGGCTCCGCGTTCCACACCGGCATCCCCGCGGTGGTTCGCCCGAAGGAGCTCCACGTCCTGACGCACGACCGCGACGGGGGCGCGCTGGAGGACACGCTCGTGCTGGGCGACACCGCGGTGGTGAACCGCACGCGCGTCGGGCACCCGTGCGAGATCGTGGGCCCCGACGGCGCGACGATGACGGTCACCGCGCGGTGGGACGGTGACGTCTGGGTGGAGGTGGACGACTCGCTCGTGATGGAGACGCGAAGGTGGCGCGAGGGCGAGCTGCTCGTGGTGGCGCGAACCGTGACGAACGACGACGGCACGCTGGTGACGAGCAAGGCGTTCATGGGCGCGCCGAGGACGAAGGCGCCCGCGTTCGAGGCGCCCTCCCCCGCCGCCGCCGCGCTCTCCCCCGCAATGATGCTCTCCTCCACGCCCGCGATCGGAATGAAAGGATCCGGATTGAAAAAGGGAACGAGGAAGGGAGGCGCGCTCGGCGCGGACGGCGATTTCGACGACTCGCGCAGCGACTCCGGGTCGGTGTACTCGCAGGTGATGGACGCCGCGCGCGGGCTCATGTTCGGGGAGTCCAGCCCGGGGGGCTCGGAGCGAGGACTCACCACCCGGGGCGGCGCGGGCGCGAGAGCCTCGGCTGAATTCTTCAGCCTCGACCCCGCTCGCGTCCCGCTCCGCGGCGCGTTCCCTTGCTCGCTCAAGGGCGCGACGGGCCACCTGTACATATTCGAGTTCCACGTCGGGTTCGGCGCGGTGCACCTCACCGACGTCAACCGGTGGGGCACCCCCGCCAAGCTCATCAACAACCTGGAGATCTCGGGCTCGGCGAAGCTCTCGGTGGGTTTATCCACCGGCGCGGTGCTCAACTTTGACGACGTGGAGGACAGAGACGCGGCGTACGACTGCATGGTGAACATGCTGGAGAAGATCCCGCCGTCGCCTGACGAGGAGGTCCACGGCGGGGACCCGACGCACAGGGTCCCGGTGCCCCTCCGCTTGGGTTTTGAACCCGAGCGGTACGTCATCGTTCACGTTTCCAGGACGGAATTTCTTCCCGAGACGTGCGCCGGTTGCATCCCCATCGCGATCGCCGCGATGGGCAGGTACGGCACCGCGGTTCCCAGCGGCGGGGTGTGGACCCCCGGTGTGTACTCCCCGTTTAACCGCACGCTGATTTTCCCCGCCGCGGAGGCTGACTTGGCGGCGGATGCCGTGGACATCACTGTGATGGCGGGGGGGTTGGGCGACGGCGGTCAGACTGTCGGTAAGTGCACGCTGCCCCTCGCGATGATGCCGAGGACGCGCGCGGGTGCAAACGAGGTCAAGGCGAACCCGTGGACGGTCGGGGTCAAGTCCATGGACGACGCCGATGGCGACGAAGACGGCGGCAGGCGGGTCAGCGATGACTTCAGCGATGAGTACGTGAAGACGCCCGCGAGCGGCGGCAAGCGACGGCATTCCGGCCGTGTTCCCCCCGCGGGCGAGCTCACGATCGCCGCGTGGATCGGCACCGCGGCGGACGTCAACGAGCTCGGCGGCGGCGCCATCACCGCCAAGCTCAGCGCGGGTGCGAACGACGCGAACAAGCCCGCCGTCGTCAGGGTACCCCCCGCGGTGTCCCGGGTCACCGTGAACGTTCACAGGGTCCGCGGGGTCCAAACCAAGGGCCTCGCGCGGATCGACGAGGATGAATCGGGCGCCGACGTGGACGATGCCGTGGCGCTCACGTGCCGCCTCGCGATCGGCGGGCAGGTGCACGAGACGCCGCGCGCGTCGCACTCCCCGGCGGAGCAAGCCGGGTGGCCGGCGCCGGACGTCCCGATGACGTTCACCGCGCCCGAGCCCAGGAGCGGGCTCCTCAACCTCGACCTCCTCGGCCCCGACGGCGAGAGCATCGGGCGCGTGGACGTCGACCTCGCCTCCCTGCAGCTGCGCCCGAAGGAGGGCGCGCCGCGGAGGCACTGGATCAAGCTCAGGGCGCCCCCCGCGCCGGACGCGCCGTCCGTGACAACCTCGGCTAGGACCAGCGTTCGAAGCGGTTCTTCCCGCCGACACAAGCGCAAGTCCGGGGACGGAGCGGGTGGCGGGTTCTTCGGCGGGTTCTTCGGCGGTGGGCAGCCGTCGCAGCCGAGCACGGTGTACGAGGAGGGTGAGTCCGAGAGTGAGTACGACGGGTACTCTGACGAGGACGAGACGGAGGCGACGTCGGAGACGGGGACGGATTTCACCGGCGAGACGGACGAGGAGGAATACTTTGGCGAGGTTCTGGTGGATGGGTTCGTGGACGAAGGGTGCGGACCCACCGCGGGGATCGGTAAGAAGCCCCCGCTCGGTGAGCTCTCGCTGGAGATTCTTTCGATCCGCGGGTGCACCCCGGAGGGCGGGGGACGAAAAGCGGCCCCCGCGGTTATGCTCAAGCTCGGCGGGTCATGGGCGCACCTCCCCGCGTCTACTAGCGGCGGCGGCGCCCCCGCGGAATGGCGCCGCGAGATCATCGCCGCGGTGTACGACGGGTCGGACTGCGCCGAGATTGGCGTGTTTGACCAGTCCGCCGAGGCACTCACGCCGCTCGGCTTTGTCAACGTGCCCGTGAGGAAACTCCCGCGCGGGTATCCGATGGTCTCGACCCTCGCGCTGGGCGGCGCGAGGGAATCTAACCCCCACGCCGAGATTACCATCCGCGCCAAGTTCACGCCGCTTGTGTCGAGGGGCGCACAGCTGTTCCAGAGCATGTCCCCGCCGCTGCCCACGTCCGCGTACGTCCACGAAGGGGTCGGCCCCGCGGAGCTCGTGAGGTTGCAGCGCGAGCTGGCGCTCGAATCCCTCCTGGAGGGACCGGCGCCGTTGCCCGAGTCGATGGTCTTCGCCATGCTCCCCCAGCCCAAGCCCGCGGCCGCGACGCAAAAGGCGGCGGCGAAGGGTGTCAAGGCGTGCACGGTACGGATCGCCGCGGCGCTCGAGACGTACAGGCTCGAGCTCGGCTTTGTTGCCCGCGCCGTCGCGTGGGAGAGCCCCGTCGCCGCCGGATTTCTACACGTGTTCATCCTGTGGGCTCTATTCAACCCGAACGCGGTGTTCCCGTGCCTCGCACTCTGGCTCGCCGTCCGCATGTCGGTGTTCAGCCGCGGCGGGCAGTGGACCCTGCTCGGCGCGGACAAATCCCACGCCGCGGGCAGCTTTGACGTCCGAGTCGCTCCCCCGGGTTCCAAGCTCGCGGGATCAGAGGTGGCCGGTCTCGTCGGTAAGGCTCCGTCGCTCGCGGGATCTAGCGTGGGCGGCGCGGTGGTGGCCATGAGCAAACGCGCGCACACGTCCGCGTCACGGGCGCTGGGTGTTAATCCCGGCGTGGATGCGTACGAAGGGTGCGTGCAGACGGCGTATTGGGCGCAGGCGCTGGCGAGGCACGCGGTGCCACTCGCGGAGGCGCTTCACGACCTGGTGACGTGGCAGGATGTGGGCCGGAGCAACGCGTTCATGATGTTCTGCTTCGGCGCGTCGTTCTTCACGATCTGGGTGAAGCTGAGGGTGGTGGTGCTGGTGGCGTGCTTCGTGGCGCTGAGGCACCCGGCGATGTGGAAGCCGGCGACGCAGCCGTTTCGACTCGCGTTAGCCGCAGAGTAATGTTAAGTTTGCGACGAGACGCGTTAGGGTAAAAGACTGCGATGTAAAATTTCAAGGCGTATATACAGTTTGCGTGTTGTTGCTACGTGGCTCGCGCGCGTCCTGCTTGTGTTGCGCCCTCCCTTCAGATGGAACGTAGATCGCCTTGATGAATGGCCATTAACGCCTTGACTAAATTGTCAGAACCCCATTTCATTGACAATTTAACCCGCTTGAACATTCATCGAGGCGATCGAACATTTAAGAACGACGTCTGCTCTGACAATCTGAAGGGAAGGCGAGGACGTGTGCGGTGCGCGTTACTTCGTCTGTCTGGGTCATCACGCGGTGATCGCGTTGGCGGTCTTCTTTTCTTCCGCAGCCTTGGCCTCCTTCGCGGCTCTCTTCGCCGCCTCCTTCTTCGACTTTGTCTCCCTGTACGCCGCCACCGCCTTCTCCATCTCCGTGCGCTTGCGCCGCTGCTTCTTGGACCAGGTCTCTTCCTCGGGCTGCTTCTCGCCCGTGTTGCGTCCCCCTTTCATGTCCGGGTGCTTGAGCATGAACTCGTGGACGTAGCCGCGGACCTTGTCGAGCTCCTCCTGGAAGAGAGCCTGCTCAGCCTCGCTGTCCTCCCAGAGATACTCCCAGACGCTGTGGCTGCGGGTCAGGCCGACGGACGCGAGGGTGGCGGTATCGGGCTCGATGACGATGCCGTAGGGCGCGCCGCCCTTGCAGAGAGACTCCACGGCGTGGGTGCCGCGCGTCTCCTCGACCTTCTTCTTGAGAGTCGCGACGGTGTCGACCTCGGGGTTCAGCTTGAGTCGCAGGGTTTTCCCCCGCACCTCCCAGGGCATCTTACACTGGAAGCGCGTGAGGTACTTGAGGTCCGGCTTCTTGGTGCAGAACAGCCGGACGTTGATGATGATGTTACCGTCGGTCTTGGTCTCGGTCATGGTGGGCGAGCGTGGCGGCGGCGGCGCGTGCAGAGGTGAGGCCGTGGACACGAGGCGACCCGTGGTTGTCACAAAAAACGCACTCGGGCGTTTTTTGGCCGCTCCGAACGGAAGTCGAAGGGGCGGCGCCTCGGACGTATCGACGATTCATCGGACCCGCCGACGTGTCCGAACCTAGGGGCGTCCTCGCACGCTGGGTCGCATCATAAAATCAGTAATCTAACCCCGTTCCGAGCGGTGTGGGCCACACAGAGACCAGACCGTCCGCGCGCCTCCCCGACGCGACGTGCGCCCGTTACCGTGAGACACGGGCCGAAGCTCCCTGTTCAACCAGGGATCAAAGATGAGCGACCCGGTCGGTGCCGACTCGCCGCGGGTGCGATGCGACGCGGACGTCGAGCTCGACTCCACCCAGCCGCGCTGTGACGTCGGCGACGACACCGGCTCGAAGACGGTGGCCGTCGACTGCCAGCGCTGCCGCTCGCGTCTCGAGGTCGCCGTGCCCCTTGCCCTCCTCGCCGAGGGCGCCGCCACCGTCCGCTGCGGCGCGTGCGGGGTCCACCTGAAGGTCGCCTTCCCCACCACCCTGTGCGATCCTGATCCCGTCCCGCAGGCGAGCACACCACCGCCTTTACCCCAGCCCCGCAAAAACCAGGCGGCCCAGCCCTCGTCCAGCGCCAGTCTTCCGCTCTCCAACGTGGGCGCGTTCGGTTCTTTCCTCGACCCGGCGGTGTGCGTCGCGATGGGCGCGAGCCGCGCGGTGACCGACCCGCAGCTGAGGAAAGCCGCCGAGGAGTTCTGGCGGAGCTGCGATGGCACCGCACACGTCGCCGACCCACTGGTGACGTACTCCAACGACCTCACCCCCGAGCGACCCGCGAAGAAGCCCAAACGCGAGCGAAAGCCGCGAGACCCGTCACCTTACAACGTGTTCATCCGCGAGGAGATCCCGCGGCTCAAGGCTGAGAACCCGACGATGACGCACAGAGACGCGTTCAAGACCGCCGCCAGGAACTGGGCGGGGTCCTCGCTCAACATGCGAAGCGCCGCGTACGTCATGCCGGCTCCCGTCCATGCCGACGCGGGCGGCGGCGGAGGCCGCCACGGTTTTGAAAGCGGCGCCTCCGTCGAATCCAACGCGGCTGCGCGCGCGGCGATTTTACAGAAGCTCAAGCCCCACCTGCTCCGCGGGCGCGATGAGGACGCCAAGGCTGAGGCGGCGGCGAAGGAGAAGGAGGATGAGGAGGTGAGAAGATCGGACACGGCGTTTGAGCCTGATTATTTAGTCTCGGGTTCCGCGCTGGTGGAGGGCGAGCAGAGGACTGGCGGGCCGGTGAGGCCCAAGACGAGCTGGTCGAGTTATCGGTCCACGCACGAGCTGTTCGAGCCAATCGACTGACGTCACGACGCGTCGACGTCGTTTACTCTAATGTGCTTCTATGTATAAAAGACACCGCAAAGGTTGCGCCGCCTCCTAATGCTCCTAGAAAGAATTGTAAAAATCAAGCCACCCAGATGGAGGCTCCCCGCACGGGCGCGTCTCCGTCCTCCCAGTCCACCGCCGCGAGGTCAACCTTCAGCCCGAGGTGCTCGTACGTCATCCAGATCTGCCGCCCCGTCCCGCCCTTCTGCGTCGGCTCCCCGAGCCTCTCCACCACGGTCCGGCCGCAATCCGGCTTGGCGCCCGTCTCCGAACACGGCGTCATCCGCAACCCGTGCGGAAGCTCGTGCCTGTACCCGGAGAACCCATCCACGTCATCCGCGTACACGTGCACGCAGTCCAGCACACCCTTCTCGTAGCACAGCGAGACGCCGAGCGCCTTGTGCGAGACGTACTTGCACGCCGGGGGGAAGAGCTTGATCTCCGGGGGGGGCGGCTTTTGCGTAGCCGAGCGCTTGCGCGACTTGCGCGGTCCTCCCTCGTGCTCAGCCTCGGACGACGACGGCGAGGAGGACGGCGAGGACGGCTTGGCGAGCGCGTCCATGAACGCGGCGATCGCGGCGTCCTTCTCAGCCATGCCGAGGAGCGAGGTGAGCCCCGCGGCGGTGGCGCGCGCGGGTTTGCGCGTGACTTCACCGCGGGACCCGTTGATTTCATCCGACGAGTTTGTCACCGCCGTCCACGCGTCGATAGCGTTGAGTGTCGCGGCGCCGTCGTGCTCGTGGCTGTCGCTGCTGCCCGCCGGGTGCTGGTGGTCGACGTGCGTGTGCACGGCCGTGGACGTCGCGCCGCTGTCGCCGGCGCCCGGGGACCTGTCCACCGGCCATCCCGCGCCGACGCCCTCGAGCACCTGGTGATACTCCATCTGCTCGAGCTGCGTCTGCGAGACGATGCGGCCAACCTGGTGCGCCGGGACGGCAACCTCGTTGGGCATGATGAACACGGGCGTGGCGATGGGTATGTTGGCCGCGGGCGCGCGCTCGGGCTTGGGTGCGACAGCCGTGGGCGTCGGCTGCATTGGCAATCCGATGGGCTCGCAGACGTCCTCGGGCGACGGGGACCGGGAGGAGTTCCGTCGCTCCTTCTCCTTCTGGCGGAGTCGGTAATCGCGCTTGTACCCCTTGCGCTTCTCGGAGTAGTGCGCCGCGAGCTCGCCGGTGTCCACGCCGCAGTCCCTGCACCACGCGCGCTGCCGCCCGTGCTCGCATATCCCAGTCCCGCCGCAGTCCTTGCAAAAGTATTTCTGCCTGCCGTGCGGGCACTTGGGCCGCGCCTTCTTCGTCCCCTTCTTGGTGGAACCATCCTTGGAACCGTCAGATCCGTCCTTGGACCCGTCGGATTCGTCCTTGGACCCGTCGGTACCGTCGGAACCCGCCGACACCGTCTCCTCCTTCGGCTTAACCTCCCCCTTCGGCTTAACCTCCGCCTTGGGCTTAACCTCCGCCTTTGGCTTAACCTCCTTTGCCGCCTTGGGCGTCTTCTTAGCTCCCGTCGCTTTCTGCTTTGCCGCCTTTGGCATCGGCGGCAGCACGAAAGCAGCATCCCCGGGTTCCCGCAGCCGCAGCACGGCGGCGTCCGCCACGAGCCGCTCGAAAGCCTCCGCCGCCGCCGAAGCCGCCGGCATCGCGCGAAGGCACAGCGTATCCTCCTGCGCGCACGCCAACGAATCGCCGTGCGCCGCCACCAGGTACATCAGCGCCCTCTTCGCCACGCCCGAGTCCGTCCCCTCGGCGCCACCCTCCGCGGCGTCCAGCATGAACGCGGTCACCTCGGCGATGGCGTAGGTTTGATCCGCGGCGGCGCCGACGCCGACGCCCTCGCTCGCCGCGGCGCGTCGGAGCTTACTCGCCGCGTCCCTCCACGCTCGCGCCGCCACCGCCGCCTCCGACGCGGGCGGCGCGGCGGAGACGATCACCTCGTTCTCGGCATCCAACACCTCGTCGATGACTTTCCCTTGGCTTCCCCCCGCGTTCAGCGCCGCTCGCCAGTGCGCGTCGAGTACCGGCTCCAACAACGAGAGCGCGGCTTGCGGAGGGGCGTTCGCGAGCGCCGTTCGGGCGGCGGGCGCCTCGAGCACCTCCGATCGGAAGGCGTCGAGCACCTCGCGGGGGCGATCGTGGCCGCTGGTCACCGCGACGGTTCGTATCTCAATCGCGGCGCGCGCCAGCGGGGTGTCCCACACGGATTCGCCGTTTTCGAGCTCCGAGGCCTTCGTCGCGGCTGAACCCGAACCGCCTCGGGACCGTCGCGCGCATCGGGCGCAAGCGCAGTCAAAGGTGAGCAACGGACGCCTAGACGCGCTCGGCAGCAACAGCTGGTGCGACGGGATGTACGAATGCGTGAGCTCCTCGCCGCACGCCACGTCCCTCGCCGCGAATATCGCCATGTTACCACCGAGCCGAAGCGATAAACAGTTGGGATCGCAGCTGTGGTTCAGGTACGCCGCGGCTCGAAAGAAACCGGCGCCGTAGTTGAGCCGGGTGCACATCGCCTCCAGCGCAAACGCGTTGGCGCACACCACCGCGTGCACCGCCTTGACGTCCTCCACGCGTACGTCCCCGCCGATCTCCTCGGCGAGAGCGTGTGCGATGTCCTCGTCGCGTCTGCGCTCGGCGGCGTCGGCGGGTAGCCTCGACGCGTATTCACCCGCCCACTCCCGCGGTCGCGTCCCGGGCGCGCACAGCTGTGCTCGAAGTTCCAAGAGCTGGTGCGTGAGCAGCCACTCGTTCGGTACCCTATCCCCGGCCACCTCCGTCCGTCGCCGCCGCGTCTTGCCCTTCCCACCCGCGCCGCCCCCGTACAGGCCGAACAGCCCCGGCGTGGCGCATCGATCGCCCCCGACGTCGTCGGTGCACCCGTGGAGGTGCTCGCCGATGATGGCGCCCATGGACGGGATCTCAACCTGCGACGTCGTTCGCGTGGGCGAGCCCTTGCATCCTCCGGGGGACCCGCATCGCGGGTCGCAGAACGCGCTGGCGAGGGCGTCGGATGCGACGGGCTCGCCCGCTTTGACCGCGGCCACCGGCGCTTCAAAGACGACAACCTCGCCCCGTCGGATGGCGCGGGTGGCCACCACCCGCCGATCCCCAGCGTCCCCCACCGCGGCGCACGCGTCGCACCCCGGGCCGAAGTCGAGGTCGGCGAGGTGCGGGACTTGTGTCGACGCGGCGTCGTCGTCGGACCCGGACGTGGTGGGCTCGGGGCGGATCGGCTCGATCTCGGGTTTCGCCTCGACCTCGACGGCGTGTTCGACGACGGGCACGATGACCCTCAGTTGCCAGCCGCTCTTGCGCCTCTTCGCGCGGATGCCCTCCGCTCGCGCGCCTGCGTGGAGAGAGAGGAAGGGGGAACGTGGTTTGGGTCATTTGGGTCAGCGGGGTCTTCACGGCGGGTTTCTGGGAGAGTGCGGTTCCGGAAGGGATTGTTTGTTTTTCCGCGGGATCGGTTCGTGTCGGGACGCTTCAGACGCGCGCATCGTCGCGGTGGGGCGGTACACGTGGATCAGACCGAACGAATCGGCGGTACGTACCGTGTGGAAGCGCGAACCGTTGCTCCGCTCCATCGCCGTCCACCCTGGACAGCACCAGCGTCGGCGACGTCGCATCGGACCTGCCGCCCGTTGACGCCTCGTGGGATAACCCTCCGGGATCCCCCGCGCTTATCTCCACCCACAGACTGGCCTCGCCCGCGCTCGCCAGCGGCGGGTCCAGGGCTATGTCTATGGTGTGGTGATAAGAGACGGGGGCGGCGGTCTCCATGGCCGCCCCGCGCGTCTATCAGCACGAGCCGCGCGTCTGCGACCCGGTCTCGCGACCTGATAATGGCGGATGACTGTACAGGCGCCCGAGGAAATAACACAGCTGTGCAGGGCCACGTCCAATAGGTGATAGGAGCTGAGCAGCGGGGCTGACTTGGTGCGCTGTGATTGGTCGAAAACCAGACTCACAACTGCACAGAGATCCAAAAAATACTGCAGCCAAAATATCCACTGAAAAGTGCGCAACTTGCTCGGGTATAAGGAGAGGTCGCGTCGTGGTTTCGCGAACGATGATAGCTCTAACTGCCGCTAACTTCTCGCATGCTTACAAGAATCGCGGCGCGCGCTGCTAATACGGTCACTCGTCAACACAAAAGAATAAGGCAAACGCAGATGCGTCGGTCGTCTTTCAACCGAATCCAAATCCAAATCACACAAACGCCTTCGGGTACTTCTTGATCATGGGACGCATCTCGTCCGCCGCCTGGGGCGTGTTGAAGTGCCACACGCACGGTGACTTACTCGTCGCCTTCCAGAACGGCCGCCCGGTCTTCGGGTCCGCGCCGTAGGACTCCGACGACGTACCGCCGACGGTGTGCAACAACGTCGCGTCGCGGTCCAGCTTGACCCGCGTGTCCTTAGCCATCGACCGCTCGATGAGGTACCTGTTGAGGCACATCTGGTCGTCGTACCCGATCCACGTGCGCGGCGGCCTGGCGTTCGTGGCCGCCCTCCATGCCTTCGTGTCCAAGCCGAAGGGCTTGCACGACTTGAAAAAAGAGCGCCACCGAGCGCCCTCGCCTTGGTCCGCGCGAAACTTGGGGTTGATCTCGAGGAACGACTCAAACTCCTTCAGGAGCTTGACGAGCGCGCTCTTGCGTCCCACGATGGCGCCCGCGTCGCCCCAGACCCTCGACGTGGGCTTGTGTTCCCCTGGGTTACCCGCGTCCACGCGCCCGAGCTCGGAGCGAACCTCCATCCCCGCCGCGACGCCGTCCTCGAGGTGCTTGTACCCGTCTCGGCAGTGCGCCGCCTCGGGCGGCCAGCACCTCGTCTCCGTGCCCACGACGATGTCCGCGTCCAGGTTCTCGAACCTTCGCACGATCTCCTCCGCGCCGCACGTGAACATGCTGTCGTCGGAGTCGGCGAGGATCACAATCGGGTCGGCGCCGTCGTCCCCCGCGGGCATCCGCATGAGCGACGCCTTGAGTCCGATCTGCTTATCCTCGTGCGAGTGCCACCACGTGCCCACGCCGGAGACGGACGCCGCGAGACCGTGCTTGTGCACGGACGCCATGAAAAGCTTCGACTTGTCCTTGTCCGTCGTGTGCGTCGCCACCACCAGGTCCTTCGACTGCATCTTCCAGCGGGGCGCGTTGAACTCCACGGGCATCTCGGTGTAGTGCTGCCAGTACGGCGCGCCCCTCCACCGCTCGAACCCGTGTTGGGGCACGAAATCTTCCTGTTTGCGAGCCTGCGCGCCGATCGTGACGTGGTCGATCTTCACCTGGTCCGCGGTCTTGCCCTGGGGGAACCAAGGCGCGTCGAACCCGAGCATGTCGTCCACGTCCCCGCCGAGCGCGGCTCCCATCCCGGCTTCCATCGGGACGACGTCGCGCTCCACGGTCCAGAAATCGGGCCTCGCGCTCACGACTAAACCGCAGACGCACGCGCTGAAGAAGAGAATCTGTTTCGTGTGTGTCAGGTGGGTACGATTCGGTCAGAGGGCGCGGTGACGGGGCGAAGAGGGCGAAGAGGGCGCGGGTCGATCGAAACGTTTCCGAAAGATTTCATCCGCGGGACGGCACGCACCGCGCCGACGAGGAACAGGTAGACGGGCGCCGCCGCCTGCTTCGTCACGGCCGTGGTCCGAGCCTCCTGCGGCTCGAGCCTGGACCGAAGCAGGCTCGCGCCCTCCGGGCCGTCGCGCCCTTCGAGCACCTCCGCCATGGCTGCGATGGTAGATTTGACTCTCTTTCCGAGCGCGGCCCGTCGTAACATCCCGCGAAAATTTTTAACGGGGCAAAATAGACCGCAAACGACGAGTCTCTTGACTTTGGCAGCAGCGCGTGTCAGTTTTCAGGAGTTCTTTTTTTTCGAGGCCAAGAAATGAGTTTCCCGTGGCAGCGCGACACACCCGACCAACGCGTCGTTGCTTTGCTTATTAACGCATCGCACACGCTTGGAATATATAATGGTGGTCATCTGCCTCGGCCCGTGCTGCATCCCGCTGCACGCGCTTCTGCCCTTCCTCGTGGGCATGGCGCACCAGCGCGGATACCTGAAGTGGGTGCGCAAGGAATGGTTCACCTGGCGCTGGCTCGGCCCGAGGGCGAGACGGGCGCTGTGGATGAAGGTATCGGACGAGGAGTTGGCGCGGACGGCGATAAAGACGATGGAACCGGCGAAGAAGGCGGCGTGACGGCGCCTTGTGCGGGACAGCGGGGCGGCTTCCTCTAGATCTGTCTGTAGCTTACATCAATAATTCCAAGCGAGAACCTTCGCGTCTCCAGGTAGTCAATGGACTGCGCATGACTCGTGTGACGATGAATACTGTTTCGATTAAAAGTTTAGCGGCGTGTATCAAACCACCTATTTACTCCTCCTTGCTCATGAGCCCGGCCTCTTCTAAGACGTGCTCGAACGCGTCGTCGTCGTTGAACTCGACCTCGGGCACCGGGTGGTTGAAGTGGTCCGCGATCTTGTCCATGACGGCCCTCTCGTCGGGGCCCAGCAGGAGGTTGAACGCGGCGCCTTTCTTGCCGAACCTGCCGGACCTACCGATGCGGTGGAGGTAGGTTTCGAAGTTGGGCGCCCGCGGGTTACTGTGCTCCACGGGCATGTCGTAGTTGATGACGAGCGTGACGGTGGAGACGTCGAGGCCGCGGGAGAGGACGTCGGTGGAGATGAGAATCTTGGTGAGCCCGTCGCGGAACTCCTTCACGACGCGGTCTCGCTCGCTGTGCTCCATGCCACCCTCGATCGCGGTGCACTTGTACCCAGCCTCGTTCATGGTGCGCATCAGGCGCTTGCATCCCTCGCGCGTGCGCACGAAGATGATGGTCTGGCCGATCTTGTCGCAGCACGGGAAGATCTTCTCCTTGAGCAGAATCTCCTTCGCCTCGGTGCTGCCGACGTACACCCTGTGCTGCTTGATGACGTCCAGAGACAGCTCGTGCGCCGGGAGGAAGATCTGGTTCGCGTTCGGCACCACCTTGGTGCTGAAATCCTTGACGCGTTCGTTGAACGTCGCGGAGAAGAGCAGCACCTGCGGCATCTGCTTGGTGCTGCTCTTGAGGTGCTTCATGATCTTGAGCGAGTCCACCCTGTGCCCGTCCGTGTCCATCATCTGATCCGCCTCGTCGAACACCAGGATCTTCATGCCCTTGCAGTCCAGCTGCTTCTCCCGCATCCACCCCAGCATCTTACCAGGCGTTCCAATCACGACTTGGGCATCCACCTTATCCCGCCTGCTCGACCTTTCCACCCACCTCGGGTCCGCGGTGTACGCGATGGTGATCTTGGCGTACTTGCCCATCTTCTCCATGACCATCACGTTCTGAATGGCGAGCTCGCGGGTGGGGCAGATGCACAGCGCCTGGGGCGCGGGGTTGGCGACGTCGATGCGCGACAGCATGCCGAGCGTGAAGCAGGTCGTCTTGCCCGATCCGTTGTGCGCCTGCGCGATGAGGTTGCGATGCGGGGACGTGAGGATCATCGGTAGGGTCTCGCCCTGGATCTTCGACGGCCGCTCGAACTTCATCTCGCTGTACAGGCCCTGGAGCAGCTCGGCGCTCAGGCCGAGTTCCTCGAAGGACTTGGCCGAGGCGTACGGCGTGTCGTCCACGACCTTCTTTTCCACCACGGTCTCCTCCTGCTCGACGAGCTGCTCGGACTTGCCGAGGGTGGTGTCGGGCGCGTCGGGCTTCTCGGCATCCTCTTTCTCTGTCAGTGGTCGATGGATGGAGTTTGGGTCAGTGTGGGTCTTACAGAGACGGGGATGGGGGCGGGGGTGCAGGCAATCGAGCATTCGCAACAATCCGAGGGAAAAAGTGTGGGATCGGGGGGATCGGGGACTCACCGGCCACGCCGACGTTTCCGAGCGCCTCCGCGGCCTTGTCCACGTCCTCCGAGGTCTTGGCGTCCTCGACAGACTTGGCCTCAGCCTCGGGCTTGGTCTCTGCTTCGGAAGACATCTTGTCCCCGTGCAGGTCGTTGTGTGATGGTGGTGGTGCCAGATCATCATCCTTTTTCTCTGATGAAAAAACCCGCGACGCCGGCGAAAAACGCCGTTTATTTCCGTTCTTTTTGCAGACTGTTTGTTCACTCATACATTTTCGGAGATGCTGCGCGCTGATTGGTCGAGCGAAGAGATCAAGTTTTTTTCCCCAACACGCAATCGCCAGGACTGAACCACGTCACGTCGACACCCGCGACTCCCGCGACACAACCTGCGAGCGCATCTTCCGGTGCACCGCATCGTCCCCGCGAGATCTTCGATCCCGCCCCTCCGCACACCTAGCGTGTCGGAACCCGAGTCGAGCCCTCGTCGTCAACGAGCGAGCAACTCCCCCCGGTAGCAAGCATGGCCTCCGCCGTGACCGCTCCCCAGGCCCTGTCCGCGCGCGTCGCCGTCCGCGGCGCGCGCGCGCAGCAGCCCCGCCGCTCCGCCGTGTCCATCGCGCGCCGCAACACCGTCGTTCGCGCCGCCATCGTGGATCCGCCCAAGCAATCCATCAAGGAGGTCCAGCGCCCCGACACCACCGGCCGATTCGGCGCGTACGGCGGCAAGTACGTCCCCGAGACGCTCATCCCCGCGCTCCTCGATCTCGAGCGCGAGTACGCCGCCCTCGCCACCGACCAGGCCTTCCAGGTACGTACCCAAACGTCTGATATCGTCAACCCCTGATGTTCCCGAGATCTGAGCTCAACGCGCGCGCGACGATCGGCGCACGCGCGCGTCTCAAGCCCCCGATCGGACCGAAAGATTAGATATAATCCCTCGAAACGAAACGATAATTCGTGCTCACCGCGTCATCCCCCGCCCTTCCCCCACCCTTCCCCCACAGACCGAGCTCCAGAGCATCCTCAAGGACTACGTCGGCCGCGCTAACCCGCTGTACTTCGCCGAGCGCCTCACCGAGCACTACGGCACCGGCGACATCTACCTCAAGCGCGAAGATCTCAACCACACCGGCGCGCACAAGATCAACAACGCCGTGGGCCAGGCGCTCCTCGCCAAGAAGATGGGCAAGAAGCGCATCATCGCCGAGACCGGCGCGGGCCAGCACGGCGTCGCGACCGCCACCGTGTGCGCGCGCTTCGGCCTCGAGTGCATCATCTACATGGGCGCCGCCGACATGGAGAGGCAGAAGCTCAACGTCTTCCGCATGCGCCTCCTCGGCGCCACCGTGTGCCCGGTCCGCTCGGGCACCGCCACCCTCAAGGACGCCACCTCCGAGGCCATCCGCGACTGGGTGACCAACGTGGAGACCACCCACTACATCCTCGGCTCCGTCGCGGGTCCCCACCCGTACCCCATGATGGTTCGCGACTTCCACGCGGTCATCGGCAAGGAGACCCGCGCGCAGGCGATGGAGAAGTGGGGCGGCAAGCCCGACATCCTCATGGCGTGCGTGGGCGGCGGTTCCAACGCCATGGGCCTGTTCCACGAGTTCGTCGACGACGAGGACGTCAAGCTGATCGGCATCGAGGCTGCGGGCGAGGGCATGGGCCCCGGGCAGAAGCACGCCGCGACGCTCACCCTCGGCAAGCCCGGCGTCCTCCACGGCTCCTTCTCCTACCTCATCCAGGACGAGGAGGGCCAGATCATCGAGCCGCACTCCATCTCCGCGGGACTCGACTACCCCGGCATCGGACCCGAGCACTCCTTCCTCAAGGACTTTGGCCGCGCCGAGTACCACGCCGTGACGGACCAGGAGGCTCTCGACGCCTTTGTCCGCGTGTCCCGCATGGAAGGTATCATCCCCGCGCTCGAGACCTCCCACGCGTTCGCGTACCTCGAGAAGCTCATGCCCACCCTCGAGAAGGGCCAGAAGGTGGTCCTCAACTGCTCCGGCCGTGGTGACAAGGACGTGAACACCGCCGCGAAGTTCCTGAACATCAGCGGCGAGGTGGACATCTAAACGGATGGAGTGTGAGTGTGATTTTTTCTCGAGGAGGACGGCTCGGGCGTGAGCCTCCCCGGTGGACAGAGAGGGTGTATGAGAACGGCGGCGACGGGGGCGATGCCGTTGCTATTAGCGCAGATTCGATTTGTTATCTACAGTAGTTGGATTCATTCAAAAATCACAATACGTCGTGTGTCTGCTAGATGATGAATGAGGTGAAACACAGCTGTGTGCATCTCGCCAATGGTACATGTCGGTCTTGCTGTTGCGTGCGCTATACATCGTGCGACGATCGTTCGCAGTCGCGCGGGGTTCGCTAGGCCTTCACCACCGTGTTCGTGCCCCCACCCAAACCCATGAACGACAGGAGACTCGCGGTCATGGTGTTGGCACGCTGCGCCGGCGCCTTCCTCTTGCCCAGCGAGCTCGGCCCCTTCGTCTTGCGCACGATCTCGGGGAGCCGCAGCCTGTGAAGCTCCAGGGAATCCACCCGGCGCATGCCTCCGGGAGACTTCTTGTGCGCCGCGCTGAGTTCCTTCTTGCTCCTGCGTTTCGAAAACGGAAAGTTGGGTCAGCCATGGGTCAGCCATGGATGGGTCCAGACGATACACGTGTATCGTGGTTCAGATAACGGTTCTTCAAACCCGAACGCGGCCGAATACGCGCGAGTTCGGGCAAACGGAGGCGTGTCCGGGCGCCGAAACAGCGCGGTACGGGTATTCAAACACGTAATCGTGTGAAACGATCGCTCACCGGTGCGAAGTATCCTCGTCCGTCGACACATCCTCCTCCAACTCCACCGAAGCCGGATCTCGAACCATCGTCATTTCTCAACACGTGGTAGTTAACTCTTCCGGATGGGGGCGCTTCCGCGTCTCTTAGCGTCGCGCGCGGTCGATTTTCGCACGCGAACGTGTGAGTCCAATACCTCGGCGCTCAATTCGCGCGTCCGGTTGAACGATGATGCGTCGCGTGACCCGTGCGGCGCGTGTTGTCCACAGGTTTTTCCCGCGCGGCAGAAGACCTTTTTCACGCCGAGTCAGACGTGACGCGTTTCGTCATTGGCGCACGCGGAGATCTGCTTTCAATCGGGGGTTCATCGACGGGTGTCAAACCGGGAAAACGTCGGGTGCCGTTGAAACGCGATCCAATTTGCGATGACACACGATCAAGGAAGGCGGGAAAAATTTTCGACCTCAAGGCGTGTGCGGATCGAACCCATGGCCACTGCAGCTCGGCTTTCGGAACTTTTCGATGATGATGTGCCAAATTTCCCCACTCGTCGCCTCGCCGCGCTTCAGGCGGCGCACGCGATGGGTCCGATGACGTTCGGCCGCCGGGTCGTCGCCGCGCTTCTCCTCGTCACGATGTCATCAATCGGAGCCGCCGCGTCAATAGAGACCCAACGACAAACGCAACAAACGCGGATCGACCTGGTGGACGTCCCGAGGGGGCTCCCAGACATCGGATCGGCCGCCTGCCACGACGCCCGTTCGTTCTGCGCCAAGACCGTCCTGCGCGCTCTATACGAGGACGAGAACCTGACGGGGTTCCTAGACAACGTGCGGAAGCTCGCGAAGGAGGCGGGCACCCCGGGCAGCGCGGACGGCTACGCGGTCGCGGTCATCGATCCGCCCTCGCTCAAGCTCCCCGAGATGCTCGCGCTGGGATGCTGCCTCTCCGCGGGCGCGTGCGCGGACGACGTGACGAACTCCCTCCCGCCCGATGCCGACGCCGACGCCGTGATCGACGCGGCGATATCCGCGAGGACCGCCGCGGCGCAGATCTTAGCCCTGGCGGCGACGCACCCGGACGTCGCGAAGATGCCGGCGGCGGCGATGCTCGGCGCCGACGCCGCCGCGTGCTCGCCCCCGGGCGACGCGAAGCGGTGCGACGACTCGATCATCGACGCGTTCCGCCGCGCGGGCCGCGCGGGGCACGACATGGGAAGCCTTCGCGCGGCGGAGGTGCTCATATCGAGGTACGCGGGGGGGTTAGTAGAGCGCGGGTGCGATTGGGCGGGTTCCGAAGGAGAAGGAGCCGAAGCCGGCGACCCGGCGGACGCCGCGGTCGCCAGAGCCTTGCTCAAGAACCTGCTCGCCACGAACCACGACGTCGCCGCGGGTCAGAGGCTCAAGGAGCTCCAGCGCGTGGAGGAGATGCGGGTCAAGGGCGGGGAGCACGACGCCGCGTACAAAGCCGCGGATGCCTTCGTGAATTTGGCGTCGAAAGTTTTGGTCTTCGTCGCGTTCGTCGCCGCGCCGCTCTGCCTCTCGAGGTCCGCGAGAACGTGGGCGTGGAGGTGGAGCGGGTGCGGTGGGTTCGCGCGGCGGTTCAGGCGCGAGCTGGAGTGGCTCAGGGTCGTGAAGCCGAGGGTTAAAAACGGCGGGCGGCAGGCGCGGCGGATGGAGCAAAGGCACGGAACAAAGAAGTGGGCTCGCGATATCATTCGGGAAGCCAAGCGCAAGGGAAGCCGGTTCGTCGTAGTCGAGGATGTCGACGATGAGCATTAGAGCATTAAGAGCATTAATCAAATCACTAGTCAGCCATGGCCTTCTCGACCATCTCGCGCTGCTCCGCGGGCAGCGCCGCCAGCATGTTGTGAAACACCTCCGGATCCTTCGCCGCCTCTTGCAAAGTCGAGAGCAACGCCTGTAAGTCGTCCTGCTCGCCGCCGCCCGCCTCCATCGGGACGTATTCCTCGTCGTCCCCGGCCCCTTCCGGCACGTACGGTTCCTCCTCCGCCACGGGCGCGGGCGTGGGTTCGGGTTTAGGGACCGGCTTGGGGTTCTTAGACCCCGCGCCCTCGGACGCCGCCGCCGCCGCCATCGCCCGCGCCGCGTTTTTAGTCGCCTTCATTCGCAGCGTCGCCACCTTGACCGCGACGGACGCGGACTCGTCCAGCTCCGCAGCCTCCGCCGTCGCCGCGGCTTCACACGCCTCGAACACCTCCTTCGCCAGCCGCGCCGCCTCCGCGCGAGCCTTGGAGCTCTCCTCCAGGGCGGCGCGTTTGGCGGCGAGGGCGCTCTCCGCCGCCTGCAGCCGCTGCTTGCATCTCTCCTCCTCTCCCTCCGGGCACGTGTCCACGACGTCGTCGGCGATGTGCGCTGGGACCAGGTCGGTCTCACACGCGGACGTGGCCTTCTCGAGCGCCGCTGAGGCGGTCTCGACGGTTTCGAGAGCCTTGGCGAGCTCGGCGTGCTTCCCCGTGAGCGCTGATGGGACGGCGTCGAGTCGTTCCTCCCTTCTCCTGGCGAAGGCCGGTACGTCGCGGTTGCGTCCGTGCGCGGGTTCAGCCTTGGCGGCGTTCTTGGCGGCGACGTCGCCGTTGGCCGTGCCGTTGGCGTCGTCGCCGCCGGCTCCCGGGTCGAGCCACCCGGAGAGGGACCTGCTGCCGAAGATCTTACGATCCTGCCAGACGTTCACCAGCTTCTCGCACTGCCGCATGGTCTTCTCGTCCGAGGAGTTCCGGAGGGTGTGCTTCATGGCCCAGCCCAGGATGGGCCACAGCGCGTCGACCCATTCGCGTCCCTTCTTGCGGGAGTTCTGGATCACGTCGTTGGCGAGGTACAGGAACACGAGCTTGCGCTTGCCCGCCGCCCCTTGGAGCTCCCGCTCGAAAACCTTCACCAAATCCTTCGCCTTCTTGCGATGGAACACGCACCAGTGGCTCAGGGTCTCGATGGACTGGGACGAGGCGTTAAGGCCGGTCAGCTTGACCTTGAAAGCCTCGGCGATGTCCCCCATGGCGCTCTCCGGGTGGATCGATCGAACGCGGCCGGTGGTTGTGATGAGGTCGGAATTTCGCAACTTTTGGCAATTCGAGAGAAACCGAGAGAAACAAGACGTTGGAATCCCGCGCTGACACAACGAGGAGGCGCGAGGAGGGCGCCATCCACCCGTCGAGGCGAGGATCTAGGGACGCGCGGGGACGATGAGCAGCTTCAGGGGCGCGTACACCCAGGGCGGCCTGACGGCGAGGCCCGGGTCGTCGTTCGGCATGGGCGGGGCGACGTCCGCCGGGGACGTCCAGCTCCAGATGCCCTCGGACTTTGACGTGGACGACGAGGTGGACAAGCTGCACGGGAAGGTGTCGATGCTGAAGCAGATGACGGGGGCGATCCACGAGGAGAGCTCGATCAGGGGCAAGCTGATCGACCAGCTGGAGGAGACGATGGCGAACGCGGGGACGATGATGAAGGACGCGAAGAAGAAGCTGGACAAGGCGTTCAAGCAGAGCAAGAGCTGGCACATGACGTACCTGCTGTGCTTCTGTCTGATGATCTTCCTCGTGTACTACATGCTGTACAAGTTAGGACGGTTCGTGCGGTTCTTCACGGGATGAGGCTCGTTTGGGACGCGACCGCGAACCGGTTAGGAGAGGAGAGCGCACTGTTAGAGTCGACGCGGCTGACGTCGTCGCCTGTATAATCCACATAGTCTATCTAGTAGAGGCGTCTATTTGGCCTTGTGCGTCCTGAACTCGAACGTGAGCTCCTGGATGCTGACGGACTCGCCGCACTTCTCGCAGTACTCGTACCAACCGTCCGGGTCCGCCCCGAGGTCGACGTCCTCCCACACGGTTCCCCCCGTGGACTTGACGACGTACCCGTCCGTGGGCTGCCACTTCGTGATCTCCAACCCTCGGCAGTCGAAGCCCATGATCGGGACGAACTCGCCGCTGTCCTCCGCGGTGATCGTGTCCCGGCACAGCTTCTTCACCTCGTCGAATGTGACCGTGCACTGCTTCTTGCAGTCGGGGAACCGCATCGCGAAGTTGGCCTGGCCCTTGCTGCCGTCAACCTCCGCGACGTCCTCGGCGCAGAGGAACACTCCCTCCTTCGACTCGTCGCTCTGCGCGTCCTTCACGTCGAAGCACCACTGCAGGTTATTGGGGAACGTGATGCTCGCCACGTTCTCGAGCTCAGCCTTGACGTACAGGACCAGGAGCACCATCTCGCGTGTCGGTCCGCGCCGGGGGAAGTGACGGCGGCTTCCACTGCCACGCGCTTTTGGCTAAAATTTATCCATCCCAGATCGTGACGTCTCACTTTTGGTGGCGTTAGGGATGGCGGCCTCGACGACGACCCCCGCGGGGATGGAGACAATCTGGAAGATCGTGACCCCCGATGACCTCGCGGCGTGGAATGCCTCGGGTGTCATGACGGGATCGGACCTCGACGAGGCCGACGGGTTCCTCCACAGCAGCAACGGGGCTATGGTCAAGAATGTAGCCCGTATGTTTTTCGGCGATCGCGGCGACTGTCTGCTCCTTAAGATGGTCCCCGGGTCGTGGGATCGCACCGTCACGTGGGTCTCCGAGGAACCCGAGGGTAAGAAACCGCCGACCGACGGCGGTGTGGTCATCCACTACCTCAACGACGGGTGCTCGCACGTGTTCTCGACCGAGCCCCTGCCCATGTCCTTGGTGGTCGAGGCGCTCCCCATGCCGCTGGGCGAGGACGGCGCGCACGTGTTCCCGGAGGGCGTGTGAATCGAGCCCGTGAGGCTGTCCCTTAGTCCTTAGATCCTTAGCAGTTGTGAAACCAGCACGAGAACACCCTCGGGTACGGGACCGATTACCAACACCGTGTTCGACTCTCGACGAGACTGAACTCTGACATGGAATTAAAACTTAAAACTTCACGCAGCCTGTCCAGTTGCTTATTCATTCGATCCGATCGATCACTCGTACACGGAACGAGGTCCTCGTCGTGATCACGCGCCGACGAGGACGACGGCGAAGATGGCGGCGACGATGGCGGCGAGGGAGAGCGCCCTCTGCACGAGTAGCTCCAGCTAAGTATCATCATCTGAGAGTAAAAAGTGCAAGATCTGTCATCCAATCTGCCAATCAGCGGCCAGAATTAGCGGGGAAATGGGGCGTAGTGCTATGGGCAATTAGTCAGGCGTTAATCCAGAACTGTCCGCGCCTTTTCGCAAACGCCAAGTGTCGCGGTGGACACATCCATCGCGTTCCACTGTGAACTGCAGCCGATACGATCGCCATGGTGGCGATGGGCCGATGGAAACGCGCTCACGTGCCCGACGTGTCCCTCGCGTGCGCGCTCGCGTTCCACGCGCTGTTCGGCGCCGTGCACGAGGCTTCGCATTTGGCGGCAGCGTGGTGGACGGGCCGACTTCCGGACGTTGCAAACTTAACCGACAGCGCGAACGTCGTGGCCAAGGCGATGCTCGGCAGACACGTCGTCGTCGCCGCCAACGTTTCTGACGGCCATGTCGCTTTCGATATCGACCTGGTGCGGCACGCGGGGTGGGTGGCGAGCGCCGTGGTCGCCATCACAGTCGCGATTGCATCGTGCCGATATCGCGACTCGTCCCAGATTGGAAAATGTAAGCCACGTTCAAATGCAGCCGTCGAGCCCAGGTGGTCGATGTCGGCCGCGGCGACCATCGCCGCGGTGGTGACCGCGCTTGAAGCCGTATCCACGGACCTACTCGGCATCGGCGTCCCGTCCCTGGCCGCGAGCGGCGCTGACCCCCTCGGAGCCGCCGCGTCGTCCATCACGCTGCTGTGCGGCAACTTCGGCGTCATCCTCATCAACGCCGCTTGGGCCGGCAAGAAAGAGGCGCTGGACATCCTGGAGAAGATGGTCGAGATCACCATGATGCGCGGCGCGCAGTCCGGGGGCGTGGTGACCTACGCGTCGGGTCCCGGCGGGGGGAAATCCCCGGAGGGTGTCAACGCGCCGCCGCAGTTGAAAGGGATCCGCACCCGGGTAGTCAACGGGAAGCGCACGACGTTATCCGAGCTGACCCGTAAGAAGTGCGAGGCGCACGACGGCGCATCGCGCCCAAACAAGGAGTTCGTGCGCGCGTACAGCGGCCACACGCGATTCGCGACCACCAGCAAGGCGTCCTTCGAAGGCACGCACCCGCACCAGTGGTGCCCGCCGCAACCCAGGCGGGTATATTTCGTGCACTCGCAGCTGAACCCCGGCGCGACCAAACGAAACGTGGAGCACTTCATCACGCACAACGGCGACCTGGACTTCTTCCGCGTCGCCGGGCAGTGGCACGAGCTGGGCAAGGTTCAGACGTGGCTGGAGAAGGTGCTGGAGTATCCCATGCCCGCGACGGTGGATTCCGCGTGCATAGCGGGTCTGGTGGACTTGCACCGGGCCGCCGGGTGCTGGGGCCTGGCGGTGCGGTACGCGTACCAGTGCGGGCTGAGCACCGCGCTTGGTCCCGATGACGCCAACCCGCAGCCCACGTACAAGCAGTACGAGCGGTGTGGGATGCAGTTTGAGCGCGCGCTCGATGGAATCTTGGAGGAGGATGATAGTTTGACGGTGCGCAAGGTGGGCAGCGAGAAGAAGTGGAGGAGGGAACTGACCAAACTGGCGCTGGACAACCTGCAGCGCGCGGGACCCGACTCGTACATGAACATGCCCAACGACGTCGAGGCGAACGCGCTCAAGGAGCTGGTCGCCGCCGCGATCGCAGCCTTCTTCGACAACGACCTGATGAACACCACGAAGCTGGTGCTCGGCAACAGCAAGGGTTCCTTCGGGTTGTGCATCACGAGCAGCATGGATGCCCACCGGCAGCTGTGCGTCGCCGCCCGCGGCCAGACCATGTCCGTGGCGTTCTACCCGGAGAGCGGGCTGATTCTGTACGGATCCGAGCAGGCGGCGGTCAAGGCTGCGCTGGGCAAGGATGCGCCGGAAGGGGGCAGCTTCTTCGGTCTCACCCGCCAGTCTTCATCCAGAGGCGGGTCCAAGCGCGGCGGGTTGAAATACCTCGGTGATAACTCCGGGTCCACCTCCTCGCTGGAAGGGAGCAACCGTCAGACGTCAGATGGTGGTTCGCGCAAGACGCTGGTTAAACGGATGAACACGGAGAAGCGCATGGAGTTGAAGGGCAAGGTTGAGGCGGAGAAGAAGCTCGCGATTCGACTGGACTTGGACGACCTGGGCGGAGAGATTGTCCTGCTCGACTGGGGCGAGGGTGGAAAGGACAACGTGGAGATATCCGCCCCTCTGGAACATCTGCACCGGCACGAGATGATGAACGGCAAGGTGACCGTCATCGTGCACGAGGAGTCCCTGGCGCAGAGCGACGCGCCCCTGACCAAGCGATGCGTGAAACTCGAAGATAACGAGTTTGTGCTCCAGCTGCCTCCAACCTCGAAGGACCCTGTCGCGGTGGACCTGTCCGAGATACCCAAGGTGATCAAGGCCATGAACGACGACTGGCACAACAACCCCAAGGGTACCATCTCTTTGAACCGTTTCACCGCGTGGAACTTGGTGAAGGAGTTGAAACGCCGGTTGCGGAAACGCGAGGATGGCGCGGTGGAATACAACTCTGTCGACGTCATGGTCACCGGCTGTGAGGTTTCCCTTTGGCTGGGAGAGCAGTTCGCTTCCGATTTACAGTCCGCCTTTCCCAAGATGAACATCAAGGCGGTGTCCAGCAACAAGGTCTTGGGCCTCTTCGGCCAGGACTTCCCGATCCCGCTCGTCGGTCACCCAACCATGGAAAACGTTTGGGACCTGACCGATACCATCGTGATCATCGTGTCGCACTCGGGCGGTACGTTCGCACCCCTGGCGTGCTCCAACCTGATGAAGGCCAAAACGGACAAGATCTTCGTGGTTGCGTCCGAGTGGGACACGCAGATTGGTAAGCAGCTGCGCAAGCTGAGCGCAGGCGTCGGCAAGTTTGACTCGAGGATCTTTTCCACCGATTGCGGCGTGAGACCCGCGGAGCCGTGCACCATCAGCGTGGTAGCCACGCAAAACCTACTCACGCTCATCTTCGAGCACATTTGCCTCGTGATCCTGTCCGATAAGCAGCTCCGGCACGTCACCGGCGCGACCATCAAGGACAGCGACCTGAGCCAGCTCGAGCGATGCAACCAGGACAACCTCAGGGCGCTCGAGGGCCTCGTCGGGTTCAACGCCGCGGGCAAGGCGCTCAACCCCAAGGGACGCGGCACCAAGCACGCGGAGCTGCGTGCGGTTGGCGTGTACTGGTCCAAGCATGTGCTCGAGGGTGTGTACGCGTGGGTGTTGTCCGCGATTTACATCGTCGGTACAGTCACGGCTGGGTACCCCTTGGTGACCGGCGTGGCCACCGTCGCCGGTCTCAGCGTCTGGTGGGCATTCTACCTCACCAGGTTCGCCGACGCGTTGCTCTACCTGTTCCTTCCCCAGATCTGCATCACGATGCAGAGGCTGTGGCAGGGCCGGCCGCTGCTGCACCGCATGACTGCGCGCACGGTTGTCATCGGGGACTGCCCGTGGGTGGCGCAGTCGGCGGAGGCGTTACTCAGTAAGCTCTTCGCGTGCTCCTACTCGGCAGCTGGCATCGGGGTCATCTCCGGGAACCCCGCGGACCACCTGGTGCACCGACACACGCACAGGGTGGTACGAGGCGCGTTGATGGTGTGCGGTCGACCCGATGGCAGGTTGAGCGCGCTCACCTCTCTCGAAGCCACCGTGTGCCTCTCCGTCAATCAGGCGTCTTCCATCCAATCAATCGGCAGCACGCTGGAGAGTATCACCATCGGTCACAACCCATCCACCATGCCGCTGACCGCCAAGAACATCTTCCTCGACCGCAACCGGCCGTTGTTTCTGTGCGAGAAGCTGCTCACCGAGAAGGAAGGGGTACACCCGGAGGAGCTCAAGATGAGCAGCGGGGCGTTGCTGGGCGCGTACTCAAATTTGCGCCTGGATTCCGAGGAGAAGCAGGAGGAAGGGCTCGAGGAGGACGTCTTTGCGCTGATGGCCAAATTTGGCTTTTCCAGCAAGGACGATGAGAGCGAGATGCAAAAGTTTCGGGAGGTGTTCGACTCCATCGACGAGGACGGCGGCGGGTCGCTGGACATCGAGGAGTTCACCTTGGGTTTCCAAAAGGTCAACCCGGACATGACCGACGAGCAGTGCAGAAAGATCTTCGACGAAGCCGACGTGGACGGATCCGGGGATGTGGACTTCGAGGAGTTCGTCGAGATCTGCCGCATGGGCGCGGGGGATATGCTCAAGATGCTCGGCGCGCAGAACCGCGACGCGTCCGGCGTGCTCAAGGTTCCCGTGAGCAACGAGGAGTACTTTGGCAAGAGCATGCGAGCAGAGGCGCCAAAGTCGCTCAAACCCTTCAGCCTGGTGGACTCGCAGAACATGGCCATGCAGTTATACGAGAGCCGCATCGCGTCCACTCAACGGTTCGTCGCCATGGCGGTCATGTTCCATGAGCTCGCGACCAGGGTACAGACGTTCTGGCCAACTTGGACCTTCGGCTACCTCGGCTATCGGATCGATCGCACGCACTCCATCATGCGCATCGCCACGACAGCGTCGCCCGTCTCCGGCGCTGAGGTTCGCGACAGGATCAACTACCTCACCATCCGCACCGAGCTGTCCAAGGCGTTGCAGCTCATTCGCCAGTTCACCACGACGTGGACGCAGAGCAAGTGGATGCAGCGGATCATGAAGGCGGAGCACCGCGGTTTGAAAGGGGTGGAGGGCAGCGGCATGGCCAAGTTTGTGGATTCGGGGCGCATTCGGCGCGGATCCATCACGGATATTTCCGACGGCGACATGGGAATCACCAAGCCGCTACTCCCGAAGGAGGCGAATGGAAGCGCGCAGCCGTCGCCGAGGACGTTGGCTGAGAACCCCGCTGACCTGGCGAGGCTCTCCGGTCAGCTCTCGGAACGGGGCAGGGACAGGAACCCGCAGGGGCGGTTGCAGCCGGTGACGGGTGCGTCACCCGCGATCTCCCCCAGGGTAACCTTCGACGGCAACACGAACGGGAGCGAATCGCCCAGGTACGGGCGGCGCGCGATGGGCTAACTTGATGAATAAATAATTTACTGTGTTCGACGCTTGTGTTTGACGCTCGACGAGACTGAACTCTCACATGGAATTAAAACTTAAAACTTCACGCAGTCTGTCCGGTTGCTTATTCATTCGATCCGATCGATTACTCGTACATGGAACGGGGTCCTCGTCGTGATCACGCGCCGACGAGGACGACGGCGAAGATGGCGGCGACGATGGCGGCGAGGGAGAGCGCCCTCTGCGCCGCGGCGCCAGAGTGCGCCGGGCACGTGCCGTCGTCCAGGGTGAACGCCTTGGACGCCGAGTTGCAGAACTGATTCTCGCACTTCTCCTCGTAATCGTGGAGGGTTTTCTCGATCGCGGAGGGGAGTTCGTCCTCCTCGCACGAATCGTGCGCCATGAGCACCTTTTGGAACAAGGTCTTGCAGGTGGCGGAGGAGCAATCCGTGTTGCAGGTGGCTGTCTGCAGGTCGGTGGTGACGCTCGCGAGGTCGTCCTTCGCGGTGGAGCAGGTGACCGCGGGGCACGGGGAAAGGTCATCGTCGAATTGACGCGCGACCTCGCAGTCCTCGTAGAAGTTCTCGTAATCGTGGAGGGTCGTCTCGAGGGATGCCGGGATCTGCTCGTGCGTGCAGTGGTCGTGGTGGGACTGGACGATGTGGTAGTTCGTGCAACACGTCGCGCTGGCGCCCGCCTTCTTGCAGTCGTTGGCCTTGAGGTAGGTCTGCGCGGTCGTAATGGGGGTGGTGGTGTCGCAGTCGATCTTCCAGCCCTCCTCTTTCGCGACGCACTCGCACCGCTCGTGCTCGTCGTGGTCGTGTGCAACCTCGAAGAGAGATCGGCGAGCGGTGACGGGAGTGGCGAGGAGGAGCGCGCCGAGGAAGGCGGCGAGGAGCGTGGCGCGGGACATGCGCGCGAGGGACATCTTGTTCGTGTGCTGTGGGGGTTTGTCGGTGGTTTCGTGGCTTGGTGCGGGCGACGCGCGGCGTTGTGATGGATGGATCTCGGGCGGTGGTACGTTTATTTAGGTATCCGTGCAAGGTGATATGGGAAAATTAACTCAACAATGACGAGTCCCGCCCCCCTGTGCGATCTTGGAACGTTCGATTTTGGCGGCGCCTCGGCAACCCAAAGGTCCTTTATCCGTGCGAAGCCCTAAATTATCCGTGCAATATTCTGCATCAACTCGTAATTGGCGGTTTAATGTTCCCGTATGATAAATATCTCAATCTGAACGCGCTGATCTCCCCGATTTTGCACGGATACCGTAATAAACGGACGTGGGGAAAAGAAAAGAGAGGGGACATTTTTCCGTCATTCGACACGCGCCTCGCCGCACGCCGACCGAGATGCGAGGTGCGTCGCTCCGCCGTCCCCTCTGGCTTTCCGCCCACCCCCGTCAACCCCCGCCAGCATCTCGTCCACTCCGATCGCGCGTTCCGTGAAGAAACCCGGCCGAACGGGACTGACTTTTTTCCCGCCCGCCGCCGACTCCCGCAGGTCTCAAGATCCGCCTCTTCGCGGTGCTGCTCGCCGCGCTGCTCTCCACGACGAACGCGGCGATCACGACGGACTCCGGCACATACGACAACACGACCGATATATCCGCCTCACAGGCCGTCTCCACGAAGGTCAAGGAGATCGTCAACCTCCTCGACGGCACCCAGGCCGGCATCGACAGCGCAAAGGCCAAGTACCTCGACGGGTACCCCGCCGACGCGGGGAACCTGAAGACCTTAGCGGAGGACGTGTGCAGCACATGCACTGGGGTCACCACGTGCGCTAGCGTGAAGGCCGTCTACCCCTCAGTTTCGTGCTTCCTCACCGATTACATCGAAGGCGCGTCCTCGATCATCGATGACACGTCGCTCAACGTGGAGGCCCGATCGCAATGGTTCCGCGTCGCCATCCAGGACGGCATCCCCGTTCAGCTGGCCATCTCCTACATGGAGAAGGCCGACGCAACGGCCGACGCAACGGACTGGGACAACGCCGCGGCCGTGCTCCTGGGCACGGACGCCGACCGCAGCTACGCCGTGTACGGCCGCGCGGACGGACTCGCGAGGGACTACGGCACACTCGACGGCGCCGACTCTGAACACAACAACGCGCTCCACTCGAAAGCAAACGAAAAGATCTTAGAAGCGCTCGAAGCCGGTCGCGACACAGGCGCGTACGCGACGCAGACTGCGAACGTCATCGCGCAGCTGAAGGTGATATACGCGCAGGCCACGCTCAGGTCCACGTGGGGTGTCGAGGAAAACCTCGTCGCCGGTACCTCCCACGACAAGAACCAGGCTCGAGGTCTCGCGTACTTTGGCTTTGTGCTGGTGCCGTACGTGAAGGAACTCGACACGGTCCACGAGAAACACGCCGACATGATCTCCGATTTCTTCGACATCGGCTTCTCCCCCGAGTCCTTCGACCGTAAGGAGTACTGCAGGGTCCTGGACGCCATGGAGGACACGCTCAACGAACACTCGGCGAATCTTTACGCGGATTTCGGCGCGCTCACCGCCGCCGCCGCCGTGACGTGCCCCGCGACGCACATACCCGGCCGGCTCAACCTCGTGACCGACGCCGGGTCCTATTGGCCGCTGAGTGACGTCGCGGGCTCCCTGTCCTACTCCACGGCGATGAAGGACATCGAAGCGATGACGGACGAGGCGGCGATCGAGTCGCAGTACGCGGCGATCAAGACTGAGTACCAAAAGAAGGGTCTACGGGCCGAGGCTACGAAGGACCGCGCCGGCGAGCCCGTGTGGGACATGTTCAAAACGCAGACGGGATCCGGAACGTGGATCACCGACTTCATGGACAGCGCGCTCGACGGCACGATCCCCGGTGTGAGGTCCAACGACGCCAGGCGCGAGCTGGTCGAGAAGACGGCTAAGGACGCCGCGTCCGTCCAGGCGGTCATCTCCGACCTCTACAAAGCCACGACGGCGACCCCGGGCACGGACGCGTCCGTGGACAGGTACTGGGACCACGGCGCGGCCAAGTATGTCGGGAACACGCTGGACAGGGGCTCCACCATCTACGGCAGAGCCGACAAGCGTGGCAAGAACTTTGAAGCCGTGGACGGAAGCGACGTCGCCTTCACGAACATCGTGGTCCTCCGCGCCCTCGAAGTCGGCCGCGACGCGACGACGACGCAAGAACGCGAGGCGCAGTACGACATCATCGTGAAGCAGATTCAGGTCATTTACGCGCAGTGCGCGCTGCGTTACGCGCGTCTCATCGACGAAGCCCTGCTCTACGACTCCAAGCTCGAGGATCTCCCAAAGTACCGAGCGGAGGGACGCGCGTTTTGGAACATCATATCCCCGTGGCTCCGGGCGAAGGCGAGGAGCCTGACCGACTCGGTGCAGACCAAGGTTTGGGACCTCAACGTCGACCTCGAGAAGGACGTCCACGCGTTCTGCCGCGTCTACGAGCTGATCGAGATGTTGGAACTGCCCGAGTGGGAGATGGGCACGCTCGTCGCCGCCGCGGGCGTGACGTGCGTCGGGGATCGGCAGACGGCGGATACCAAGCCGCCGACCGTGCCTCTGCCCGGCGGCGGCGGCGGCGGCGGGAACAGCAAGCGACACGACGAGCTCGTCGGCGGTCTCGTCGGCTTCTTCATCGGCATGTTCTTCGCGTGCGCGTTTGGCTTCTGGGCCTGCTGGAGGGTGCGCCAGGAGAAGCAGGGTATGGTCAAGCTCATACAGAACGCGGGCGGGGGACGGACGGAGATGGCGGTGGAGATGGCCGGCGAGCCCAAGCCCTCTCCGAACAACGTCTAAACGCCGCTTGCTTTCAATTAATCCATCATCTGTGCGTGTGTCTATGAGTAGTTCGCGCTCTGCCGCCTCGCCACCTGACCGTCCCCCGATTCGAACCCTCCGCCGCTCAGCCGAGTCTCTCTCTCTCGGCCTTGCCTCGCCTTGCCGTTTGTTTCGTTCGTCTCGACCCGAGCGTACCCCCGGCCGCTCCTGACGGGCGCCGCCTCCACGTACCTGAACAGCACGGCCACGGCCGCCGCAAGCATCAGGCACGCGACGAGTATCAGCGACGTCTCGGTGGACGCGGCGTCAGCTATGGCCGCCATGGGCATACCCATCGCGTAACCAAAGTCGCGCCAGAACCGAACGGTGCCGATCGACCCCGCCATCCCGCTCTTCGGCGAATGATCCGCCGCGGCCGCCGCCAACACCGGATACATGAGACCGGTGAAGAACCCGAGGAGCACGCCGGAGAGCACGAGGTACCCGAACTGGAGCTGGCGGAGCTCGTCGGGTGAGACGCCGACGCCGATGGAAGCGCGGCCGTGCCAGCCGGCGCCGACGGCGGCGACGAGCAGCGCCGCCGAGCCGCCCAGCAAACCGAGGCACATCGGCGTCTTCCTCCCGACCCTGTCCGAGACCATTCCCGCCAGGAGCTGCGACAGGCCCTTGACGAAGGAGTAGCACGCGGTGAAGAAGTCCCGCTCGCGCCCGCCGAGCCCCATCACGTCCCGCGCCCACGTCGCCATGAGTCCCCACGCGAGGCCGGTTTCAAAATTCGCGCAAAAACCCGCGAGGCACACCACCGACAGACTCCTGTCCGCGAAGCTCGTGCGCACGAACGCCGCCCACATGGTCTCCTCCCCCGTCAGCGTCGTCGGGTCCGCCGGTGCGTCGACGTCGTCGTCGGCGCCTCCGTCCTCCGCCGCGTTCGTATCCGCCGCGTATCCATCTGGGTCCCCTTCCGGGTCCCCTTCCAGAGCCGCGCCGTTTCCGCGCCGCGCAGCCGCGTCGTCGTCGTCGTCGAAAAAGGGCACGCCCCTGCGCGCGCCGCTCAGGTCCGACATCGCGATCCCGCTGATCAGACCCTTATCACCTCCCCCATCCCCACCGTCGGCGACCCGCTCGGCGAACAGGCTCTCCTTCAACACCGTGATACAGACCGCGAGGCCGATGAGCATCAACGAGATTTGCAGATGGAACGGCTCGCGGGTGTACCCTTGGCACACGCACTCGCCGAGGCACTGCGTTTTCCAGTCGTCGGCGACGGCGCACTTCCCGAGGCTCTTCGCGAGGCACTCGGATCCCGGCGCCGGTCCGCTTCCGTTGGACCATTGGCACGTCACGGCGTCGCGCTCGATGGACCCGTACACCGAGGCGAAGATGGCGATGGCGGTGTACCCCACCGTCTCGGAGAGCCCCGAGGCGAATCCCCTGGCGCTCGCGCCGCAGAGGTCCATCATCGTGAGGATCATCGCGGTCCACACGAGTCCTTGGTTCGCGCCGAGGAAGAGCGAGGAGAAGACCACCGCGGACCACCCGTTCTCGCCTCGCGTCGGCGCGCCGAGCACGGTGATTGGGGCGAGGATGCCCACGCTCCAGCCCGCGATGGCGACGCGTTTCCGCCCGAACCTGTCCGCCAAGCCGCCCACGAGAAGGTTACATACCGCCTTGGCCAGGGCGAAGGGCACGAGGAACGCGCTCTTGTCGGCGTAGGACTCGCGCGCGTACTGACGCCCCGCGCTGTCCAGCACCGCTAGCTTCTGCAGCTGCAGCGTCGCGCCGATTAGCGCGGTCACGAGCGACGCGACGATGAGCTGTGGGAGATGTCGGCGCCATTGCGGCTGAGCCCCCCGCGATTGTCGTCGCCCACGGGGATTCCCGCGCCAGATCCCGCTCATCCCGACCCGCGCCCCCGCGAATGGCGTGCACCCCTTGGGGGCGCAAAAGGAATAACAATTTTCAGCGGTTCGGTTGCGGCGACAGTTCAAAATCGATCGCACAACGCATCGACGATGCCGCCGGTGTTCAAGGGCATCGATGACAAGGGAACCCCCATCGGGACGAACGTGACGTTCTGGAAGGCGGTCAAGGCTGGCGCCAAGGCTCCGGACGGCAAGCCCCTGTGGTACAAGAAGGGCATCCAGTACTGGGACGGCGTGGACGCCACCGACGACGGCGTGCTGGGAGGGTACGGGCACGTGAGCTCGCTGGACGCGCAGGAGAACGCGGAGTTCCTGAATGACGTCATGGGCGAGCACCTGGAGGACGCGGAGAGCGAAGGGGAGAAGCTGGTGTCGCTGGACTGCGGCGCGGGCATCGGGCGGGTCACCGGCAGCTTCCTCATCGACCACTTCGACGAGTGCGACCTCGTGGAGCCCGTGGCGCACTTCATCGGCAAGGCTGAGGAGACCTTGGGCGGCGAATCCAAGCGACCCGACGGCCACAGGTGCGTCAACTTCTTCGCCGAGCCCCTGGAGAGCTTCACGCCGGAGCCCGGGAGGTACGACGCGGTGTGGATCCAGTGGTGCGTGGGGCACCTCACGGATGAGGATTTCGTATCGTTCTTCAGGCGATGCGCCGATGGGCTCAAACCCGGCGGCGTGGTCTTCATGAAGGAGAACAACGCCAAGGATGGGTTCGTGCTGGACACCGACGATAGCAGCTTGACCAGGTCGCACAAGTACTTCATGCATCTCTTCGAAGATCAGCTCGGGTGGGAGGTGGTGAAGCACCGGCTGCAGCAGAATTTCCCGAAGGAGCTCTTCGGCGTTCGAATGTACGCGCTCCGGCCAAAGTGAAAAACGACACGTGCTCGCGACTCGTGTTACACAAATCCATAGCCAATTAGCTAAGCGTTTCATTGCTACTGCTCGTACAAACCCCCGACTCGGCGACTCTCTCGCCAATCGACAACCTTGGTCAAAACGGCGAAGGGTCCATGCCGTCGCCGTCCCAGTTGCCATCCTGCATCCCTTCCTCCTCCTCCATGCTGAGCCGGATGTACTCCTGCCTGGCGAACCTGTCCCACTCCGTTAAGTGCGGCTCCTCGCGCTCCTGCCGGATCAGGAACGGGTCCCTGGTCTCGAACGCGATGAACTTGTTCAGGTTGAAGAGCACGTTGAAAAAGTTCCCCGCGAGCTTGCACCGGCGCAAGTCCCGCAGCGTGATCCGTCCCGGCGTCTCCGGGTGGAGCATGTCCGACATCTGGCACAAAATGTCCTCGAACAGCACCGGCTCCTGGCTCAGGCACTCCATCCGCTGCAGCTGCTCCTCGTAGAAGAAGGAGCACTCGCTCGGATCGAGCACGCCGTCGCCGTCTAAGTCGACGCACCGCATCCAGTACTCGAGCGCCAGCGGGTTACCTTTGTCCTCCTCGGAGAGGATGAACCAGCAAAAGTCCTCGTACCCCATCTTGCCGTCGACGCCGCTGACAAACTTGCGAGGCGCCTGCGAGAATACCCTGTCCACGGCCCTGTACGTCAGCGCGTGGTTACCGTACCGCAGCAAGTCTTCCTTGTCGATGAGAAAGTCGTGATCGGTGTCGAGCTCCCAAAACTTGCAGTAGACGACGTAAAAGTGCTCGTAGGAGAAGTACTTTAACACCTTGTTGATGTCCTCCTCCTCGTCCACCAGCGTCATCGCCTCCACCAAGTTGGACCTGCGCAGCTCCCGCAGCGTCATCCGACCGTTCCACGCCACGTTCACCTGGTAGAATATCCTGTACGTCACAGTCTCCAAGTACCGGTCCTGAAACTCGGGCGAATCCTTGAGAAACTCCAGCCCCGGGTGCGTGTCCAACACGCACCGCAGGACGCTTCGAAAGTCCGTGTGCGTCAGGTGCGGGATGTTCAGCCCAACGCCGTTCGCCCCGTCCGCGCTCTTGGCACCCCGGAGCACCTCGAACACCCGCGCGTTGGGTTCCTGAAACTTGCGCAAGGTGGAGTTCCAGTACTCTGTGAATTTGGTCCACGTCACGGGCTTTGGCGCGGCGGCCGGGGCGGTGAGCGCGCCGGGCGCCGCGGATGCGTCCGCTCCCGTGGGATCCTCCGCGATGGGATCCGTGCCGTTGATGCGGTGCATCAGCAAGGGCGCGAAGTACCCCGGGAGCTCGCACACCTCGCGGGCCACCTGCGTCATGCCATCCGCGTCGAGCTCGCCGCCGTTGAAGAGCAGCGCCGCCTCCGCCAGCTTCACCGCGCTCTGCTCATCGCTCCACGCGAGCTGCTCGCCGCCAAAGTAGAACCGCGGGATGACGTCCGCGGCCCTTCGCTTGGCCCCCGCCGCCCCGGTCTGCGCGGTCTGGCTCTCCCTGGCCGCCTGGGAGAGGCGCCTGGCGGGGGAGACTGGGGAACCCGGCACGGGCGAGTGCGCGCCCTTCTGCGGCGACAGCGGCGGCGTGGCCAGCGACGGCGTCGCGGAGAAGAGCGCGTTGGTGGAGGATGGCGAGAGCGGTGACTGGCCGGTGGGTGTCTGTGGGAGCGTGGGCGCCTGCAGGGGTCGGCCAGCCTTGGCATCGTCGAGCAGGTTGAGCACCTGGGAGAGGGGGGAGAGGGGGAGAGGGGTTTAGGAGAAATGTTATTTTTGGTCGTCGTTTCCGTCGGATCTCGTTTGAAGCGCGGGGTCGGGGCGCACCAGCTTCTGCGACTCGGGCGATGAGAGCCAGTTGAGGAAGAACTCATCGAGCTTGAGCTTGGATGAGGGAAACCTGTTGTTGTTGTTCATCTCGTTGCCTGCGCACGAATAACGGGATGGGGCCGCGGTCAGCGCTCGCCGTCGGGTCGTTGTCGAGAAAACGAAACGCAAAATCGGAGGTCGACAGCTGTGGCGTCGGTCCGAGGGCGGGCGATGCGAGGGTCGGCGCGGGCGGGTATCTCGGGTCTCGAGCGGGCTCTGCCGACGTGATGGGAGGATGATGGTGGTGTGAACGCACCGGAGACGTCCATGAGAGGCATCCTCGCGTCGCCCTTGACGTTGACGTGCAGCGCCTGGGACATATCCGGCCGTTGCCACGGGGGGACGGGGGATCGGCCCGGTTAGCTCTTTGGGCCCGAGATGAGGGTCCTCGGGGCGGCGAGGGATAGGTCTGCCTTGACCGCGAGGTGCACCAGATCCTGGAGGTCTCGCCGGGCTGTCTCTTCACCCGGACGACGTGACCCTCGTCGACTCTGGCGGCGCGTAACCGGTCGTCGTTTGGTTTGGGCAAATGTTGACAATCGAAGTGACGGTATTTTTAAAATGATATGTATGGAAAAGCAGTCACAGTCCGGGCGTAATTGGACAAATAGAAATGTAATCAACAGACGGCATGCGCTTTTGGTTAGATTTCAAACACGATATTATTTCACTTGCGGCCCTTCTTGGCTGGGGTCTTCGCCGCCGGCTCCGGCGCGGCCGCGCCCTCGGCGACGACCTCGAACGACCTGGCGCACGCCTTGAGCGCGTCGCCCATCTCGGACTCGAACCTTCCCTTGTCCTCCTCCGCGGTGAGCGTGTACAGCGTCCCGTCCGCCACGACCAAGGTGCTCACGATGACCCTCTCCACCGTGGCTACCGTTTTGGTGTACTCGGCGGTGTAGTAGACCAAACCGCCGGGGCCCGTACGTTCGTACGCGTCCCTCACCTTCTCCCGTACGTTCTCCAGCGCCTTCTCCGGGCTCACCTTGTTGAACGGGTTGCTCGCCTTCCGCGTCTCCTCGGCGGCTACGAGTTTCTCCGCCGTTTCCCGAGCGGTGCCGATGTCGCGGACGCTCTTGATGCCGCCCTCGGGGATCGTCTGCTTGGACAGCTGGATGGTGTTACCCGCCTGCGCGGGCCTGGTGTCCTTGAGGAGGAGCACCGTTGGGGACGCGACGCCGTTCGCGGGGTTGGCCAGCGGGACGTTGACCTCGTCGTACACCGCCGGCGCTGTGAGTTTGTACGTCTTGAAGTCCCACTCGCGCGTGCCGATCGTCTCGGCGGCATCCTCGGCGAAGGCGGGGGACGTCGTCGCGATGTTCAACGGAGATGCGGGAGATGCGAGCGCGGCGAGCCCGAGCGCGAGCGCGGAGCGACGCGGCAGCTCGACGGCCTCAACTGGGGCGGCGTCCCGGGAGGAGGCGAAGACGCGCGTCACGGGCGCGCGACGCGATCGGGCAATCTTTCCCGCGGTGCCCACAGCTGTGTTGCAGAGGGCGGCGGAGGAGGCGAGGGAGGCGGACATGTTCGTGTATTCGGGGATGGTGCGGTTGGCGGTGGGTACTTGAACGACGCGTGGATCGAACGGACGCACGTGAGGATCGCTTCGATGCGCGTCGCGCGTCGGAGGAGTGTCGCTTTATCCTCGGAGATGGATGTGGATATCACAGTGAGGACGTGGCACTGTCGCGCTTTTTGTCTTCGTAGGTTAACGTTTCGGCGCCCCGTCACTCTCACATGGCGCTCGTGGCACCCCTGCGGCTGCCCGCGCGCGCCCTGCGCGCGGGTGTGTCCTACCGCGGCGGCGCGAGCGCTCGTTGCGCGCGCCAGCCGTGGTCCGCCGCGCAGCGGACTCGCCACCGAGGATTCGCCACCGCCGACGGCTCCGCGGTCGTCCCCGGCGACGATGCCACCGCGACCGCCGACGACGCCGCGCCTCCCAAGCCGAAGGCGCCGCACGTCGACGGCAGGCGCTCCTACGCCGACGTCCCAGACGGCCTCGAGGACTCCCCCGCGCAGCGACTCGTCACCGAGGAACAGCTCGCGTCCTTCCGCGCGAGCATCAAAAACGAGCTCTTCTTAGCCCCGCTGACCAAGGGCGGTAACCTACCTTTCCGCCGCCTCTGCGTGGACTTCGGATGCAACGTCACCGTGTCCGAGATGGTCTTCGCCAGGTTCTTGCTCCGACGCAACCCGGTGGAGAAGGCGAGGCTACGCAGGCACCCGTCGGAGAAGCTCTTCGGAGTTCAACTCGCGACGAACCAAATCGTAGAAGGAGTCAACGCCGGCAGGCTCGCCGCGGAAGCCGGCGCTGACTTCATCGACCTCAACTGCGGCTGCCCCATCCACGAGACGTGGAAGCGCGGCCTCGGCGCGGCGCTGCTGAAGAAGCCCAAGAAACTGGAGCGGCTCGTGCGCGGCATCGCGGAAGGCGTGCCGCTCCCGCTGACGGTGAAGATTCGGCTCGGCGCGGGGAGCTCGGAGGCGCCCGTGCACCAACTCGCGGAGGCGGTGGAGCGCGCGGGCGCCGCCGCGGTGGTCATCCACGGCAGGACCAAGGAGCAGAGGTACACGCGCGCCGCGAACTGGGACCTCATCGGGGAGATTCAGCGCGAGAGGGGCATACCCGTGGTCGGCAACGGTGACATCCTGACCCATTACGAACACCGCGATCGTCTGCAGAAGTCGGGGGCGTACGCCGCGATGACCGGCCGAGGCGCGCTCATCAAGCCGTGGATCTTCAAGGAGGTCGCCGACGGCGCGGAATGGGCGCCCACTCCCGAGGAGCGCGTGGAGGTTTACCTGCGGCTGTGCGGGTACTTTAAAGACCACTTCTTCGCGGATGACTTGGGGCGCAAGCGAACGATGGAGTTTTTACCGTGGCACTTTGGGTTCTTCTGCCGGTACCGACCGCTTCCAGAGGACACGTACGGGGCGATGGCGTCGGAGCATCCGCTGCTGCAGACCAGGCTCGGGATCGTGGCCGCGGCGGAGGAGAAATCGGGCGCGGACCTGCCGAAGATCGAGAGGCTGCTGCGGTGCGAGAGCGTGGAGGCTCACCTCCGGCTGAGCGAGGCGCTCTGGGACGCGGACGGCTCGTTGGAGAAGGCGATGGAGCTGTTCGAATCCATCGCGCACGACGGTTCGCTGGAGAGGTGGGAGGCTGAGGCGGCGGCGTCGGACCGGGATAACGGCATGGGCGGCGGGGACACCATGCAGGGTTGACGAGCGTCGTAAGAGTAGAGTAACGAGGCTGCTGCCTTTTGTTATTGGTGTTATTGCTTGCTTCTAAGCTGCTAGGGGTTCCAATCGTCGCATCGACGACCGCGGCTCCCCGTTCGATGTAATAATATCCCTCCTCTCTCGCTCTGTTAACTTCACCCCTTCGCGGACGGCGGCACGAACGCGGGAGCGCTCGCGTTGAGCCCGCTCTTCAGCGAGAGAGTCGACGCCTTCTCCGTCACGCCGTTTACGAGCCGCTTCACCGGCGACCCGAGTTCCTCCTCGCTGAAACTCCCGTTCATAGCCCCGTTCTCGTCGATCCTACCCAGCGCGACGTCGCCGTCCGATAAGTCGTCCTCGCTGTCCTCGTCCTCGGCGATGAGTTTGTCCATCTCCTCGCGTTTCTTGGCGACATCCGCCGCCGCCGCGAGCGCTGCTTCCGCGTCCACCATCAGCGACGGGGACGTGAACGAAAATCCGAGGAATGCGTCGTTCTCGTTCGACCCTGGGGTGCCGCTGGCGCTGTCCACGGCGGGTTTTTGTGTCCACATGTCGTCGAAGCACGCGGTGCACATCTCGCCTTCGACGGTGGGCCGGAATGGCGGGGTGACGTCCCTGATTTCAACCTTGGACCAGTTCACCCCTTTGAAAAACTTGTGGTTCTTGACGTTCTCCGTGCCGTTGGGTCCGCTGCCCATGCGTACGTCCTGCCGCCTGTCCAGCAGCGTCTTGATCAACACACTCGCCTCGCCCGGTAGGAATGTCGGGATCTTGAGCTTCGCCGAGCAGATCGCCTTTTGCACCGCGGGCTTGTTCTTGCCCCTGAACGGCAGCTGGCCGGTCAACATCTCGTACATCAAGACGCCCACGCTCCACCAGTCCGCCGTCTTCCCGTGCCCTTTCGCCTCCACAATCTCCGGCGCCATGTAGTCGATGGACCCCACGAGCGAGTTCGTTCGCTTCTCCGAGTTCGGGTCCTGGATCTTCGCGAGGCCAAAGTCCGTCAGCTTCACGTGGCCGTCGTTGTCGAGCAGGATGTTCTCGGGCTTGAGGTCGCGGTGCATGATGTTGAGCGAGTGCAGGTGCCCGATGGCGCAGACAATCTCCGCGATGTAAAACCTCGTGAGCGCGGTGTCGAAGAGACCCTGGCGGTACAGCCAGAAGAACAGGTGCCCGCCGTTGACGAAGTCCATGATGAGGTACAGCTTCTGCGTGGTCTGGAACGAGTATCGCAGCGTGACGATGAAGGGGTGGTGGATGACGGTGAGGATGTCTCGCTCCGCTTTCATGTAGTCCGTCTGCTCGCGCTCGATGATGACCTCCTTCTTCATCACTTTCATGGCGTACACGGACCCGGTGTCCTTCTTGCGCACCTGGAACACCTTGCCGAACGCACCTTGTCCCACGAGGCAGAGCATCTCGAAATCATCCGGCGTGAGCCTTTTCCTCGGCGCGGTGGGCCTGTTCGGGTCGGTGCGCGCGGTGTTGAGCAGCAGCCCGGAGTCGATTCTGCGAAGCGAGCCCCCGGCTTGGTCGGATGTGAGGCTGGACGTGAGCAGCGACTTGGTCAGCGCGGACGCCGGCGCCTGGGACCCGGCGGGAGGCGCCGGGCTGGTGTTCGGTGCCCGCGACGGGGAATCTCCCGGCGCGTCGCCGCCGCCCGCGATCTTCGCCCACACGTCCGACGCGCTCTGCGCCCCGCCGGGCTTCTCCGAGGACGTGGGAGCGTCGAAGCCGCTCGTGGTGCGTACCACGTCGGTGTCGCGCGTCGGTGTCCTCGGCGGCTTCCCCGCCGCCGCGTGGAGCTTCGTCGCGGTCGTCTGCGCTCCCGTCGCGTTGACGTCCTTGCTCGGGCCCAGCAGCGAGCGCCTCGCCTGCGACCCTTCCGGCTGTCGCGCCTCCTTCAGTCCGGCCGCCTCCTCCCCAGCCTTCGTCGGGGTGTCGCCGTTGTGGAAGAGCTCGTCGAAGTTCATGTCCTCGCCGCCGTCGTTGGACTCCTCCGGCTCCACCACATCGTACTTGGTCCTGACGTTCTGCATCTTCATCCGAGCGTCGGAACGTTATCTGGCCCTCACCTCGTCTCGCACCTCCTCCTCTCCGCCGCTGCGCTCCACCCGCACTGCCCAGACCCCAGGGACTACTCGCCACTCGCTGCGAATGTCCTGTCTTCAGGCGGTTGCGGCCGTGCGCACGACGGTGTGTACCTAGCGTCCCTGTCCTGTCCCTCTCACTTTCCCGCGTTCATTTGTTGCGCCGCCGCTCAGCCACGAAAAGTCGATTTGGAATCTGATTCGTCGGACAATATTCATTTCACTGTTTCTCCACACAAAAAGCGCTGTTGGTGGCGCTATTTGCGGTTAAGATTGCTATTTTTTTTATTTCGAATTTGGTGCTAGTCGTCTACGCCTACCGTGCTACTACTTGGGCCGGTACTCGAAGAACCACAGGTCTTCTTTGTCCTCCTCGTCCACCCCCGCCACGGTCCGCTGGACTGGATCCTCGAACAGCAAATCGCACTCCTCGAAGAACGCCAGGTCGTGCATCAGCTTCTCGCGACTGAAGTACGCGACGAGGCAGATTCCGTCGTCCCTGACCAACGCGCGCATGGTCCGTGCCAGCGCCCTGGCCACGTCCGCGTGGTGGCCGTATAAAACATCCGAGCACACCACCACGTCCCGTTTACCCACCGCCGACATCTGCGCCTCGTCGCCCCACGTACACGCCGCGACGTCGACGCGTCCGGATGATGAACCTTCGTCGGCTCCGTCTTCTTCACCGAAGCCGTTGAGGGATGCGTTGGTCCTGAGGAGCTCGAGCTCGGACGGGAGGTCCGTGAGCGTCACGCGCGACGCGCCGAGCTTCGCGGCGACCAGCCCGGGGAGCCCCGGCCCGGCTCCCAGCTCCACCACGTCTCGGCCCCGCACAGTGTCCTCGGCGTGTTCGCACAGAAACTGTGCCATCGGGAACGCGGCGTCCCAGCACAGCCGCGCGGTGGCGTCCCTGCCCTCGCCCCTGAACTCCAGGTCCTGCCGCACCGTGACCTCGCCGATGGAGGGGTGCTCGAACCTGATGGAGTCCACGGTGTGGTCCACCTTGACCGCCGCCGTGCCGAGGGTCCTGCAGGCACCCGTCATGGTGTCCTCCGTTCTGGGCGGCGCCTCGTTGACATCCGTGTTTTCGACCGTGTTTTCGACTGATTCTTAACAATGAATCCACATATTTATGACTCACATTACATATAGTCGTTCCTGGGTAAGTTTTTTAATTACCAAAGCCCTCGCTGCGTCATATGCCAATCCAGTCAGAAATCGCGTAAACCCCGAAGCGCGATGCGGTTGCCGAGCGGAGGATAACGTGTCTCGAGGCGGCGCTGTACGATCGTCCCGACCCACTCGCCCCGCGCGCCCCTCGCCGCCGTCGCGTGTGAGCATCGTACACAGCGTCAGATCCCTCGCAGGTCTCGTCGCCCACGAACATGTCGAGCGTCTGCGCGACCGCGTCCTCGACGTCCGCC